>Ga0105046_10003505_pt1 | contig 24886 bp, 15 predicted proteins | sample MAT03_FD_78385 | JGI IMG/M metagenome (GOLD analysis project Ga0105046, IMG submission 78385) | Freshwater microbial communities from Lake Fryxell liftoff mats and glacier meltwater in Antarctica - MAT-03 (megahit assembly) | ecosystem: Environmental > Aquatic > Freshwater > Ice > Liftoff...
GCTGGAAGTCCTCAGCCAGACAATGTTCTCTTGTCACTGGTCTCTGTCCTTCAGAGGTTGGAACCCGAGAATCGCTGGGAGCTGGCATCGGCAATCCTGGACTGTCCGGAGAACGCGCACGCCATCGCCGCCGAAAACCAACTCACGCTGATGACCTGGTACGGCATTGAACCAGTAGTTTTCAACGAAGGTGCACTTCAACTTCTGGACTCCAATCCGAAACTGCAGCAGTTTGCCGTTCGAAGGCTTGCGCATGAGATCAGCACGAAGCCCGCCGTCTCAGAATCCGCATTGCGCTTTATCGGTGTGAAGGCCGCCAGCAATAACAGTGAATCCGAGGCTGCGGCGGCGAAACTTCTGACATCGTTCAAGACAGGACTCGCCGGACGCGCCAGGGTCGATGCTCCGAAAGACTGGACTGCGATTGAGAAGCAACTCCGAGCCTCAAAGAACAAGGATGTCGTGCTGGCGGTGGACTCGCTGGCGGTGATGTTTGGCGACGGTGCGGCCATTGCTGATCTGCGGACACTCGCTGGTGATGCGAATATGGATGCGGTCGCACGTGAGCAGGCCATCGGTGCCCTGGCACAGGCACAGGACGCAGATGCCGTTTCAATGCTGTTCAATCTGCTCAACGATCGAGCCGTCGTAGATGCGGCAATCACTGCACTCTCCAATTTTGATCATCCGGATACTGCAAAGCAGCTACTCAACCGTATGGGCGGCTTCAAGGATGGCAATCGAAGTCTGGCCATCGACACGATGGCCAGTCGTGAAGCGTACGCCCTCGAGTTGATCCAGGCGATCGAAGAAGGCCGCATTGACGCTCGCGAACTCACGGCAGCTCAGGTGCGACAACTGTCCGCATTGGGAAACGAGCACATCAAGTCCGTGCTTGAAGCAAAGTGGGGCGTGATTCAGGAAACTCCGGAAGCTCGCGTCGCTTCGATCAAAAAATGGCAGGCGGAACTCACACCCGAAACCATCGCCCATGCAGATCGCGAAAACGGAGCGGCAATCTTCAAGAAATCCTGTGCCGCCTGCCATAAGCTCTACGGCGAAGGCAAGGCCATCGCTCCGGATCTCACCGGTGCCAACCGCAGTAACCTGGAATACATGCTCATGAACATCATCGATCCCAGCTCGGTCGTGCCAAAGCAGTTCACGACGTCGGTGATCGCGATGAAAGACGGGCGAGTCATCACGGGGGTGATCGTCTCTGAAACGGATCAGACGCTGGTGATTCAAACTGACAAAGAGCAGTTGTCGGTAGCTCGCGGCAACGTTGAGGAAACAAAAAACACAGGCAAATCCCTCATGCCGGATGGAATGCTGGACACACTGACGCCCGAACAAGTCCGCGATCTCTTCGGTTTCATGATGCCCAGAAAGTAAGCCCGGCTCTTTTGCAAAAGCCGGGCTCCTGATTCGACGTCCTGAATCGTGTGGTGTTGTTCAATCCCAGTTCAATGAACCGGCGCTCTGGTATTCGTTGACTCGCGTTTCAAAGAAATTCTTTTCTTTGGACAGGTCAATGGTTTCGCTCATCCACGGGAATGGGTTGGGAGAACCGTACTGCGTCGGCAGGCCGATGCGTTCCAGGCGGCGGTCAGCGATGTGCTGAACATAGTCACGGAACGATTCGGCGTTCAGGCCCAGGACACCGCGTGGCAGGCAGCCTTCTGCATAGTCGATTTCCAATTCGACTGCAGTACGAATGCGTTCGATCATTTCTGACTGAAACTGCAGAGTCCACAAGCCAGGATTTTCGGACTTAATTCCATTAATCAGATCGACGCCGAAATTCATGTGGACAGTTTCGTCCCGCAAAATGTACTGGAACTGTTCTCCAATCCCCTTCATCAGATTGCGACGGTGAAATGAAAGCACCATTACGAAGCCACTGTAAAAGAAAATGCCTTCCATGATGACATAGAAGCCGATCAGATTCTTCAGAAACATCTGCTGCCCTTCGAGGGTGTCGGTCGAAAATCCCTCGGACATGATTTCCGCAGTCAGTTCCATTTCGAAGGCATCCTTCTTCGCAATGGCCGGGATTTCCCGGTACATGTTGAAGATTTCGCCTTCGTTCAGACCAAGACTTTCGACGATGTACAGAAACGTGTGCGAATGCACAGCTTCTTCGAACGCCTGACGCAGTAAGTACTGACGGCACTCAGCGTTTGTCACATGTTTGAAAATCGCGAGAACCAGATTATTGCCGACGAGTGATTCCGCTGTTGAGAAGAATCCCAGATTGCGTTTGATCACCAGTCGTTCGTCGTCGGTCAAACGATCGGACCGCCAGACTTCAACGTCCTGATTCATTGGCACTTCCGTCGGCATCCAGTGATTGGAGCAGCCGCTGTTGTAGTGCTCCCAGGCCCAGTGATACTTGATGGGCATCAACTGGTTCACATCCACCTGGGCATTATTAATCAAGCGTTTGGCAGTCGCCTTGACGCGACCTTCAGCACCGATGAGCAATGTCTGATCGTCAATTACAGCAGTCGTCATAAAGACCTCATTCCGTGAGAGTAAAGGAAAACAAAAAAGGGTGGTTCAGAGTTGAGATTGGAAATGTCAGATTTGAAATCTCAAATATTAAATCGACTTACGGGGACTCGATGCCACGCATTGTAAAGATAACCTTTCGGGTTCCACGACACCGTTTCCGGCATCGTGTTTCCCAAAGAATCTGTCGCACGCACACAGATGTCTGTTTCAGGATTCGCAATCGTCACAGTCGCAGACCAAAGGTGCCAGCAGAAATCACCAGCCTCGTCTCCAAGCGTGGCAGGTGTCCATGATTTTCCATTGTCCATTGAGATCTCAACGCGGCTGATGGAACAGCCACTGCGACCTGTCGGCAGAGCGTACCCTTTCAAATGCATCCGGTCAGCCTGCTTTTCCGCAGAACATAACGCCGCATTCACAGGATATCTGTAGATCGGAGCCGTTTCATCAATTTCGACAGGAGTTCCCGAGTACACCATCTTGTAAACGTCGGCGATGAAGTGATTTGGAGACGGCTTATCGCTGACCACAATCTTTTGCAGCCACTTGACGCTGCGAGCCCCGATGTAACCGGGCACTATGGTGCGAATCGGGAAGCCATGATCAGGCAATAATGGCTGGCCATTCATCTGAGTCGCGAGGAGAACTGCCGGCATCGAACTGTCCTCTTCCAGAAGCTTAGACAGTGGCACCGAGCCGCCAAACGGAAAAGTCGCTTTCCCATCCACAATTTCGTCAGCACCTTCAAACCAGACGTGCTTTGCTCCGGCTTTAATACCAGCCGCCTTCAGCACATCTGAAAGCCGAACTCCTGACCACACCGCATTGCCGATCGGACCTTCGTGCCATGCAACGCCCTTGATTTCCTTGACCTTGTTGAATTCATACCGCCGAATCCCCGCACAACTGACCGTGCAGGTACAGGACGACTTCGGAAATTTTCCAATCAGCTCTGCAATCGAAAACGCCAGCGGTTTTTCCACCATGCCTTCGATGGACACCTTGAACTCGTCGGCCACGATCGCCGGATTCGCGCCATGGCTGCGAATATAGAACTGAGGCGTGGGTGTCACCCAGTGTTCAACGAGTTTGTCCAGTTTCGGTTCGCCATTGCGAGGGGCTCGTGTTCGATAAATCAATTCAGCCTTTGCCGGATCAATCGGGGCTTCATCCCACGTCGCAGCGGATGTACGTGAAGCCACTGACCACGGCAGGAAAGAAGGAGAAACTGCCCCCGCAAAAACGGTGGCAGAAACTCCGATGAAATTGCGCCGGTTGATCTGATTCATCCAATGAACCTCCGACAGGAAGATGCCGTTTCAGGGTGTGACCAGCGGAGCGCAGGCTCACCGAAATGTGACAATGGTGTGCCTGCGTTTCGCCGGTCACACCCTACGAATAAGATCAGGCCCGACAAGCCGCAATCACCTTATTGGTCATTGCGGCTTGGTCATTGGTCATTCATTCACTGACAGGCTTCGCAATCCGGGTCCGTGATACTGCAGGCGTTGTACTGAGAAACCTCAGTCACCGGCACGACGTGTGGAGACGGGATGTCGGTGCGTCCCTGCTCTGGAGACCGATCAGAGTCCATGCGTGCGACCTGAATGTCGCTGGACGCACTGCGACTCTTAACCCAGCGAGGCTGAAGACCAAACTTGTTGATATCGACCGTCGATTTCTCGATCTGAGTTGCGGCCAGTGTTCGAAGATAATACGTCGTTTTCAGGCCTTTCCGCCAGGCGAGCATATACATGTCATGCAGCTTGCGGCCGCTTGGTTCGCACATGTAAAGATTCAGTGACTGGCCCATGTCGAGCCACTTCTGACGACGCGCTGCACATTCGATCAACCATTTTGGTTCAACTTCAAACGCAGTCAGAAACCGTGCTTTGATGTCACCGGGGATTCGCGGAACCTGAGACAGCGTTCCGTCGTAATACTTCAATGCTTCCAGCATATCGGCATCCCACAGACCGCGTTGCTTCAGCTCAGTGACCAGCGATGTGTTCAGGTTAGTGAACTCACCCGACAGATTGCTCTTCACAAACAGGTGCTTGTACATCGGTTCAATCGACTGCGACACACCGATAATGGTGGAGATTGTCGCGGTCGGAGCGATTGCCATGCAGTTGCTGTTACGCACGCCGTGCTTTGCCACGGAATCGCGAACAACAGCCCAGTTCATGCGGGCCGTTCGATCGACGTCAATGCGACAACCTCGCTCCTGTTCCAGCAGATCCATCGTGTCGATCGGCAACATGCCACGATCCCACTTGGAACCCTTGTACGTGCTGTACACACCTCGTTCAGCCGCCAACTCAGACGACGCCAGAATCGCGAAGTAAGAAATGGCTTCCATGCTGTAATCAGCAAATTCCACCGCCGCCACACTGGCATAGCTGATGTTCATGGCCGCCAATGCGTCCTGGAATCCCATCAAACCCAACCCCACCGGTCGATGCCGTTGGTTTGACGTCTTTGCTTCATCCGTCGGGTAGAAGTTGATATCGACAACGTTGTCCAGCATCCGCATTCCGGTCCGGACCGTCTCTTCCAGCATCGGCAGGTCAAGGTGGCCGTCTGTGATATGAGCCAGCATATTGACTGAGCCCAGATTACAGACGGCAGTTTCTGTCGAAGAAGTATTCAGCAGGATCTCCGTGCAGAGATTGCTGCTGTGAACCACACCCACATGATCCTGAGGCGACCGAATGTTCGAAGGATCCTTCCACGTGATCCAGGGATGACCGGTTTCGAACAGTCGAGTCAGCATCTTCCGCCAGAGTTCAATGGCTGGCAGTTTTTTTGACATCCGGATTTCGCCAGCTTCCGCCATTCGTTCGTACTCGATATAGCGGTCTTCGAACTTCCTGCCAACCAGATCATGCAGATCGGGAACTTCATCCGGGCTGAACAGTGTCCATTCGCGTTCTTCCTCCACGCGTTTCATGAACAAGTCCGGAATCCAGTTCGCTGTGTGCATATCGTGAGTTCGACGACGATCGTCGCCTGTGTTCTTGCGGAGGTCAAGGAATTCCTCAACATCCATATGCCACGTCTCAAGATACGAACACACTGCTCCTTTGCGCTTACCGCCCTGATTCACCGCAACCGCAGTGTCATTCACAACCTTCAGGAACGGAATTACACCCTGACTGCGACCATTTGTGCCTTTGATGTGCGAATTCGTGGCGCGAATGCTGGTCCAGTCGTTGCCGAGTCCGCCAGCCCATTTGCTGAGCTTTGCGTTGTCAGACACGCACTTAAAGATGTGTTCCAGGTCATCCTTCACGGTCGATAGATAACAGGAACTCAGCTGCGGATGATTGGTCGCCGAGTTAAACAGGGTCGGCGTGGCGGATGTGAACCGCATGGTCGACAGCATGTTGTAAAACTCAATCGCCCGCGATTCCGGCTGATCCTCTTTCATCGCCAGTCCCATCGCCACACGCATCCAGAAGTACTGGGGAGTTTCAATGCGGCGACCGTCAATATGCAGCAAATATCGGTCATAGACCGCCTGCAAACCAGGATACTTGAACAACCCGTCGCGTTCCGGGTGCAAAGCGGCTGCAATCCGAGTCAGATCGAGATTTCGCAGGTCCGGCGTCAGACGATCTTCGTTAATGCCGTCGATCACGTAATGTTCAAATTGATTGCGATACAGCTTGCTGTATTCCGCCGGATTCATCGGCGAACTGCCCAACGCCTCATTGCTGATCACCATTCGCAGCAGGCGCGCGGCCACTGTGTCGAACGCCGGATCACATTCGATGCGGCAGCGAGCCGCGAGAATCATGGCTCTGTAGATTTCGCCCACAGAAATGCCGTCGAAGACGGATTTCATCACTTCTTCGAGCAACGCGTGTGGGTCACACTCAGGCAGACCCACGCAGGCGGCGTCGATGCGTCGGCGAATCCGCGCACTGTCGAACGGCACGCGAACGCCGTCTTCCAGTTTGACGAACATCCTCGGCTGCGCCACAGCATCTGAACCTTCAATGGTTTCAGGGTGCAGGAGTGAACGGATCTTGGCATGTTCAGCTCGATAGACGATATAGCGACGCGCCACTCGGTAGTGACCTCGCTTCATCATCTGCATTTCAACCAGGTCCTGTATATGCTCAACACCAACGCCACGATCCGATGCGGCATCGTTGGCGGCTTCCTCAACGACCTGCTCGGTGATTGAGCCGATTTCCAGTTCAATGTCTTCGTCCAGCGGCTGGTTGACCGCCAGATTCTGCTCTGCTCGAAATGCGTTGCTGATCGCGCTGGCGATCAAGCTCGGCTCGAACGGAACTGTTCGTCCATCTCGTTTGCGAATTATCCATTCCGACACTGCTCGAATCATTCGACGCTACTCCCCTTACTTTTCCAGGTGAAAACTGCGCTTCATACGCAGAGACTTCAACTTAATGAAAACTCGACACAAGCTCAACTCACTGCGGCAACGCCGCGAACTAAGTAACTGACTCTCTGAGTCGAGTAAGACGGCACTCGAATTCAAAGAATTAAATTACCACGTCGCAACTCGACTCAACTGAGTCAAGCTGCGAAATCATGACAAGTCCGTCTTGCGCGCAGCGGCTTCCGCTAACAGTTCACCAGGGCAACTCAATCAGGCAAATGAGATTGAGGCAAATGGCAGCCAATGAGGGGGTAGCCAGATACGCGAGCCACGAAATTGTCATACGATCGACCTCCTGTCGAGAGGGGCTTCCTTACCGAGACGTGACGCAGAATAAACTGCCACCGCGCCATGTCAACAAACCTGCCTCAAGGTCACTCAAACCATGTTCTGACAACGGCTTGCGGTGGTTCCCACCAGAACGCGGCGTTAATGCAGGTTCATCAACAACCGCAATATAGTGGGCCTCTGGAATCTGTCAACACTAAATGTGGTATGTCTGCAACATCGTCAGATATGCCGATTTTCGTGCAGGTTTTTCTAAAAAAAAGTGAAACTCGCTTCAGAGATGGACTCAAGGCATTGCAGGATTTTGAAAATTGTTGACACAGAAATCGGAGTACGACGGTAAGCGTAGCTACGCCGCCGTTTCTGCTCCGGCACACTGCGGGCGCAGGCTTCGGGCTCAACGGGATGATGAAGGATCGACAAGCGTTACAATTGGTCCCCGTGGACTCGTCCGTCAGACCTGACTATTCGTTCGACTGCTCCGGTCAAATCTGCCATTGAATTCAACTGGCGTCGGTTTCGAGTTTTCTCTGAACCGATAAGTTCAATGATCAGGCGTAGAAATGATCAGGCGAAGAATCGCCGGCGCTTAATGTCCTCTGAAGCCGGTCTAACGACTGCCGGAGGTTAATCAGGAGTCCGCTGCCATGCGTTTGAAGTATCTTTTCTCGGCAGTTCTTTTCGCAGCCACTGCTTCAACATGCCAGGCTCAGATCCACGGCTGGCACGCCGCGTTCGAACAGGCCCGCACTGCTGCCGAGACAGGTGCTCAGCCAGTGCTGATTCACTTCCATGCATGGTATTGCGGTCCATGCCAGAGAATGGATCGTGAAGTGTTTGCGGACCTGCAGGTTCAGCAGGCCCTGACAAATGGAATGGCATCGGTGAAGGTTGATGTCACGCACGAGCCTGAGCTGGCGTCTCGCTGTGGAGCGACATCGGTACCGCGAGACGTGGTGATGTTCCAGGACGGGACAATCGTAACGCTGAACGTGGGATATATGCAGAAGCCACAGTACATGAATCTGCTGCGACGTATCTCGGAACGCGGAAAGACCTTGTCCGTCCCGAAGCCGACTGATCCGGCACCGGAGAGCTCCATCGTATCGACCAGTTCACCAGAGCGTGTGGGCGACGCAAAAGTTGACAAAGCACAGGATTCTGCCCAGGTCGTCCTGTCCGATGCCTCCGATCCATCGATCGATCCGCCACTGATCGGGTTGGAAGGTTTTTGCCCGGTCCTGTTGCATGACAAGCGTGAATGGACTGTGGGACAGGAGAAGGTCACGTCAGACTATCGTGGGGTCCGTTATCAGTTTTCCTCAGACGCAAATCGCGACGTGTTCCTGAAGAATCCGGCTCTTTACGCTCCACAGGATCTGGGCTGCGACGCCGTCGTTCTCACCGAAACTCAGCGAGCTGTGACGGGAAGTATCCGTTTCGGGGCATTTTTTGACGAACGGCTGTACCTTTTTCAGTCGCCGGAAAATCGAGCAGAATTCAAACAGAACCCCCTGAAATTCGTCCGAATTCGCAGTGCCCTGCGAGTTGATCAGGTCGAGGGAAGCAAGTTTCAATAAAATGTTCATTTTTGTACGGAAGAGTACAATTGACATGGACGCGAAATCAATTAATACTAATCTACAGCGGGACTACGTCCGGCGCTGGTATATGTTTCCTGACATGGAAACAAAGATTGTGTGAAGCATCTCTTCTGATGCGATGGTATTTGGCGTGTTGAGTTTCGATGCATTTGTTTTCGATTCTCAGTGGAACTGCCTGATGAGCTTCCATTCGCTGTCTGAGCTTTCCGGTTTGATGCCTGCGAAAGATTCCATGGGCATCTCAAAAAGTTAATTCCCGGAAAGTTTCGGCAATTGAAGGCTCTTTCGCTCCTCGACACCGTTCGAGCCGTGACCACTTCCCTGAATTCCTGTTATGTATTCAGGAGTGTTCAGGCATTTGCATCTGGCTCAAACGTGAACCACCTGGGAATGGATGAGGGGCTTCACTGAAAAGTTTGTTGGAAGTCCCGGCAGGACAACTCTTATTTGTCTGTCGTGGATTTGTTCCGCACTATCAGTATTTGCGGCCATAGTCTCGATTTGCGTCTTCGTTCGGACGCACATGTCATTTTTTGTGTGACACTTCCGATTCCCTTTGCAGTAGGCATAGTGCATTCTGCGGGACTCATCAATCTGGCGATTGTTTGCGATTGTGAGTCTGAATTCATTCGGAAAAGTCCTTTGACCGAGGTTTGTGACGAGCGTTCGTCCTCTGCCTCCTTACATTTTACGGCTCAGTCAGGTTTCCATTTATGCCGACAAGCAGTTCCGATTCAGAAGGAACCAGCCAGCAGACGCCCCGTCGTCGCTCCACTCCTCGCAGCACGACCAGTCGCCCTGCCACACGATCCCGCCGCAAGGCAGCCGATGGAGATGTTGAAATACCCGCACCTGTGAGCGATGACGACTTCGGGTCCGGCGTTTCCGAAGAAAAAGCGGCCCGCGAAGCGAAGCCAGCTCGACGTTCACGCAGCACCAGTGATGTCGAAAGTAAGCCTGCGGGTTCTGAAGATCCGCCGCGGCGCGAGCGAAAGCCTCGCCGAGAACCGCCGGAGGGAATCGTTTCCGTCGGCGCTGAGACTCAGGATGCGGCGGAACCACTCGATCGCCTTCCACGCGGCGAACGAACATCGAACCGCCTGGAACGCCAGATTGCTGACGTCGAGTCACAGACGGGGATGCGTTACTTTAGTACCGACGAGTTGGATTTTGGCGACGACGACCATGAGTCGCCTCCTTCTCGCAGTCGCCCGCGTTACAGTTCCGAAGAGCCTGAAAGCCGGGATTCCCGCAACGATCGCGGTGGCTTCGATCGTGGTCCTGCGACTGAGGACAGTGGATTCGACGGAGATTCCGGTGACGGACCTGGTCAAGGAGAAATCGTGGGCGACGCCGAAGGCGGTGATCGACGGCCAAAACGCCGCCGCCGCCGCCGCCGCCGCCCTGACGGTACAGGTCCTTCCGAGGCGGGCGACGCCAATCGCAGCGGCGACAGTTATCGCAGTAGCGACGAGAATCGCAGTTTCGAGAGTCATCGCGGCTCAGACGACGATCGCAGTGACGACCGCCATCCGGGTGCAGAGGACAATCGTGGTGGGGAAGACAATCGCGGCGGCGACAACGATCGTGTTCGTGATGAAAATCGCGGCAGCGAGGCCAATCGCAATGAACCGAGAAATGATGCACGTGGTCGAGGTCGGGATTCCGGTCGGAACGAATCCGGTCGCAACGATGGCGGTCGTAACGATGGCGGTCGTAACGATGGCGGTCGTAACGATGGCGGTCGTAACGATGGCGGTCGTAACGATTCCGGTCGCAACGATGGCGGTCGAAACGAACGTGGTCGCGGCGATTCAGGACGCCCGCAGGGTTCAAATCGTCATGAGTCCGGTCGACAGGACGGAGGTCGAGGGCGTCGCCCCGGCGGTAGTAGTGGCGGTAGTAGTGGCGGCAGTAGTGCCAGTAGTAGTGGCGCAAATCGCGGGCGGCGCAATGAGGGCTCTCAGCCGCGTGGCGGAGCTTCAAGCCGCGACAGCGGCGGACGGGGTGGCCGGGATCGAGGCATGCCGCGTCGCAATAACCGGCAGGTTCAGCCTTCGGTCGAAGTTGTCGAAGGCACCTACGAAGGTGTGCTGGAAATGCATAGCCGCGGCTACGGATTCATGCGCGATCCAAAGAAAAATTATGCGGCAGAAGATTCCAATCCGTTTGTTTCCAGTTCTCTGGTTGAAAAATATAAACTCCGCGAGGGTGTGTTGATTCGCGGTGATGTCGGAAATGGCACGCGGAATCAAGGACCTCGATTGCGCGAAGTTGAACTGATCGATGGTTATACTCCGGAAGCGTACGCTGACATCAAGATCTTCGACACGCTGACGGCCATCAATCCGTTCGAACAGATTCGTCTCGAAGTTGGGCCGAAGCCTTTGACGATGCGCGTGATGGACCTGCTGTGTCCGATCGGCAAAGGTCAGCGAGCCCTCCTGGTGGCTCCCCCACGGACCGGCAAAACGATGCTGCTGCAGGACATCGCAAATTCCGTGAGTATTAACCATCCGGAAATCTACCTGATGGTACTGCTGATCGATGAGCGTCCCGAAGAAGTGACTGAAATGCGGCGCATGGTGAAGGGCGAAGTGATCTCGTCCTCGCTGGACAGTGACGTCGAAAGTCATGTCCGCATCAGCCAGCTGATTATTGAGCGTGCCAAACGCCTCGCGGAAGAAGGCAAAGACGTCTTTATCCTGCTGGACAGCATCACACGGATGGCAAGAGCGTTCAATAAATGGAGCAATACCGGACGCACGGCAACCGGCGGTCTGGATATCCGGGCGCTGGATATTCCGAAAAAACTGTTTGGCCAGGCACGTCGCTTCGATGAAGGGGGTTCGCTGACCGTCTGCGGCACGGCGCTGATCGATACAGGCAGCCGTATGGATGAAGCGATTTTTCAGGAGTTCAAAGGCACCGGTAACATGGAAATGGTGCTCAGCCGCGATCTTGCCGATCGTCGCATCTGGCCTTCGATTGACATTTCAAAGTCCGGAACCCGACGTGAAGAAAAGATCCTCGAACCGGAACTGCTTGAAGGAATCACCATGTTGCGCCGCAGTCTGGTCAGCATGAGTCCCGTGGAAGCCATGGAACAACTCACCAAGACGATGGATAAGTTCCCGACAAACGCAGAGTTCCTGAAGCGTATCAAAGCGGTGTTGTAAGATCTGCTGTGACATGTGAATCTGAATTTCTTCGAGACTCACTGCAGGCGTTGTCTGCCCATTGCTGGTCTCACAGAAATCGACGTACGTGCCCTGGCAAAGTCCAATTCGTGTTTATGATCCCGGCGGAGAGTCTCGGTTCATGTCGTCGAAGAAACATGTTGTCCCTCCCGGTTCCACGATCGGAATGCTGGGTGGTGGCCAGTTGGGACGCATGTTCGCGATTGCTGCGAGGCAATGCGGATATGGCGTGCAGATCTTCGGTGATCCTCAGGATTCGCCTGCGGGGCAGGTCAGTGACCGATCCTGGCCCTCGTCCTTCACCGATCATGACGCCCTGCGACAATTTGCACAGCATGTCGATGTCGTGACATACGAACAGGAGAACATTCCCATTGCCGCGGTGGAAACACTCCTGCAGCATGTTCCGGTGTTTCCCGGCCCGGATCTTCTGCGCGCCTCACAACATCGCCTTCTGGAAAAAACATCGCTCCGCAGAATCGGCATCTCGACGGCAGATTTTCTGAAAATCACTTCGGAGTCGGAACTTCGAAAAGGAATCGCTGACTTTGGTGGTGACGCGATTCTCAAGACGGTCACGCTCGGATATGACGGCAAGGGACAGGCCCGAGTCCGGAGTGAAAGTGACTGCGACGCAGTCTGGAAAACATTCAACGTACCGGAAGCCATTCTCGAAGCAGTCGTCCCGTTTGCGCATGAACTCTCCATTGTTGCGTCACGGTTTGCGGACGGAACATGCAGCTTCTTCGCACCGGTGCTGAACCACCATGAAAACCATATTCTGGACGTGTCAATCAGTCCTTCACCATCGATTTCCAATCATCAGACGCTGGAAGCTCAACAGATTGCCCGCGCCGTACTGGAACACTTCGAAGTCATTGGCGTGCTGTGCGTGGAGTTCTTCGCCACGCACGACGGACGGTTGCTTGTCAACGAAATCGCACCGCGTCCGCACAACAGCGGGCACCTGACGATCAATGCCTCCCGCAGCAGCCAGTTCGAACAGCAACTTCGAGCCGTATGCGGACTGGCAACGGGAGATGTTTCTATGCAGACGCCGGCAGTGATGCTGAATCTGCTGGGAGAGCATTTGCAGAATCAATCACCTTCCGCCTGGCAGGCAGTGTTTGCAAATCCGGAAATTCATGTGCATCTCTACGGGAAATCTGAAATCCGCCCTGGTCGGAAACTGGGACATCTCACGGTCATCGGCAACGATGTCGTCGCGGCTGAACGACTTGGGCGACAGGTCCGAGCAGGTCTGATGGGTGCCACGTAGGACGGACATTCATGTCCGTTGGAGTGTCTCAAACATGTCACTTGCACGCTATCACAAACAGATGCTGTTCACCGGCGTTGGCCGCGATGGTCAGCAACGGCTGGCTGACAGTCATGTGCTGCTGATCGGCTGTGGCGCTTTGGGCTGCGTTCTGGCTGATACGCTTGTGCGCGCGGGCGTCGGAAGGATCCGGATTGTCGATCGCGACTTTGTGGAACTCAGCAATCTGCAGCGGCAGATTTTGTTCGATGAACAGGACGTTGCCGATCATCTTCCCAAGGTGATTGCTGCCGAACGACGTCTGCGGCGAGTGAACTCAGAGATCACCATCGAACCAATTGTTGCCGACGTGGATTGGTCCAACATCGGAGAGTTTGCGGACGGAGTCTCATTGATTCTGGACGGCACAGACAACTTCGAAATCAGATACCTGATCAATGACGTTTCGCTGCAAAGTGGCATTCCGTGGATCTTCACCGGATGCACGGGAAGCGTGGGGCAGGTGATGCCCGTCTTTCCGCACGACTCTGCCTGCCTGCGATGTCTGATGCCAGGTCCACCACCCCCAGGATCAACAGAAACCTGCGATAGCGCCGGAGTGCTCGGCCCTGCGGTGAACGTCGTGGCCTCGTTCCAGGCAGCTTTGGCGTTGAAAATTCTCACGGGCCATGCGCACGAGGTGGATCGCAAGCTCACGATTATCGACGTATGGACGGGTTCGTTTCGTCAGATCGATGTCAGCAAAGTGCGAGCGACCTCACTGTGCCCGGCGTGTTTTCAGGCCGAACGCCTGTGGCTGAACGGAAGTCAAAAGTCGTCCTCAACCATTTTGTGCGGTCGAAATGCCGTGCAGGTCACCCCACCCGAGAAACTGGCACTCTCGCTGGCGGATGTTGCGAAACGTCTGCATGCAGCCGGAGATGTTGTCTCCAATCCGTTTCTCGTGCGGGTGCGCGTTTCTGAATCGTACAGTGAACATCCGATCGAAATGACCATTTTCGCCGATGGACGGGCTATCATTCGCGGGACAGAGGACCCGGCATTGGCCAGAACACTTTATTCGCGTTACATCGGCACGTGAAATACGGTTTGTTGAAGACTGTGTCTGGAACTCTCCGGCATCAGGTTTTTGCGGTGTATTCTGTCGCCTCCAAAGTTCCAGACACCTTTTTCCTGACACGTCAATGTTTCATCAACTCCGACATTTTCTGGAACTCATCCGCTTCAGCCACACAATTTTTGCACTGCCATTTGCGATGTTGTCGGCTGTCATCGCCTGGTCCGCGCCCGGAAGTGAATTTCGCTGGCGTGATCTGATTGGGATTCTGGTCTGCATGGTAACCGCCAGATCCGCAGCGATGGCGTTCAACCGACTGGTCGATCGCGATATTGACGCGGACAATCCTCGCACTGCAAATCGCCATCTCCCGGCAGGGGTGCTGTCCGTCGGCGCGGTTGTCGCGTTTACGATCCTGATGAGTCTTGCTTTTACAGCTGCCACAGCCATCTTTCTGCCAAAGCAGCTCCCGATGGTCCTTGCCGTTCCCGTACTGCTGTTTCTGCTGGGATATTCGCTCGCAAAACGCTGGACCAGTCTGTGTCATTACTGGCTCTCAGCCGCGTTGATGATGTCGCCAATTGCCGCATGGATCGCTGTGCGGGACGAGTTTGCTCTGATACCAGCATTGCTTGGCGGTGTGATTTTCTTTTGGGTGGGAGGCTTCGACATTATTTATGCCTGTCAGGATGCTGAATTCGATCGTAAGCGGCAATTGAACAGCATTCCGGCACGATTCGGAGTTGCCCCGGCTTTGCGAATCGCAATGCTCAGTCATCTCATCACGATTGCGATGCTGCTGCTGCTGTGGAAAATGGCAGGACTCGGACTCATTTTCCTGATCGGAGTCGTCGCCATCGCCGGCTTGCTGATGTATGAACACTGGCTGGTTCGCCCTGATGACCTGAATCGAATCAACCTTGCATTTTTCAATGTCAACGCCATTATCAGTTTCGGCATTCTTATCCTCGGATGCCTGGATGTCTGGGTGTTTTGAATTCGTTTCGAAGCAAAGTTTCAACTATGTCGCTCTCCATCAATGATCCGGACATTCGCGCTGTCGCCGACAAAGTGCTGGCGGGCGAGCGTTTAAGTTTTGACGAAGGTGTTTTGCTGGATGAACGCGCCGACCTGCATGTGCTGGGGCAGCTTGCAAATTCTGTCCGCGAACGCAAGAACGGCAACTTCGCGTTTTACAACACGAACATCCATTTGAACCCTACAAACGTCTGCGTCTACCGCTGCCGATTCTGTGCGTTTCGAGCTGACCTGAAAGATGAAAAAGCTTACACATTTACCGACGAGATGCTCCGTGAGCGGGTCCTCGAAGGTCGCGCGGCGGGGGCCACGGAAATCCATGTTGTCGGCGGCCTGCACCACAAAAAAAGTTTCGACTGGTATCTGGATGTCGTCCGCATCATCCATGAAACGTGTCCTGAAGTTCATATCAAAGCCTGGACGCCCGTTGAGATCAGTTGGTTCAGCTTTATCACAAAAAAGCCCATTCAATGGATCATGGAACAGATGATCGAAGCCGGTCTGGGCAGCATGCCGGGCGGTGGGGCTGAGATCTTTGACGAGGAAGTGCGACGCCAGATCTGCGAACACAAGGCTGACAGTGATGTATGGTTCGATGTCCATCGAACGGCCCATCAGCTTGGTCTGCGTTCGAATGCAACGATGCTCTATGGTCACATCGAAAAAGCGCGACACCGAGTGGATCACCTGATTCGACTGCGAACGCTGCAGGATGAATCGTCTGGATTTCAGACGTTCATTCCGTTGGCGTTTCATCCTGAAAACACGGAACTTTCGTCGATCCAGAAAGCGGACGGCGTGTTCGATTTACGAATGGTGGCCCTGTCTCGACTGATGCTGGACAATTTTGATCACATCAAAGCCTACTGGATCATGCTGGGTGAACAGACAGCTCAGTTGGCGCTCAGTTACGGAGCTGACGACATTGACGGCACGGTCGTCCATGAATTGATTTACCACGACGCCGGTGCGAAAACTCCGGAGGGAATGACGGTGGAGCAGCTGCATCGGTTGATTCGTGAAGCGGGCCGCATTCCTGTCGAACGCGATACTCTGTACCGCAAAGTCATTCGCAGCGGTCGTGACTGGACTGTGGGCGAACCATTGACGACAGTGCGGGCGTAACGCATCCATGCACAAGTTTTCGCATAAAACTTGTTTAACCGCGTGCCCATCGGGCCGCGTTTTACTCGCGAAAGCGCGGGGCGATGCCCACGCGGTTAAACGAAGAAATTTATGAATGGGTGCTTAACGCATCCTTTCGTCCACTTAAGAACTGATAATGTCTATTGAACCTTGCAGCCAGCCTCATCCTGTTAAACCAGAATTCCCCGTCCGTTGTCCGCGATTTCCTGTCAGGATGACGATCCTGACAACGCTCATTACGGCAACAGCCGTACTGGCTCAGGTGTTCGTCAGCGAAATCGACGACGCTTTGCATCTGGGGCTCGACGTCATCATGGTGGTGACGATCTTCACTGCTGTTGGTTTGATCGGGCTGTGGCTGGCGTGGATTTTATTGTTCAGCCGCTGGCGGTGGTGGAAAAGACTGGTCGGCGCAGCGCTGTTGGTGCTGGTCACCTTCGCGTCGTTGAAAGTCTTCCGTCCGGTACACGGCGGCGACGTCAATCTGCTTCGATTCGAACCGATCTGGACGCAGCGTCGTGAAATCCTGACAACCGCTGCGCCCAGGAAATCCAGCGCTGATCTGTCGGTTGAATCTGCGACAGATTTCCCACGGTTTCTTGGCCCCGGACAAGACGGCATCGTCGCGAATGGTCAGCAGATTGACTCTGCAGCGTTCGCGGAGAATGCGCGTGTCATCTGGAAGCAGCCCATCGGAGCAGGTTGGTCCGGGTTCTCAGCCCGGAACGGTTACGCCGTCACAATGGAGCAGCGAGGCGATCAGGAGTGCGTGACATGTTACGAAATCAGCAACGGTGAACTCAAGTGGATCTACGGTCACGCCGCGCGTCATAAGGACAAGTCGGGGCTGGGGCGAATCGGACCGCGTTCCACGCCAACGATTCATCAGAGCCGGGTCTATGCAGTCGGTGCCGTGGGAAATCTTGTCTGTTTGAATGGCGCTGATGGGTCTTTGATCTGGCAGAAGGATTTGAACGCCATCCTTGGCATCAGGCTGAGCGAAGTCGAAGACTCCGATGGCTTCAGGACGCAGTTCGAAGAAAACACCCGACTGGCATGGGCCCGGTCGGGTGCTCCATTGATCGTCGATGAAACAGTTGTCGTGGCTGGAGGAGGACCGGAAGGCGAAACGCGCGCGACTCTGCTGGCGTTTGACCTGAAAACCGGGGAACTGAAATGGAAGGGCGGCGATGCCATGATTGCCTACGGTTCGCCAGGACTCACAACTCTTTGCGGACAGCGTCAGATTTTGCTGACGGGCGAATCTCAGGCGATGGGATTCAACCCTTCCACCGGTGAGATCCTGTGGACGCACGCTCGTCCCGGTGAATCCAACGGCGGTGCCAATACTTCGCAGATGACTGTCCTCTCCGATACTGACGTTCTGACATCGAAGGGATATCCGGACGGCGGAGGAGAGCGCATTCATCTGGAACAACAGGGTGACAAGCTGATCGCTGTGTCGGTCTGGAGCAATCCGAAGGTTCTGAAAACCAAACTGACCAGCCCCATCATTCACAATGGTTATGCGTATTCTCTTTCCAACGGCTTCATGGAATGTGCGCGATTGTCGGACGGCGAACAAATATGGAAACGCCGTGGTCGCTTTGGTCATGGCCAGGTGCTTGGGGTTGGCAACTTCATTCTGCTGCACAGCGAATCCGGCGAACTGTTTCTGCTGGAAGCCACACCGGATGAATACCGCGAACTGGCGAAGCTGAAGACCATCGACGGGGTTTGCTGGAACACACTTTGCCTGACCGGCAACAAACTCCTTGTTCGAAGTGAAATCGAAGCCGCATGCGTCGAAATCCCGTACATCCCGGCACGGCAACTGTAATTTCTGTAGCCTGGACATTCATGTCCGGGATATTTGCCCGCCAAAGTCGCATTGTCGCACGACTGTCAAGGCACAATCACTTTCGCTCGTAAGCACCAAAGGACACGTTTGGGTGCATAACAGTGGCGTGGGAACGCCGAAACCGGAGACTGACGTCTCACGGCTCGCCGGGTCCAGGCGAGCGGGGGACGTCAGTCCCTGATTGCGATTCCTGCAGTAAAACCAACTTATTTGTGAACAAGTGCTTACTCCGCAGCTGGGCGCTGCAGTGACTCGACCGCGTTGCGCGCGGCTTGTTGTTCGGCTTCCTTTTTTGTCCTGCCACTGCCCGATTGGAAGACGGCGTCACCGACTCGTGCAACGATGCAGAACACACGCGCATGATCAGGACCAGTTTCTTCGACGACGACATATTCCGGTGTCTTGCCCATATTCCGCTGCGTGATCTCCTGCAGCTGACTCTTAAAATTCTCAGCATCCTCCGGACGACAGAGTGCCAGTTCTTCGCGAAACGACGTATGAATAAACTGTCGAGCCGCTTCCATGCCACCATCAAAGTAAACACCGGCGATCAACGATTCCACAACCGCCGACAGGATGGAATCCGGAATACTCTGCAGTCCTCGTCCCACCAGAATCAATTCTTCGACATTCAATAATCGGGCCACACGAGCACACGTCTGGCGACTGACGAGCCAGGACTTCATCTGAGTCATCTGGCCTTCGCGCTGATCGGGAAAATTCTGAAACAGATACTCGCAGATGACGACGCCCAACACGGAATCACCAAGGAACTCCAAACGTTCATTTGAGTCAAGTCGAGTCTCGGCTGAAGAGCTATGCGTCAGGCAGCGGCGCAACAGAGCCCGATCGCGGAATTGATAACCAATCCGCGATTCGCAGGCGATGAGAATATCATCAATTGAAGACATGGAGACTCAGGGATTGAATGGAAACAGTAGGTGGATTTCCGGATGAGTATAGCAGATGATGCTATCGAAAGGACCGTCCGCAGCGATGGATTCCGCACTGAAGTCTGGTCGGCGCTACGGACTGACTCGAGTTGGCGCAGACGAAGATGAGTTGGGCGTGCGGGTCCTGAGGCGAAACGTTTGCAGGGCGAGTTGTTGGTCACCAAAGAGCAATTCGGCAGTAGATACCGCTTCGCCGGTTCGCCGTGGCTTGACGACAAGCTCAAAGTCACGTGTTTCATCCGGCGCAATACGAGAGATCGGGGCGTCGAGCTGGCGGTCGAGGTCATCGTCTGACAACGCGTGATGATCGAGCACTTCATCAAGCCTCAGTCGCAGCCGGACGTCCTCGGCACTCGTGTTGCCGAGATTGCTGATGCGAAACATGACCGTTGTCCAGCCTCCAACGGTCACTGCTGATTCCGGTTCTGAAATCCGCAGACGCAGTTTTGGTGCGCGAGCGGTTTCCGGCGGGCGTGTCCCGATGGGCGGGCGTGTCGGCACTGGCTGGAACATTTCTTCTGTCACAACGGTGCGCGTCGTGACAGCCGTGAGCGCTGAAACTTCGGTCAGAGATTCAAACAATGTGTCGCGGCCTTCGATCGGATCGTCGGCAGGAATGACAGTGAAGCGGAGGACTTGTTCTTCCTGAGGCTGCAGGTCGCTCACCAACCATGTCAGCGTCGCGTCACGGAGGATACCTGCCGGAAAATGCCCGCGCACCTTTGTACCAAACGGAAGCAGTTCCCGCACCAGCAGTCCATCGATCGCGTTCCTGGCAAGATTTGTAATTGTGATCTGCATTGTGACTTCGCCCGTCCCGGATTTCGGCGGTACCGTTTTTTCGATGCGCAGATCCTGTCTGGAAACCATCACACCCGGCGTCACACTGATTCTGGATTCCAGATCACGCACGACCGCGAGTGGCGATTCGAGGACGAGACTACCAGGTTCTCCAATGCCTCCCGATGCATTTGGGAGTCCAGGCCCGGCACGCCAATTGTCACGGAGCAGATTTCTAACGGCGCGATCCACAAACCGCACATTGGGAAGATCGTTGAGCAGTAATCCATCGGTCGCGATGGTTCGAACACGATCCGGGATCAGCGTTTCGGATGACAATCGATCAAAACGTACGTCGAGTTCGGGACGTTCGAGCAATGGTCGTGACGTCGGCGCAGCGGCGATTGAACCATCGATCGGGCGGCGAGTTCGCACACGTGCTGGCTGGTATTCAGGCCGTCCAAACAAGTTGTAAGGGCCGCCCTTCGCCTGAACGACAAGATTTGAATCGTCCATGTCGGCTCGTGTCAGGATAATGCCGTTCGCGATTTCCTGAACTGGTTCCGCTGACTTGACCTCATCCACTCGATCCACGACCCCGCCGGCATGAAGTGGCGCGACAGTGTCGCGGTAGTATGCTTCTGCGTCAGTCGCCAGTCCGCCACTCATGAGAAACGCGACAAGAATCAATCCAGCGGTTCCGGAAGCGGCAGCGACAACCCACGACAAGTGGCCAACAATAAACGCGACCGACACTTCAAGGAATTCACCTAAAGTTCGTGAGACCACGTTGATAAGGCCAGTGATCGGGTCGAGCCAATTGCCTTCGAACAGCCCAGGAAAACTCAGCCGATCACCCCAGAGCATGCCCAGAAACATCAGGCACGTCAGGAACATGAAAAGAAAGAGCAAGATAGATGTCATCCAACACGTCCTTGTCTTTGAGGATGGCCTGGCTTTAAAAAGGGGTCAGGAACCAATAGTGCGGAGCACACTCCGGGCCATTTGGCTATTGGTTCCTGACCCCTTTTTAAGCTCAAATCTCTCAGATATAGTGGTGGTTTAGCAAAGCTGCGGCAGGATGTGAATCTGAAACAGCCAAACTGAGCGTTTTTTCGGGCGATTTTGGCCGATCTGGCGGGCGGTGGGTGTCAGACCTCCGTCCTACTAACAGTTGATTTCCTGTTCTCCCACGAAGATTCTCAGACGTCTTTTTGCAGAAGTCCGGTCCGGCAGAAAAATACAGGCCCCGTCTGGAGGTCCTTCCGCGATTCATTTTTCTGCCATCAATTTTTCTGCTGCATGTGTTCATGTTTGATTGACCAAGCTGTACTCATGTCCCGACTTCGCCAAAGTTGATGGATATCACAGTGGCACGACAGCTCCGGATTCGATACTGGCGGCTTCGGCCCAGCAGAGTTGTAACGCCGCCAGCGCTGTATCGCTCGACAGTGGGCCTGCGGTTTGTTTGCCGCTGATCACATTCACGGCAAGCTGTAGTTCGTCAGTGAACGCACCGCACCATTTTCCGCTCCCGCCAGGATCCGGGTGCGTCATTTTGCCGTCGTTAGTGATCACGCTCAGCGGACGGCTCACGGTCCATTCGCCCGCCAGAGTACCTGCATCAAACAAGACTGTTGCATTGTCGAAATACAATTCATATCCATGCGCAAATTGAAGTCCCTTTGCGGCGATTCCGCCGCTCACACACGATACGGCTGGCCCGTCGGAATACAGATAGGACGTGTGAACATGATTCACAAACCCATCCTGCAGTAGTCCGCGCGAAAAAACTCCGTCGGGTCGGCCAAAGGCGTGTGCGATAAAATGGTTGTCGTGAATGTGCAGATCGATTCCCCAGCCACCGAGCTTTCGAAAGTCTGACATATCACTGGACCAATCTGGCGGACTGATCACGCGCTTGAAGTGGGCGGCTTTCAGCTTTCCAAAGCGTCCGTCCTGAATGGATTCAGCGGCGAAGCGAAATTCCGGAAAGAATGGCAGGACGTGCCCGACCAGCAAAGGCACGTTGGCGGCCTTCGCAACTTTGACCATCTGCTCGGCCTGAGAAAGGTCCACTGAGATCGGCTTTTCAACAAGCGTTGGTTTGCCAGCCTTCAGCGATTCCATGACGACGGCAAAATGCTTGTCGGTCGGCAAACAAACATCAATCAGGTCAATTTCCGGATCGGCAAGAAGCTGGTGGTAGTCGGTACAGCACTTCAACAGCGAAACATCTACGTGTCCCCCCGGTGGCCCGAAGTTGCCCCTGATCGATGTCCAGTCCCCTGCCAGCTTATTCGGGTCGCGCGTCGAGATCGCCGTGACCGTCGCGCCGACAAGGTCACGAGCCCCCTCAAAATGCGTGTACCCCATGAACCCGACGCCAATAATTCCGATCCGGACCACTGTTGATTCCTTGTGTGAAAATACGAGGTGGGATAACGCTACCAACGACCGCAGTCCAATGTTACTCGATTTCCCATTGTAGACCTCACTCTCCGAGTGAGGCAGGCCGCAACACGCGGCCCTTGGCATTCGTCACTCAGAGAGTGACGGCTACTTTAATTGCAAATCGAGTGGCATTGGGCCGTGGCCCACCATTTCGGAATTTCACTCTGAAGTATCGCAAAACACAAGCGAACAACCGCGTTCGCCGGCCTCTGCCACATTGGCAGATAGCGGCGGGTATCGCGAGTGCCTAAAAATCGGGCACATGGCAACTGAACGGATCGTGCCGTTTTTTTGGGCAGCAAAGATTTTACGGATTTTTCTGTTGGCAGTGACTGTGCGGGGCGTTATCGTATTGACGTCGCAATCATTGTGATGTCAGGCTAGTCGTGCCGGATCAGCACATGCGGGGCGGCACGGCGGGGGCAATCGGACCACGATGTGGTCAGCCCGGACGGATCAAGGAAGACCCAGGACGAGATGCAGGGAGAGAGAAACATGTTGGTACTATCCAGAAAGACCAGCGAGCGAATTCTGATCGGTGATGATGTTGCCATCACGATCGTGCGCATCGGCCCCAACTCGGTTCGAATCGGGATTGAAGCACCGAAGACGATGAACATCGTTCGCGAAGAGCTCTGCAATTTCAGCGACAGGAAGCCAGGCAATCACGATATCGTGGTGCCTGCCAACTGAATCAAACAGAAATCAGCGATGAGTGACAGCCGTACAACACTGTCAGGTCGCAGTCGCGTTAGCCGAGGAACTATCCTTGGCTTTTTTATGCGCCAAAACAATTCCAGGCTCCGCAGCCATCACGCCCGCCCACTGCCGAAATACGCGTGGTGTGTCTGTAGGGGTCGAACGTGTCGAGGAACGGGCACTCCTAACCGCAGGAATTGGCGTGAATTTTTTGGGCAACATGGGCGGCCTGGCAGGTGGCCCGGTATTGATCCCGCCGGACACGAACGGTGCCGTAGGTCCGAACGATTTCGTCGAGTTCACCAACGGCGCATTCACCGTGTTCAGCAAGACGGGGACCACGCGGCACTCCCGGTTTTACTATCCAGGGCGTGACTAACTTTAGGACGACCACTCCTGCCCACGGGAGCCTCGTCGCTGTTGATACCTTTGCCTTCAGTCAAATCAATAAGACTAACGTGTCAGGTACCAGCGGCCCCGGTGCAGTATTTGGCACAACAAACCAGATTTCCGTCTATACGACATCGTTTCCTGGCAAGGCTCGACAGCCCGGTTTGCCAGCTCGGTCGATTGACGGTTCCGGCGACCGCATTGCGAACACGGTTTACCAAATTGGCGACCTGATCTTTCTCGTTCACGGGCTCTCTGTGGACCCCTCTGGCAACGCCGTGACTTCAAACTCTACCTCCCGCAATGCAGCTCGCATTACGGTACTACGCGACTCAACCAACACGGTAGTCACCGAAACCACCTACTTCAACAACAACTTTGGCTATATTTACCCTTCCCTCGCCATTAATTCCAACGGCAACATGCTCATCGGGTTCACGCGCAGCGGCGACGAATCCCGAATCCTGCGCGAATCCTGCGTGCCACCCACCTCAAATCGGCAACTCGAATCGCCGCCGCGAGACGATGAAAAGAGGACACAGCCAATAGTGTTCGGCACGCCGCTTGCATGCCTGTGGATTGTGACGAGAGCCTGGTTGATTGGCGAGTCCCGGAGTACCGATGAGTGGCACCGGCGGGGCGTGATTTTTCAGAGCGCGCAGCAGCGAACAGCCCGGCACGCAGAGTCGCGCGGGTGCCTGCTTTTTGGCAAGTCTTAATTTTTCGATGTGCCGTTCCAGCTCTTCCAGCGACGCCCAGCCCGACATGTAAAGGCAGATCATTTCGAATGTTCGCTTCGTTGGAGCACGCCCGGTGTAAATCGGAATCAGCAGGCACTCGATGATCGCCATGTACGTCTGGATTTCGACTCCATTCTGCTTTGTGCTCAGCGATGACGGCAACCCAGCAACTGTTTGAACATCCTGAAAAATAAATCAGCCATCTCAAACGGTATGCCGCTGCGATCAGTTCCGCAGGAATCTCAAGCAGATCAGTGGCGAATCACAGCTTGCCATCACACGATGGCCCCGTGCTGGAGCCCGTCGCGCTGCTGCCGCGACTTGTATGTTCCGACGCAGAGACAACGACCATTCGAACCGGATGATCGAGCATGCCACCGGCTTTAGTGCCTGTGAATTTCACAATTTGATCGCTGATCACGCCAGCCTTACGGTCAGCGGCTGTCAGAGGCTTCTCTTCGATGAC
>Ga0105046_10003506_pt1 | contig 24885 bp, 11 predicted proteins | sample MAT03_FD_78385 | JGI IMG/M metagenome (GOLD analysis project Ga0105046, IMG submission 78385) | Freshwater microbial communities from Lake Fryxell liftoff mats and glacier meltwater in Antarctica - MAT-03 (megahit assembly) | ecosystem: Environmental > Aquatic > Freshwater > Ice > Liftoff...
CTATACCTTGTATTGCCAATCTGCCTCTCATGTATGAACTAAGGGGAACTCCGTAGTCGCAGTCAGTTAAGAACAGCATGTGCGGAAAAAAATTCGCTCTATCGACTGTATGACCATCGATTACATTGCCTACATTGCCGGCTAAGGCTCGACCTGTCTTGCCATTAAATAGCCTTTAGCGGTTTGAATTTACTTGTGACGGATCGCCGAAGAAATGTTTTGCATGATCAACTTCAATTCTTAGTTTGCCAGCTTGATCAGTTGCTAAATCGCTTCGTCAGCCGCTGCATTCTTTAAGGCATTGATTTCTTGTGAGTAGCTTCGATTGAAGAAAACGATGCATGTCGTCGCTATCACGAAAAACAATCGAAACATTTATACATCACCGTTAATTCCCCGATGATTTCTAAGCGCATGAGCGGTACGTCGCCGTTGTGCCTGATTGGCCATTCTACTTTTGTTCATCGCCGACCCACTTAACCAATTTTGCATCGACCTGAAACGAGACCGCCAGGAATTTATTGTCGCGGGACCAAGTGCCCCGCTTAATTTTTCCGCCCATGGCTGGAACGGGATAGTGAATAGGCGCAGAGTTGCCTTCGGCTGCTAATTTGTAGAGCGGCGATAGGTTCGAAGCGACATCGTATCGACCAACCAACACAAACTGGTCATCCTCAGACCAACTGAAATCAACACCATATTGGCTAGGCTTATCCAACAGTAGAGTCGAAACACTTGGCTTATCCAATGAAACCACGGCAAACTCATCCTGTCCATCATCTCGACGTTGGCCTTTGAACGCGATTTTGCGACCGTCGCGCGACCATGCCATGTTCCAGTAAAAATAGTTGTAACGCTGAGCAGCGGCTCCTGTCAGCAAGGGCGTTGATGTCTTTTTTTCACTGTCCCAAATATAAAGGTTACCACTTTTGTTGTAGGCAGCAATATTCGGCGACGGCGACCACTGCAGGCCCCAGCCTTGGCGATCAATGATTTGCCGGTTCGTTCCATCGACATTGCAAATACCAAGCCCATCGACCTGCGAAGAAAACGCGATTAGCTTTCCATCTGCAGAAAAGCTTGGCATCATCCCGCCGCCGATGTCCTGTGATTGGCCTGTTTTTAGATCGGCAACTGTGATGGTTGCATCGGCAAGCGTTTTCGTCCAGCCGTCATGAGCAAGCTTGGTCCCATCGGGTGAAAACAGTTGGGACCCAATATGCGGTTTCGCCGCTGTTCCTTTCGTCACTTCTTGAATGGCGCCCGTGGACAAGTCAATGATTGAAATGTTTTCCATTTCACTATTCTGTTCATCGAGACGCAACATCTTGTCTGCGGCTATTTTCATTGCTGTCCAGGTCACCTGTGCTTGTCCGCCACCGTCTTCAACTAACAGTAACCTCAATCCGCTCAGCGGCACATCGGCAGTTGACGTTTCGTATTTGCATAACAATCGAAAACGTGGCGAGCCTCCTTGGGAGAATAGGCAAAATATTTCCTTGCCGACGCGAACGATTCGTAGTCGACCCGCGCTAGATTCGTCGATCTGATTCTGACCTTGATACCGTTTGGATCCATCGGGATTAGACAGGCAAAGGATACCAGCGACCCGATCGAGTTCTTTGTTCTGACAGCCTGCGATACAGGTGATATTGGTTGAGAATTCATCGGATAAGTCAATCGATATTCTCGGGCCAGCGTGTATTGATTCCGATTTCAGATTCAATCCTTTGAACTCGGCCTCCACATCAAAGTCGCCCTGAAGTGAGAACTTCGACGTCAATGCGACATCCGTCCAACGACTTTGGCCCATTAAAAGAATATTCAAACCATCGTCTTGCTGACTGATGCGAAACGGCACGTTTCGTTCTATTGGTCGAAAAAAGGTTTCCGTTCGCCCGGGGTCGTTAAATCGGTGTTCAAACTTGACTGGTAGGGTCGCGCGATGTTTCTCTACCACGGCAATCAATGGGTCGGCCAACGTCGATTCAACAGGAATTTCTTTTGGCCATTCACCTCGGAGTACCACTTGTTGCACCCGCGTTTCTGTTTTATCAGCGAAGTAGAACAACCCAAACTTGCGGTTTTGCAAAGGGACCAGCGGCCTTTCATAAACCAGTTGTTCGTTCAATGAAACCGCAACGCTGTCGGCTGTAAGTTCCAAACGCACATGATTCCATTGCTCAATCTTTAATGGCAAAGTACCAGTGTGTTTTTGGTATTCGGCATTGTGAATTCGGTGGTCGGGCCGAACGCCGGTGCGGTCATATTTTCCATCGGTTACCCAATGCTCCACGACGCCGTCGGGTTCGATGAGCAATGCCATTCGACCTATCGCTGGAGCAGTGTCGCATACGCCAGGTTCATAGAAGTAGTCAAATTCGATCGAACCGTTTTCGACGAGTGGTCGATAGTATTGCAATAAGGACTCTTGAGAAGACTTTGACGCGCCGCGTTCAAGTTTGCCAAAAATCATGCGTGAATCGATTCCAGCTTCGCCGGAAAGCGATTTCCAATTAAGCATCTCGGTCCAATATTGTAGGCGGTCATAGGGGAACCAACCAGTGAGACTGGGATCTTTGGTTAAGAGCAGTTGATTCGGAATGACAGGTGACCCAGAAACCGAGAGGTCGCGAACTCCAGCCTCACTGCTCCACCAGCCTTGAACCGAAAGCCAAGGATCATCATTCTCCGAAAGTTCGCGTTCATGAATCAAGCGTCCATTTAAGAACACCGTGGAATGATTTTTCAGCACCTGTTGTCGATAGCGCACCCACTGTTGGGGTTTTTGAACAGCGGGCTCAATTGGCAGTTTGCGGATCTTGCCCACCAACACCCCAAGACCAAACTGCGTCCCATTATTCTGCGGTTGGATCGTCTCAGCCGCATGCACCAGACCCGTGGTGCCCCAAGAAATCAGATCGGCTTCGATCGTATAATCGCCTGTCAAAGGACATGGATAAAACAAGCGGTTAGTAGGATGCCCTGCGACGAGTTGAACTTCGTTGGCTTGATTCATTCGCCACAATGGCAAGGCAGTACCGTCACCGGAAAACTTGGCATTATCATCAAATGTAGAAATCATTGGTGCAAGCAGTCGGTCGGTGTCCACGATGGATTTGGCCTGTGAATGTAGGTGCCGAACTCTGGCATCAATACTCATCAAATGAGTTCGACTTGCAACGTCGCGGCTTAAGTCACCGGACTTTACATGGCGTTGGTGCAAACTAGCGACGTAGTCAAGAGTGGCCAAAGACTTAGGAAATGCTTCTGCGACAGCGTGGGCTACCACACACTCCGCGTCGATGCTTGGCTTCCAGTCGGACTTGAGTTCGATCAACCGATACAGTGCAGCGTCGAGTGCAGCTTGGTCCTTGGTTTGACAAGCAAGCAAACAGGACAGCGCTTGTTTGCTCCACTCCAGTGAGATGTCTTTCATTCCATGGACTTGTTCAATCGCCGCTCGCAACTCATTCATTCGCCCTGTGGAATCAGCAATCACAAATAGGTCTCGAGCCGGAGAAAACAGGCTTGCGGTCACTGGTGCGTCGTCACAAATCTTTGCGAAAGCGAGGTCCTGTTCCTGCAAAGGCGACGGATTGGTAGGCTCGAAAAAACCCGTAATGCGAACATCGCGATGCTCCTGGGTTGGCAGGACCCAACTGCGCAGGCGATCGAATCGTTTATCGACAGGTAATATGGCAACCCGCCGCCGAAATTCTTGGGAGTTCGACGCGAACACGCTATCGCCGATCGATTGGTAAGGTACATCCTGCACCTTTAACGCAAGGTCAGCGACAGAGAGCTGGAAAGGCTCCTCAAAACAATTTGCTGGCAATGTTTCCGGCCAATCACCAGTCAATTTAGCATCGCGAATTTGCAAGTCGTTAGCTTCGCTGCGATAAAAACCAAACTGCATGTCACCAGTGAAATCAACTTCGCGGTGATACACCAATTGCTCGTTGAGTAGCACATCGATATGGCCTCCTACTCGCTTCACGGCGACTTGATTCCAAGCGTTGGGCTTAAATGGTAAAGGTTTGGGGCCTCGGCGGCTGAGCGGCTCCAACAATCCGTGATCTGGCTTCAATCCGGTCCAATCGTCTGCTCGGTTAGTAATCCAGCGAACTCGGATGCCACCTTCTTCCAACAGAAAAACCATTCGTCCGATGGCTGGGTGAACGGACGCGTTGCCCGTGGCGTGCTTGAATTCATATTGTACGGTTTCGTTTTCCCACAACGGTCGTTCGTAACGCAACCAGCTTGGCCTTGCGTCTTTAGCAGGTTCGATGGCGGTCGCGGTCGCGGTCGTTGGCGCGGTCGCCGTCAAGACACCTTCATGGATGGTCCAGTCGGCTGCTTGCTGTGCTTTGGCATCAACGGGCGGTCCGTCATTGAAGGCTGGCACGCTGTTACCAAAAAAGTTTGCTGACCAACCTCGCAGCTCTTGATCCGCGATCATCGAGACCTCGCGTGGAATGGTGGGCGAGCCTAAGATTTTGAGATTTCGAAAGATCGGTCGACTTTTGCCTGCGCTGCGCAATCCCACCCAGGGACTCGACTTGGCTGCATCGCCAAAGAACCAAGCGGAATGAAAGTTGGTTTCCATCGCTAGTTGGCCCCCGCTGCCGCGAATCGATAAACGATTGAACGTTGCGGTATCCTCGTGACGAATGAACGGACACCGCTGATCAACATGATGCTGTCCATTACAGTCAAAAATGTTTAAGCGATCATTCCGACGAACGGGCTCAAAATGTAGTCCACCGTAAACCAAACCACCGTCGGTAGTGACAGCGCCGCCGGCTTGGGTCTCGCACGTGAAATCAAAATCGCCGGTCAGTGGATAGCGAAAATATAGCGTGTCTTCACCGCGACCTGCCGCATGCAATAGGTGTTGTTCATGACTTAACCAGAGCGCGCGAGGAAGCCCAATATCGCTTTGCAAGGCCGTTCCGCCTGTGACGGAAGCCCAATGTTTGAACTCCAAGTCACATACTGAACTAGGTGCAGATTTGCCCAGTTGCTTTTGCATTGCCAGAGCGACCGCTACTCGCAAGAAAGGCTGCCACTCGCCTGTTCTTAGCGCTAATGACTGCATCGCCGCGACGGACTGATCGATGAGTTCGGGGCGTTCGGTCGCACTGGCGGCAATGGCGACTGAAAGGAATGCGAGAGGATCAAATTTTCGTTGATTGTCCGCGATGATTTTCGCCAGCGCAGCTTGCAATCGAGTGGCGTCCGCTCTGGTGTTTTTTGCGATTGCGAAAAGCAACAACTCGGCAGCACCGGGTACTCCATCGGCCGACAATTTTTCCAATTCCACCGTAAGTCGGCTCAGCGTGCCTAGTTCGTCTGCTGCTTGCACCAGCATCCAGTTAGGGCAAAAAAAACCTGACAGGCAACCGACTTCAGCGATCGCGAACGATTCATCTCGCGGGCGCTCGCCAATTGCACGAGCGAACGCTTTTGGAGGTGCGTCCACAGGAACAGGAATCGCGATCAGACGTACAGCATTCCGATCGGCAGTGGGCAATGTCCATTGGGAGAGCGCTTCGTATCTTTGATCGCTACTTAATTGGGCGATTCGTCGGTGCAGTGCTGCGGCGGCGGCTGGAATTCGCTGCTGGTCAATCACCTCTGGAGTCAGTCGCTGATCAACAATCCGTCCGAATGCTGCTAACGCATCTTCGAGCTTTTTATCGTTCCCTATTGTTTCTGACGTCGTTTTAGCGGTTGTCGGCTCCTGGCAATAAGCCTCGCGATTAAAGCTTAACGCTCCAAAGAACAGCGAGATGAAACCGACGCACGACGACCAAAACGCGTATGTAAGTCGAACGTTCATAGCGGGCAATTGAGAGAAGGGTTGAAAGTTCGGGGCGATAAAAAAGTGTCCAATACCCGTTGCCGGAACGGCCCTTCCGGTGCTTCGCAAAAAAGGTACCGGACACTTTTTTATCGCTCTTTAACATATCACAGTCGTCGCAGACCGTTGTTTCACGCAAACTATTCTGCCAGATTCTTCGCCGCTACGGGGGCTTGAGATGGGCTATATTTGTGCCAACCGATTTCTTTCCTGGAATTCCTGCGTGATCACATCGGCTCAAGCGACTTTGTTTCGCTGGCAAGCAAGTCGGCAATTTCAATCCGAGGATGAGTTTGAACAACGACGAATTTGTCACAGGACTTCGCAACCATGAACCGGCAGCAGCCAAGCATTTAAGCGAATGCTACCTGCCTACGGTTTGGCGGTTTGTGTATTTCCGCGTTGATGGCGACCGCCATCTCGCTGAAGACATCGTCAGCGAAAGTGTGCTCGCTTTGGTTGCCGCTGTTAATGAGGGTAGCAAAATCGAGTATCCATCGGCTTGGTTAAGAACGGTGGCGAGTCGTCGCATTCAGGATCATTTTCGCGCTGCGGCGCGGGTGGCTCATTTGCTTCAGGAGGCCAGCGGAATGATGGCGACTGAAGTAACCGCAACCCCGGCCAGCGTTCATGACCAGAAACTAAAACGCGCCGAGGTTCGCCACGTATTGGATCAAATGACTGAACAACATCGCTTGGCATTGGAATGGAAATACATCGATTCTCTGAGCGTGCGCGAAATCGCAGATCGGTTCGATGTCACCGAGAAATCGGTCGAGTCGATTTTGTTTCGCGCGAGAAAAACGTTTCGCGAGCGGCTGAGCAACAACTCGATGGACCACTTCACGCCTGCCAACTCCGACTTGATCGATGACGAGGAACCTACTCCACGGCCCATTGAAATGATGCGAACCCCGTCATGAACCAACACACAATCAGTCCGGAACAATCATCGGATGATGATCGAGAGAGTGAATTCGCATCGTTGTTGGTTGATGCATTTGATTCACCGCCGCTGCCTGCTTCGTTGATGCTTAAAATCGACCGTGGCATGGAGGCACAGTGGGGTCATTCGCCGGGTCTTGTTAATCAACGATCACGTAACTTTGTTGACGCTGTTTCGTCGGGTGCGCGAAGGTTGCGTTCGTGGCCAATCGCATCGGTGGTGGCTGCGACAATTGTGCTGTTCATTTTTGTATTTGGTGGGTCGAAAAGCTATGCCTGGGCGGCGATGTTGGAAGCGATCGCCAACCAACCTGCATTTCAAATCGGTGCAGAGGTTCTGACGGATCCGGCTGCTGAACAAAACAAATCTTCCAGTGAATCCGAACGCACGCAGCGTTTTGTAAAACGTATTTTGCAACAATCCGTTGCCACTCAAACGATCTCGCTCGATGGCTTGCGCATCATCGAACAGGATTGGCAGCGAGTAACTGATGGTGTGCTGCTGAATGTCAACATGCAGAATGCGATCGGACAGCCGCTTCGCTTGCGATTGATACTAGACCCTGAGACCGCGCTACCAAAAACAATTCAATTGCTAGATCAAGCCGTGGCAAGCGAACCGCTGACGGTCACTTTTCCAACGAGTGTGGAAAAGTTATCTCAAGTGGTGGCTGAGGTTGATGGCATCACGGAAAAGCAATCTATCTCGCGTGTTGCACCTTCGTCAGCAAACTTACCTGTCACCGAATCGAATAGCGAAGCTAGGTTGCCGGTAGGAGAGACAACTAAATGGCAACCTGTCACTGTGGTCCCGCGAGGCGACGATTCGGTGCTCGGCAAAGTTGACCAAACTTTGGCAGCTCTGTGGCGAGAGCATGACATTCGACCCGTTCCACCGGCCAGCGAAGCAGAACTGCTTCGTCGTATATATTTGGACTTGGCTGGGCGGACGCCTACGGTGACCGAAGTCCGACATTATCTGACAAACACAGATGTCAACCGTTATCCGCAGTTGGTCGCGAAACTACTGGCGAGTGCAGACCACGCCTCGCATTTGGCCACGACCTGGCGAACAGCCTTGATACCCGAAGGCGTTGACTTAACAGTCTTTGGTGGACGAGAGGCATTTGATCGCTGGCTCGCGGAACGCTTGGAGGCCGGTGATGCTTATGATTCAATCGTCCGAAAGTTACTCTTGGCGGAAGGTCGATTATCGACATCTGGGCCGCTGTTGTTTTATTCAGCGGCGAAGCTTGATCCAGATCGATTGGCCGCACAAACATCGCGAGTCTTTTTAGGTATCCGTCTCGAATGTGCTCAATGTCATGACCATCCATTCGAGCCTTGGAAACAGACTGATTTTTGGAGTTATGCGGCATTCTTCGCTCGCATTTCAAGACCTCAGGCGGAGTTGGCAAGTGTCTCCACAGTCATGCAAGTTCGTGACGTGGATCATGGCGATGTGACGTTGCCAGAATCTACTCAAGTGGTGCCTCCGCGATTGCTTGGTGAGGGTGCAAGTGAACTGGAACTGGACCCAACCGTCGTCCGTCGTCAGCAATTGGCCGATTGGTTGACCAGTCCGAAAAATCCCTACTTCGCCCGCGCTACCGTCAATCGACTTTGGTCGTTATTGTTCGGTCGTGGGATCGTTGACCCAGTAGATGATTTCGGCAATAGAAATCCGCCCATTTCACCCGAGTTGCTCGATACGTTGGCGAGCCAATTGATCGAAAGCAAGTTCAACTTACGCCGCGTCTTGTCAACGATTGCGCTGTCGCGAGCTTATCGTTTGTCCAGTGCTGCATCAGCCAACGATAACGTTGATGAAAGTCAAAAGCGTCTACGCCATTTTGCTCAGATGGAATTAAAATCCTTAACCGCGCCACAACTGTACGACTGCATCACCGTCGCAACGCTGCTGCAGCAAGCTGGTGCCAGTTCGAATATGGCTTTTCAACTGAATCGATTTGGCAACACTGGCCGCGCAGTGTTCTTACAGCAGTTCGCTTCGCCCGTCGATAACCGCATCGAATACATGGCTGGGATTCCGCAAGCGTTGACGTTGATGAATGGTGAACTGATTGACTCGGCGACGGGCATGGCGACGAGCGGACTGCTCAAGTCATTGGAAGCCCCGTTCTTTACAAACGATCAACGGGTTGAAATCCTGTTCCTGGCAACTTTGTCACGACAGCCAACCGACTCCGAGTGGCCTATGCTACGGGATGCAGTGCCGCAAAATGTATCGCTGACCGATCGCAATGAAGCCTTGGCGGATATTCTATGGGCACTTCTCAATAGCGCTGAATTTACGCTGAATCACTAAAACAGTCACAGTTGAACAAGATATGACGAATCCATCTTTCACTCGACGAAACTTTCAGCAATCCATGGCCGCTGGACTCGGCGGCGTTTGCGCCAGCGGTTGGTTCTCCTCGTTCGCACAGGAGCTAGCGAATAATCCGCAACGAAAGCGGCACTGTATCTTGCTCTGGATGAGTGGTGGACCGAGTCAGATGGACACGTTTGATCTAAAACCGGGTCATAAAAACGGTGGTCAGTTTCAAGAAATACAAACCGTTGCACCGGGCTTGCGTTTTAGCGAACACTTACCGAAGCTGGCAGCAATGGCAGACCAACTCGCGGTCCTGCGCGGTATGTCGACGAAAGAGGGTGATCACGCTCGCGGCACCTACTTGATGCGAACCGGCCAGAAACCAATGGGACCCGAACGTTTCCCAAGTCTGGGTGCGTCGTTAGCCAATCAATTGCATCGCCAGGATTTATCGTTGCCTAGCAACGTCAGCATCGGAACGTATCGAGCGTTAAACCAAGATGCCTTTGGACCAGGATTCCTCGGACCAAAATTTGGGCCACTGTTCGTCGGTGCGAGCGATGTCCCCGGCTCAATGACAAATGATGCCGAAGGATTTCCGCGACTGGAAGTGCAATCGATGCAGCGCGGGACAGGCATTAGCGACACCCGCATGCAAAAGCGGTTGCAATTTTGGGGCAAGTTGCAGTCGGACTTTGTTGCTTCTCGCCAAGGTGGCGCAGCGGCCTCCCATCAGCAAGTCTACGAAGGAGCGCTGCGACTGATGAACAGCGAAGATGCTCAAGTTTTTAACCTGTCAGCAGAACCAAAAGAGGTTCGCGATGCCTATGGCGCAAACGTGTTTGGGCAAGGCTGTTTACTGGCCCGACGATTGGTCGAACGCGGGGTTCCTTTTGTTGAAGTTTCACTCGGAACCGGCTCGGGAAGCATCGGCTGGGACACACACGCAAACATCTTTGCCAGTGTCAAAGACCTGTCAACTGTGCTTGATAATGGCTGGTCAATGTTGATGCGAGAGCTCGCTGATCGCAGGCTATTAGAATCAACAACGATCTTATGGATGGGTGAATTTGGACGGACACCGACGATCAATACAACGGGCGGACGCGATCATTTTCCACAGGCCTGGACAACCGTGCTTGCTGGTGGTGGCATCAAGGGCGGGCAAGCCTATGGCAAAACCAGCAGCGATGGGGCGATCGTCGAAGACGGACAAATCGGGGTCCAAGATCTTTTGGCCACGCTCTGCCAAGCCTTGGGCTTAGATTCAAACGCGAGCAATCAATCGCCTAGCGGACGCCCGATCCCATTGGCAAATGGCGTCGCGATTAAAGAGGTCTTAGCATGATCCGAAATGGGCTTGCCACGACCGGCATTCTGATATTTCAAATTGCTTGGGTTGGTTGGTTGTTCGCAGCCGAATACACGCTGCCGATTTCAGCCGTGGCGAAATCCATCACGGTTCCACAACTGGTTTCCTCTGCAAATCCGACCATTATGGTTGGCACCATGACAAACGTTGTGCAACCTACTTTGCCTGACGGTCGCCTGCCGCAGTATCAGTTAAAATACCGCGAGCGCGAACGACTAAACGCTGAGCAACGTCAATCCGGAATGCTGTGGTTTGAATGTTTATATGGCGATGAAACAATCAGAATTCAGGCCACGATTCGGATCAACGGAAAACCGTTTACTCAAATAAGAAGCGATCGAATTGAGGAGTTGACCGCTCAAGCTAACGTTTCAAACTACGACGCAACAGGCAATTTCCAACCGGTCAATGGACCGACGGAGTTGATGGCACGCTATGCCAAAGCAACAGGCGATCCAGTCAGTGCCGATGAAACTCGATGGTTGCTGGCAAACTGGGATGCAGGTCCCGAACTGTTGCTACTGAATGATCCGTTTCAGTGGTTTCGCGCCGATCAACGACCAATTTTTGAGTTGCTTGATCGCGATCGAGATGGCGTCATCGTAATCGACGAATTTGATGCAGCGAGCGAAAGCTTGGAACAAGCCGACACCAATGGCGACGAGGTGATCGATGCATCCGAAATCACGACGGTTGCGAAACGTCGCTCGGAAACGTCAAGAACGTTCAGCCCACGACTCAACTGGCCGACAACGAAACCTGACCAAGTGGATCTCGAGATCGAAGTTTATTTCAATCACGATTTGGCAAGCGAGTCCAAGATCGCGATCGTAAAGCTCAGCGATGCCCTGCAAAGTCGTGTGACAGCGATTGATTCGGTCGCAGGTGTGCTAAAGCTGCGGCTCGGCAATTCACCATACGAGTTTTCAGCCGTTCAAGCGGGCATGAGCGATCAAGTTTCCATCGGAGCGGTGATTGACGGCTACCCGTTGTTGCCCGCCGCAGATCCAAATGGCGACGGTCGGATTACGATTCGTGAGCGTCGCACATTTGTCGAACGATTGGCAACATTCGATCAAGACCGCGATGGGCGGATCACTGCGGATGAGTCCAAAGCGACGATGCGAATTTGCTTTGGATTAGGAGCTACGGTGCATCGCGAATTGGTGGAACTGCGTCGCAGCAGCGTGCCAGCGAGTATTCCATTGCACGCATCTCCGGAGTGGTTCAATCGTATGGACCGCAATCAAGACAGAGAGATTTCTCGATCTGAATTTCCGGGTACCGACGAACAGTATCAAGCACTCGACTTCGATGCTGATCAATTGATTGATACCGCTGAAGCCATCCGTTACGACGCAACTCAATCTAAATAGCTTTATTTCCACTAACCAATATTATTCCTGCATGGCTCAACGAATACCCACCTTGGCAACCAGCCAGAACGGTCAGGTCGGCGAAGAAGATTTCGCTGACAATAATCAGCTCGATGTCGCGGAAGCCATTGATCGTTTGCATGAACAACTTAAGCTGCTTCGCGAACAACTAGCGGGCGTGATTGTAGGGCAACACGAAGTATCGGAACAACTCTTGATCGGAATGTTGTGTCGCGGCCATTGCATATTGCAAGGAATGCCGGGACTCGCCAAAACGATGCTAGTTTCAACACTGGCGTCATTGACTGACTTAAGATTTCGTCGCGTGCAATTTACACCAGATTTGATGCCTGGTGACATTACGGGCACCGAAGTACTCGAAGAAGATCACACCACAGGCAAACGAGTCTTTCGTTTTGTTGAAGGGCCGTTGTTTGGCAACGTCATCCTGGCCGACGAAATCAATCGTACTCCGCCTAAAACGCAAAGTGCGTTGCTCGAAGCGATGCAAGAACGACAGCTAACGGTGTGCGGCAAAACATACATGCTGCCGGATCCATTCTTTGTACTGGCCACGCAAAATCCGGTTGAGACCGAAGGTACTTATCCATTGCCGGAAGCACAGCTCGATCGTTTCTTGCTGAAGATTCATGTTTCCTATCCAAGCCGCGAAGAAGAACGCGAGATCGCTCGGCGACAAACAACCGACTATCGTTTTACAACAAAATCGGTTTTAAATATCGAACAAATTCATCAGATGCAGTCGCTTGTCCGCAGCGTTGTCGTCGCCGATCATGTCTACGATGCCGCGCTTGATCTCGTCCGCAGTACGCGACCGAATGAGGGCTCGATGGCACCAGAACTGCAAAACCTAGTGCAGTGGGGCGCAGGCCCGAGAGCCACGATATCGCTGTTGTTGGCCGCGAAGGCTAGAGCGCTGCTCAATCGTCGTTGTCATGTCACTACCGATGACTTAGTCGCTGTTGCTGCACCTGTGCTTCGGCATCGCATCATCTTGACATTCAATGCAGAAGCCGCAGGCATCGACGCGGATACGGTGTTGTCAAGGATTATCGCGAAGACGGCTTCGCTTCATCGCACCTCGTATTCATGAGCAGCATGTTTAATTTATTTCGCCGTGATAAAGCATTGCGATCACAGCCTCAACCGGCTGCGAGCTCAGTTGAACTGGTTGACCCACATGTCATGGAGCAGATTGGGCATTTGGAACTGCTTTCGAGAACAGTCGTCGACGGATTACTGGCAGGAAAACATCGGTCAACAACGAAAGGCGGTTGCTCTGAATTTTCGCAGCATCGCCAATACGCACCCGGTGATGAGATTCGTCAAATCGATTGGCAAGTATATGCGCGGAACGATCGCTACTTCATCAAACAGTTCGAAGAAGAAACCAACCTGCACGCAATGCTGGCAATCGACACCAGCGGTTCGATGAAGTTTGGGTTGTCGACGATCAGCAAATTGGACTACGCCAAGCGTGCAGCGGCTTGCTTTGCCAGATTGCTACTACGTCAACGAGATGCAGTGGGTGTGATGATCTTGAATGACTTGAACCCCATGTTTATTCCTCCACGGCAACATGCAGCACACTTGCGGGCCATTCTTTCGACATTGCAACTGGCCCGAGCAACCGCTGGTGGAGAAGTCGGGACAATCATTCGCAGCAGCGTTCCTCGGATGAATCGTCGCGGCTTGTTTGTACTGTTTTCTGATTGCTTTGGCGACCTGGATGAACTCGGTACTGCGCTGCGAATGGTGCGTGCTCGTGGCCATGATGTCGTAGTCATGCACGTGATGGCACCGGAGGAACTGTCGTTTGACTTTCGTCGCTGGTCGAAATTCCAATCGTTAGAGATTGCGGGGCAGAAGGTCAGCCTTGATCCGCCCGCGATTCGTCGCGAATACCTGCGACACATCAGCGAGTTTGTGGCGAAGCTTGAAGAGTTAGTGCGGTCACTCGGCGGTGACTACGTTCGCATGACCACGTCGACAGAGTTATCCGAGACGCTCGGCTGGTTCTTGCGCAGTCGGCAAGCACGCGCCGGAGGTGGCGGATGAGCTTTCTCGGACTGGCATTCCTCATTGCTTTGCCGTTGACGGCAGCTCCGCTCGTTCTCCACTTGCTCGACCGTCGCCGTAATGTCGCCATCGAATGGGGTGCGATGCAGTTTTTGATGGCCGCAGCAGCTCGCAAGACCAGCGCACGCCGGTTGAAGCAGTGGGCGTTATTGTTGCTGAGAACACTCGCTGTCGCGGCACTGATCCTTGCGTTAGCGCGGCCAATGATCCCGTCGGGATGGATTGGCGTTAGTGATCACATCGAAATGATTTTTGTAATCGACAATTCGATGTCCACGGCACGAACCAGCGGTCAAGGTTCGTTGATGCAGTCAATGCTCAAACGCATTTCCGATGAAGCCGGTAGTTTGAAAGTTGGCGACCGAGTTCGCTTGCTGACAACGGCACCGTATCCGATTTGGCAAAGCTCAGGCAGCATCATGATCGATTCGGGATCGACTGCTGCAATCAACGAGAATCTGAAACGAATCGAGCCAACTCAAGCGCGGAGTGACTTGCTGGCTGGAGTCATGACTGCGGTGCAAGCCGATGCAGAGCCTACCAGTCGGCAGCGCCGCATCGTGTTGCTGACCGACGGCCAAGCCGCCGATTGGCAACTTGATGACACCGCAGGTTGGAACCGCTTTCGTCAACGACTTCAGTCTGCAACCATTCCGACTCAGTTGCAGATCATTCAATCAACGGACCAATCCATTTCGCTTGGCAATCTCGCGGTTGATGAAGTTCGGGCGCGCCGCACACGGGTTGGAATCAACGAGCCGGTCGCTCTTTCCGCGACGATACACAACTACAGTTCGACCTCGACCGGCGAAAAAATTGTGCATTGGGAAGTGGCTGGGCAGGAGTTGTCCAGTTCCGCAGTCAACGCGATCAATGCCAATGCCACGCATGAAGAAAAACTGACCCACTCGTTCGATGTTCCTGGCACCTATCGAATCAGTTGCCGTATCGAGAGTGAGGACGACTTGGTCGCAGATAACACCGCAGGCGTCGTTGTCGAAGTTGTTGAAGAAGTGCCCGTCTTAATCATCGAAAGTGAATCGCGATTGGCTGATTCACAACAAGACTCTTTTTTTGTCTGCGCAGCTTTAGGCTGGCTACATGGTAAAGCAACCGTGGGCAAAGCCGTCTACTCTCCAACCGTTCTCCCGCTGGAACGAATCGACAGCATCGACTTAGATACTTTCCACGTGGTTGTGATTCCGAACTTGACACAATTGAGTCGCAAAACAATGCAGTCGCTGCAAGCTTTTGTTTACAACGGTGGCGGATTGTGGGTGGCACTCGGTTCACGCGTTAATGTCGACGAATTCAATCAACAATGGTTTGCGGGTGGCAGCGGACTATCGCCGATTACGATTGACCGCATCAGTTACGAAACTGTGACCGAGACTGTGATCGAGACTGCTGCTGAACAGGAAAAGCAGGCACAAACTCACCCGCCGCTTAAGATCGATCCGTTTGGCAGCAAGCATCCGGCGGTAACGCAGCTTAGCGATCATGAGCAACTCGATTTGGGTGACGTGATTATCAAGCAACGTTTTCGCTTTGCTCTCAACGACAACGAGGATGATACGTCGGTCTTACTCTCGCTGAGTAACGGTGAGCCATTGGTCGTCGAACAGTTGTACGGCAGTGGCCGCGTGATTTTACAAGCGATCCCGCTGCAACTGCACTGGAGTGACTTGACCCGATCGCAAGCGTTCGTCGTGATGGTCCGCGAGTGGATTGATTACCTGTCGCATCCGCGTGCAACGAAGTTCAATCTACAGCCAGGTGAACCGATCGTATTGCGGGTTCCAGCCGACGGACCTCGTTCTGGGATGTTGACGAATCCACAAGGCGATGCGATCGAATTGACAGCCGATGGTTTAGGCGATTCAGTGCTGCGCACAAACCGGACAAGTTTACCAGGCAATTATCGATTGGAAACGACTGTCGTTGGCGACTCATTGCCTTTCCAAGTGTTACGCGACGCGCGCGAATCGGATCTGTCACCTTTGCGACCGACGGATCAGCAGCGACTTTCTGAATTGGCCGGAATTCACTCGACAAGCGACCGTCACGAACTTGTCAGCGCCAGTCCGACTGATCCATTGTGGCCCTATTTGCTGATCGGACTGATTGTCTTAATCACCTTAGAATTGGTACTTGCAGGTTTGTTGGCAAGAGAACGTTTTGGCGTGTCTGGCGTCGCGATCACCGACCATGACAGCAACGGTGATTTGACTGTCCCGGAAACAAAATTCCCTGCGATCACGTCGAAGAATTATTCACGCCCCGAGCTTGTGGGTCTTGATGCTCTGCATAAACCTGGGTTGCAGGAGGTTTCTTCATGAACGTCACCGATACAACCAGTAGCCAACAACTCGCTTTTGATGGGCCGCTCAGTTTCGCGGCAACATTGCTGTTTGCGGCCGGTCTAGTGGCGATCTTTGCATGGTCACTATATCGCGAACGATTTATATTGGGCACGCGAACGACAATCGCGTTTGGTTGTCTGCGGTTGATCGGCTTGGGAACTGTCCTGTGGATGTTGCTGGCTCCGACAAACGTCCTTGTTGAAACATCGACTACGAAGCGGTCAATTGCGATCATGACTGACACCAGCGGCAGCATGACAACGGTTGACCCGCCAGGCGTTGCGGACGAATTGCGGTGGAATACTAAGGAGGATCTCGCCGCGCCGACAGCGACTTCGTATGCGGATCGCGCGCTCGCAGCGCTCGGTGTTGCGACATACAAGTTGGAGGCTGCAATCAAGGCAATCGCGGAACATCGTAGCGATCAACAAATCGCCGAACGCATTTCGTCGACTGAACTCGCAATAGCGAGCGCAAAGGCCAACGTCGGGTCGATTCGCGAGCTGAATTTGTCGACGCTCATGACCAGCGAACACGCGGCTGCTGTTGAACCGGCGCTAAAGAATTCATGGCAGACGCTCGGTAGTCCCGAATTTGAAGAGTTCGCTACTCTTGCCAACCGACTGGCGGCGGGCAGATCGCCTGCGCAAGCTGATTGGCGTGAAAGTCTTGGCGACTTGCAACATCGAGTCACTGGAACTCGGCAAGTCATCAACGAATTGTCGCGACTGCTCGCGATTGGAGAAACTGAAAAACTGACTTCTACGACACAAGCCAGCCGCATTGATCTTGTCGGCGATTGCTTGAACCAACTGAAGCTACAAACGCTCGATAGCTTTCACAATACCGCTGACGTTCGCTGGTCACATTTTGATCGTAAAGCGGAAGCAATGAACGATATCGCTTCCCCGAAAAATACGCTGCAACAGATCGTTCAAACTGCAAGCAAGCAGCAGCAAGAATCTTCGGAGGATGCTACGCTGGCAACTAATTTGTCGGCGGCACTGGATGCCTTGCGATCTGCTGAAGGTCAGACTCCGTTAGCGGCTGCGTTTGTATTTTCGGATATGGCTCATAACGATCCAGGAACAACGACTGCTGCGGGAATGGTTGTTCCCATTCGTACGCCAACAGAGATCGCCGCAAGTCTGCACGAGACACCCGTTTACATGATTCCAATCGGCAATCCGCAACGCTTGCGAGATGTCAACTTGGTCGGTGTCGACGCGCCCACGGTGGCAATGCGCAATGATGATATTGTGATCGAAGCTTACTTAGAAGCGTATCAGTGCCCCGGCGAACGGTGTGTTGTTCAATTGATCGAAGATGGTGAGGTATTGGACTTTCGCGAAGTCGAATTCGATTCTGATTTCGCAACTCGAACGGTTCGTTTTCAAAGACGTGTCGCCGAAATTGGCCAGACTTCATTTCAAATCAGTGTGTCAGGTTTAGATGGTGAGATGACCGCTGCAAACAACCTGCATAATGTTGGAATCAGTGTCACGCGGAATCAAATCAAAGTTCTATTGGCCGACGAAGCGCCGCGCTGGGAGTATCGCTATCTCGCGCAATTGTTCCGTCGCGATGCGAAGATTCAATGCGATGAAATGCTGTTTCATCCACGCTTGATTGCGACGGGCAAACGCGAATCAAGTCGAACCTTTCCTACGACGACGGATGAATGGGATGAATATGACGTCGTGATCCTCGGTGATTTGCCACCGGAGCATCTACCCGTTGCCGCACAAGAATCTTTAATTCAATATGTGAATCAACGAGGTGGCACAGTCATTTTGATCGCTGGCTCAACCGCGATGCCTCAAGCTTATGTGGACTCGCCGATCGCTGAAATTTTGCCCGTCACGAAAGCAAGCGAACAGCAAACGCCTGATGCAGGCTATGCTTTTCGGGCCACGCAAGTTGGTAGCTCGCATGTTGCGATGATGATTGGCGAGACGTTGCAAGCGACTCAGGCCGCTTGGGAATTTGTAAATCGCTTTTCGCCATTGGATGAAGTGTCGCTCTGGCGACGGCCGAAGCCAACGGCCAAAAATCTGATCGCTGTTGTGCCACGAAGTGCAGATGGGCAATCAGTAGTACCTTCAGAAAATGCAGTGGAACAGGATTCCTTTTTGTGTTGGCAACCCATTGGTCGTGGCAGAGTGGTCTATTTGTCGGGGCCCGACACCTATCGTTTACGCTTCCTCCGAGGCGATCGATACCACTATCGTTTTTGGGGCCAAATGCTACGTTGGGCGATCGCTGCTGACATGGGCAGCGGCTCATCAATGGCGCGTATTCGGATGGACAAAACGGAGTACAAGGCTAACCAAACCGTTAACATCGAACTTCGACTGGCCGATGCTGACGGCAGTCCGATTTCCAATGCCGACGATATGTCGATGAAAGTCACCGCCTACGATTCTGAAAGCATCGTAGCGCTCACGCCTGATCCCGAGCAACCCGGACTGTATCGCGCCGAGATTGAATCGCCACGCGTCGGAGTCTATCAAATTCAACCAGTTGGCAGCTTCATCGATTCGCTACCCGAGGCAGAGGCTGAGAAAGACTTAAGTGTGACGTTCACGGTCATTGCAGACATACCTTTAGAGCTGGCGGATACGCGTTGCAATCGTGTTCTAGCAACGCAAGTTTCCGAAATGACTGGCGGGCAAGTGTTACCGCCAACTGCAATCGCCGAAGTTTTGGCGCTGACAGATTTGACTCCAGTCGTCACGTCGACCACGCGCCAAACTCCCTTGTGGACGCAATGGAAGTATCTGTGGATGGTTTTTGGTTGTCTGCAGATCGAATGGATTGTACGTAAGTGGCGAGGTTTGTCATGAGACAAGAAGCAAGCAAGTTACGCTTTCAGATTGAATCGATCGGATAAATAATGTCGAACCCAGTTCCAACCGGAAATCTGCCGACAGCGATTGAGCAAAAGCTGCGCGCTGTTCGACGTCGTCAGTTTGTTTTGCTGACAACACGCGGCCTCGCGATCGGTTTCGGGGCCTTGCTAATGGGCATGATCATCGCCATGACGATCGACTGGTCGTTTGTCATATTTAGCCCTGCTGCACGATTGGCATTGACCCTGGTTACGATTGCGATCGCAGCAGGAGTCACAGCACTCGCATTGTTGAATCCATTAAGAAATGCGTCGACTTTTAAGCAAATCGCAAGACTCATTGATGCGAGTGTGCCATCGTTGCAACAGCGTTGGACGACGGTAACGAATCTTGCCAGCACTCATCAAGCAACGGCCACGGCCCGCAGCGAATCAATGTTGGAGCAAGTAACCAGCGAAGCGGTCGCGATGCATCGATTGGTTCGACCGCAATTGGTTGCGCCCTTTGCAATCGTGCAGCGTTCACTGATCGCATTAACCGTTTGTGTGCTCTTCATGATTGGCTGGCTGGGAATTCATCCGCAGCAAACTTCGGTTCTCTGGAAACGGTTTTGGTCGCCAACTGAGAACATCACAGCCACACAATTAGTCTGTGAAACAGAACAGCAATTCATACCTCGCGGCGAGACCGTCCAGTTAGCCGTTCGGTCGGCCGGGCTACCGCGTTCGGCGGCCGAGCTAATCTTGCATTATCCGTCTGGGTTGCAAGAACGACACGCTGTATCGCCCAGTCCAGACGATCAACATCGCTTCATGCATACGGTACGCGCCGACAATTCGTTCCGCTTTCGCATGCGTGCTGGAGATGGACAGACTCAATGGCATGAGTTGCAAGTCATTGATTATCCCGAAATTGGCGAGGTCCTACTGGAGGTGATTGCGCCCGATTATGTGCATCGGCCACCTGTCACTAAGGATTTTTTGCCGCGCCGCATCAAAGTGATTTTGGGGACAGAGTTGAGGCTGGCGATCAAACCAAAACAACCGGTCAAACGGATGACGCTGACGGTTTCGCAGCCTGACTTCGACTCACCGACCGAAGCCGACACCAGTTTACTCATCGTTGCACCGGAGCTGCATGAGTTGGTGGCGGGCGTCGACGGATGGTATCGGTTTGAGCGTACTCTTGATCGCGACTTAGTGATCGAGCCAACGATGTGGAGCGATCACGGATTGCAGAACGAAACAAAAATGGCTTGTCGCATTGAAACGATTGTAGATTCGGCACCGGTTGCCAGAGTCACGCGGCCAACGGAAGAAATGGCTGTCGCGAACGATGAAGTCATCGATATCGAGTTTGAAGCCCATGATGACCATGGAATTGCGACTGCGGAACTTGTTGTCTACGACGATTCTCAAATCGGCGAAGACGGCCGACCAAAGGTAATCGCAATTCAGCAAATTCCACTTGGTAATCAGCGATTGAAAAAGCATATCATTGGCGCTACAAAGTTGGATCTAAAACAGTTGGGACTGACGAAAGAGTCTCGAATCAGTTACGCCATTCGAGTGACCGACAATCGCGATTCGGAACCGATGCTTGCCAGCCCCGATTTAAAGGCCAACCCCGATTTACCGGCCAGCCCGGATATACCGGCCCGCCCCGATATAAACGAGCAATCCAGTGGTGAAGAACGTCTAGCAGGGGAACAGTCGAAAAATTTAATCACGGGACAGGAAACGGCAACGGCGCAACCGGAGCCACAGATTCTCGACCACGATGGTAAAATAGCGAGTTCATTTCCAGCCGATGAACGTGCCAAAGTTCCAGAGCTTGCTGAACTGGAAACTGAGAAGAAAATGACTTTAACGGACGAAGCAACGTTAAACGACAAGTCGGACCAGCAACTTGCTCAGAACGACACGCCCGCCACTCGCCCCCATTCGTTATCACCAGAGGATCGCAGCGAGGCAAGCCAAGGAGTAGATCGGGACGCCACAGGCAAGAATGCTGAAAGGGACGAAGAACGCAAAGAGGGAGTTCGGGAGCAGCAGGAGGTGACAGTTGCGGTTGCTGAATCAGCGGAGAATGAGCAGATGAAGCCAGCAGCGAACGACAAAAAGAAGAATGCAAATTTACTACCGGTTGGTTCTCGAAGGGACGCGATTGATGCCGATGGCCAGATGGTGGCGGCACCAACGACAAAATCAAAGCACGGTGGGCAGAATTCAGAAACAACTCGTCGACGCTTAAGAATCACTGAACGATTAACAGCGATTGCTGCTAGTGATGACTTAAAACCGACTGAAGACAATATGCGTGAGCGAGTCGTTGCGATCGATGACGAGCTGGCAAAATTCGAGACGCGACTAAAGGCACTTGTCAATCATGAGATTCCTGATTCCGCTCGCAGTGAACAGTGCGAGAAGCTCGATGCCGAAATCGGCACATTGGAAACCGTGATCGCCGACTTGCGGACCGAGACAAAAGATAACGAGTTTGCCTTTGTCGGACTTCAAATGGTGGATGTCGCGAGATTTCATATCACGCCAGCGCGCGAACGTATCTTTGCCGCGATCCGGCGACCGAGTGCGAGTGATTTAGACGCCAAAGCATCGCTCGGACATATCAGTCGCGGTCGCCATCAACTTGCAAAATTGCTCAAACGTTACGACGAAGTTCAACAAGACAAAGACTTGAAGGAGTCACTGACGGAAACTGCGACGATGTACGAGGTTTACGTTGAAAAACAACATCAGTTAATGCGTGAAGCTCGACAAAATCGCAATCCACTAGCGCGGCGCATGGCAATCATTGAAGTCGACCAGGACTATCTTGATCGATTTGCCGAAGTTCTAAAGTTACGTCGTACAATGATGGAAGAGTTTGGTCGCATGTTAGGTGATGACCCACGATTGTTATCCCGGTACATGGACCTGATTCGTCGTCGCAACGTGTCGATGCGAGAACGCCTGACCCATTTAGCCGAGCGACAAGATGAAGCCGCTGTCGAGTTGAGCGGCTGGATTGAAATCGCAGCAGATCAGAAGAATGACCTGTGGACCATTCTTGCTGAACAGCGATTGCATGCTGCGGAGCAATTGTCGAACGATGTCGCAGATCTGGCTGAGCGGATCGAGCGTCAAATACCTTTGGCAGTTGATCCAAAGCAAGGAACACCCGCCGAGATCTTGCGAAGGGCGCGAGAACTGATCGAACTAGTAACGACCGTTGCCGCTGATCGCGATACGCTGCTTGCGAACTCCGCTGGCGATGAAATCGAAGCAGTCAAATTGAGGTCCGAACAGTTGATCGCTGCCATTGAGTTTATGGAAGCCCTGCTGGATCAGCTTCTCGCTGAAAACGAAGGCGACGAAGAGATCAGCGATTATGTCCAACCCAGGTTATTAGAATGTCGCACCGTAAGCAATCAAGCCGAGGCATGGGCAATCACAGTCCGCGACATAGGCAAGCAAGCGTACAGTTCAATCGCAGCCACCGAACAACATCGATTGGCGATCGATACGCAGCAACTGCGTACCGAAATGTTGAACATACAGAGCGAGTTAAGTGAGCAATTCACTCGGCAAACCAAATCTGCAATTCCGGCGGAAGTCCTTGAATTTGTGCAGCGACTGCACTGGATCATGGAATCGATCACTATGAATCAGATTGCAGCGGTTTCTGCAATCGAGAAACGTGATTTGCTGCAAGCCGCTAAGCAACAACAACTTGCTTTACAGCGATTTGCGGAAGCTGAAACTGTGCTGGATGAGATGCGGCGCACGGCCGTCGAAACACTTGATGCCTATAAGGTCGACAATCCCAACATTGCAGAACTTGTCGATCCAACGTTGGACGAATTCTTGGCAAGGTTAGAACGTGAGCCCAGCATCGCTGATGAATTAGGGATTCCTGAACGGCCGCGAAACCTGCGAATTATCGCTGATGCAATGTTGTGGCAACAACAAGGGCCGTCGCTGCTCAATGGATCTGGAAAAGCCGCCGGAGCCCGGGCCTCGCAAGCTGCGAAAGTCAAACGCGGTGGTGACCAACGCAACGAGAATCCTCTGGAACAAAAGGATACTCCTGAGAGCGAAGAAGAGCGTGAGCGAATGGTGGCAGCAAAAAGGCAGCAAATGGAATTAGAAAAATCACTGGTAAAGATCGAAGAAAAGGCAGACGCAGAGGAGACACCCGCGTCAGAAAAGGATCGATTGGAAAAACTTGCCACAAGTCTCCGTGAGGTATTGGAAAGCGAGCCCGGCAGTGCTTCGCGGGAAGCTGCCTTGCAACAAATCGCGGAGTCTGAGAAAGCAGATGACACACTGGGTTCAGTCGCTCGCGGCGAAACCATTCGCGATGACCAATGGAACAAGCTGTTGTCAACACTCGAAGATGGATTGTGGCAAGTGCGAGGCAAAAAGCCGCCGGCTGAATACCGCAAAGCAATTCAGCAATACCAAGACACCTTGCGAGAATTGGTAGGTGCTGACGATGGAGTTTAAACGACATCTCTTCGCCGCCTCAATCGTGCTATTGGGGCTCTTAATCACTAATGCGTCAGTCGGCCAAGATTCAACCGAGTCAGTGATCGCAGAACATTCTGAATTGAGCGCGGCATTGCCCGCTGGCGAATGGGCGCGCGTTGAATCGGCAGTCGATCGAGGCTTGAGCTGGCTGTCGCAACAACAGGCGGAAGACGGCAGCTTTCCAAGCGATGATAATGCGCAGCCAGCCGTAACTTCGCTTGCTGTGATGGCTTTTCTTTCGCGAGGGCACGTGCCAGACCAAGGGCCGTATGGAAGCAAGCTGTCCAGAGCAATCGACTTTGTATTGAGCACTCAGCGTCGGCAAGGTTACTTCGCGCTGCGCCCGGTTGTCGAACCAATACAACATTTGTCGTCATCACAAACCGCAACCTACAACCATTCGATCGCGGGTCTGATGCTGGGCGAAGTTTACGGAATGACTTCTGGCGAACGTTCCCAACGGATTGAAGATGCACTGCACTTGGCATTGAGCTATCATCGCGAAGTTCAAAGCCGGCGTAAAGAATTCGAATCGGATTTTGGCGGCTGGCGTTACGCATTTCCTAATGCGCCTAAAGCCTCATCGGATATGTCGGTGACCGGTTGGGCATTGATGTTCTTACGTTCGGCGCGCAACGCTGAATTTAATGTCCCGAAACAATATTTTGATGAGGGGCTGGATTTTGTCGAACGCTGTTACGACTCGCATGGCCTGCAACCGGAGGCGGGCGTCTTTCGTTATCGTCCAGAGGATGGCAACAGCAATAATCCACAGATAACCCTTGCCAATACATCTTCTGCGGCGTTGACCTTGATTCTAGGTGGACGACAAAATCATCCTGGTGTAGCTCACACCGTGCGCTGGCTGCTTTCGCAACCATATCCCAAGCCCTGGCAAAACGGCTACTTTTACTTGTCGACCTATTACACCAGTCAAGCAGTGGCTCAAGTCGGTGGAGAGACATGGAATCAACTGTTTCCACAAATCGCCGCAAACTTACTCGGGGAACAATCAGAATCGGGGGCTTGGCCGGCAGGAGCATCCAACGAGCGACCTTTTGGTGAATCGTACGCAACTTCGCTTGCGATTCTTTCTCTAACGCCTGCCTATCAATTGCTGCCGATCTATCAAAGGTAAGAA
>Ga0105046_10003507_pt1 | contig 24883 bp, 16 predicted proteins | sample MAT03_FD_78385 | JGI IMG/M metagenome (GOLD analysis project Ga0105046, IMG submission 78385) | Freshwater microbial communities from Lake Fryxell liftoff mats and glacier meltwater in Antarctica - MAT-03 (megahit assembly) | ecosystem: Environmental > Aquatic > Freshwater > Ice > Liftoff...
CACGCTCAACGGTTTGCGTGTGATTTATGACCTCAACGCCGAATCCGCGCCCGCCCGCTAGGAAGGTGAGAATTAGACTCTTTATGATGGCTGTGCTGTGATTGGGTACAAGGTTCAAGATAACGCTTAACTTGCTTGTACCTATTGCCTCGCACCTTAATCACACAGCTTGTCATTTCTATTCCTGTTCCCCACTAGGAGAATTTCCGATTATGCTGTCTAGACTCCCTCAACTCTCCGGCCAAGAAGCCCGCCAGTTCGCCATTCGTTTCTTGCTCATCACGGCTGGCACGCTGATTTGGATCGTGTCGGTGGCGGTGTTCCTCGCCCCGTTCGACATCGCGCCGTCAGGCGTGTCGGGCGCAGCCGTCATCCTCAACCGAATTATCGGCACGCCCATCGGCTTATTCACGATGCTTGGCAACATCCCGATCCAATATCTGGCCTATCGCCAGTTTGGTTGGAAAACGGTGGCTTGGACGGTCTACTGCGTGGTGCTGTTCTCCTTGCTGACGGACTGGGTTACGCCCATGTTCCCCAAGCAAGGCATCAGCGATGACTCACTGCTCAACGCGGTTTTCGGCGGCATCATCGGCGGGTTGGGGTCTGGCTTGATTTATAAGGCCGGTGGCACGTCCGGCGGAACATCAACCTTAGCGCGCATCTTGCAACACAAATTCGGCTCACCCCTCAGCGCGACCTATCTGTACACCAATTTGGCGGTGGTGGCCTTTGCAGGGTTGGTATTCGGTTGGGAAGGCGCGCTGTATGCGATTGTCGCGCTGGCCGCCGAAGGCGCAACCTCGGATTACGTCCTCGAAGGCCCCAGCGTGGTGCGAACCGGGCTGATCGTCACCAACCTCCCACAGCCAGTAGCCGATCTTATTATGGCGCAAATGGGTCGTGGTGTGACCGGTTGGCAGGCGACTGGGATGTATACCGGCCAAGACCGAACCATCTTATTCGTGACGGTTTCGCGCTTTCAGATTGACGAGCTACGTCAGATTGTGACGGGGGTAGACCCCGATGCGTTCATCGTGATTGGTCAGGCGCATGTCGCTTATGGTCAGGGGTTCTTGCGCCCCTCAAGGATGTTGGACGAGCCGCAAAAACACGACTAGAGACGCGCAAAGCTTGGGCTAGGAAAGCAAAAACGGGGCGTATACGCCCCGTTTTGATACGTTAAGCTTCTGGCTGAGATTTGTCCCCAAGATGGCGCTCTGTGCCGGTGAGCAACCGTTGAATGTTCTCGCGGAAACGGTAAATAATCAGCACCATGACCAACAGGGCATAAAGTTGCGGCCAAACTGGGATGATTTCGCGGTGTGCGGCGGTGTAGAAATACACCCACGGCATGGATGTCCCGAACAGGATCAGTACGCCCAGCGAGACATAGCGGGTGATTAAGACGGCCACCAAGCACGCGATGAACGGCACAATCACCATCACCGGGGCGGGGGCGACCATAATCAGCGTGCCGAAGGCGGTAGCTGCGCCCTTGCCGCCGCGCACCACACCGGTCAAAAGCGTCACCCAGACCGACCAATTATGGCCGATAATCGCCATCACCCCAGCCAAAACCGAAGGAAACCAATTATTGTCTTCATTGGGCAAAATCAGACGCGCCAGCAAAATGGCGACGATGCCTTTGCTGCTGTCCCATAGCCAAACCCCGATTCCCCAGCGGAGGCCAAAGATTCGGGCGATGTTGGTCGCGCCCATATTGCCGCTGCCAGACGCGAAAATATCGACCCCTTTAAGTTTGCCAAGCGCATAAGCCGTCGGGAATGAACCAATCAGGTAGCTGAGGAGTGCGGCGAAAATAACACTGATGAAACTTCCGTTAATGACCATTTCCATCCCACATTCTCCTACGCTACATTTTTTAAGTCTGGACGCGGACACAATGGTGTCCGTTTGTCCTTAATTGTTGAGATTTAGTATCAAAGATAACACCGTCGTATGGCTTATGGTACGCGAAAATGATGAGAGTTTCACATCAATTATTTCAGGACGTTGGGTAGGCGTACAGGAGGCGCACATCACATCGTGCTAAAATTTCGGCTATGAGCATCAAACAACGTTTTCTCATCGTCTTAATCTTCACCGCCTTATTGGTCGGCAACAGTCTGCCCGCACAGGCGCAAGATGCTGCCAGCGACCTGTTGGGGCGGATTAACGGTCTGCGCGCCTCGCTGGGTTTGGCGGGTTACACCCTGAACGGCTCACTGAGCGCCGCCGCCCTCAATCAAGCGCAATGGATGGCGACCACCGGCCAAATTAGCCACACCCAATCAGACGGCTCGACGCCATCTAGCCGCGCCGCCGCCGCCGGATACTCGGGGCGCTGGGTGAGCGAGAATATTTATGGGGGGGGATTGGCGGGGGTGGGCGATGCGTGGAATTTCTGGCTGAATTCATCCCTCCACTATCGCGGCATGACCAACCCCAACTATCAAGAAATCGGCATCGCGACTGCGGCGGGCGGTTGGGGACAATCATTCGTGTTGGTCTTTGGCTCGCCCGGCGGCAGCGAGGCGTATGTGCCGCCGTCATCAGGCGGCGGAGGGGGCAGCGCCGCCGCGTCTGGCCCGCCGCCTTACGTGGTCGGACTCGACAGCCACGGAAATATTATGCACGAAATCCAGTCTGACCAGACCATCGGCGACATCTTGCTGATTTATGGCTATACGTGGGAGGATTTGCCGGATTTTTTGAGTCTGAACGCCAAGACTCAAGACGACATTCGGATGCTGCAAATCGGTGAAATCGTGCTTGTGCCGCCGCAAGCTGGCACGTACACGCCCACCGCGCCGCCTCCAGATTGGCCGACCAACACGCCGGAGCCGGATGATTTCATCTCTACCGCCATCGCCGAGGCCGCAGTTGAGGCCACTCAGACCGCGTTGGCTTCGCCCATCCCGCCTAAAACCGCGATTCCGACGGTGACGGTGGAGTCGCTATTCGCCGCGTCGCCCACCGAGAACGGGCGGATTTCGACAGCGGCGGGAGTGCCGGCCATCCTCAGCACGCCCATACCCACCCTCAACTTGTCGGCGGATGTCGTGACGCCGACACTGGAGGGGGTACAGGTTGCCAGCCTGAGTACGTCCGCGCCCCTGATCGACATCAACGCGCCCGCCGCGCCGACTCAAATCCCGTGGGTGTGGATTGCCGTTGGCGTACAGATTGGCGTGGCATTGGCGGCGGGAGTTCAATATTTCCGGCGGAAACGCTAACCTGTCCCTACGCCAATTGCGCCCGGAATTGTGTCTCATATAGATTGGCGTACAGACCCGCTTGTGCCAGCAATTCGGCGTGCGTTCCGCGCTCGACCACCTGACCACGGTCTACCACCAGAATCACATCCGCGCTCAGAATCGTACTCAGGCGGTGGGCGATCACGATGCTGGTGCGCCCCTGCATGACCGTCTTGAGCGCGGCCTGAATCAGCGCCTCGGATTGGCTATCGAGGCTGCTGGTGGCTTCGTCTAAAACCAAGATGCGCGGGTCTTTCAAAATCACCCGTGCGAGCGCGATACGTTGTTTTTCCCCGCCCGATAAGCGATAACCGCGTTCACCAGCCACCGTGTCATAGCCGCTGGGTAAGCCCATAATGAACTCGTGGATATTGGCCGCCTTCGCCGCCGCGATCATCTCGGACTCGGTGGCGTTTTGGCGCGCATACAGTAAGTTGGTGCGGATGCTGTCATGGAACAGATAGGTTTCCTGCGTGACCATGCCAATCGACTCCGACAAAGACTTGAGGGTCAAATCGCGCAAATCATGACCGTCCAATAGAATGCGCCCCGCCGTCGGGTCATATAGGCGTGGAATCAGATAGGTCAGCGTGGTCTTGCCCGCGCCACTCGGCCCGACCAGTGCGGCCAGTTGCCCCGGCTGGATGTGGAACGATACGCCGGTCAGGGCGGTCTCGCGGGCTTGGGTGCGCGCCCCGTTAACATCCATCAGCTTGTCGCCAGAGGCGGTGTATTGGTCTTGATCCCAGACGCGCTCGTTCTCTGTGAGGCTGTTGCCCTCAGCGCTGTAGCTGAAAGTCACGTCCTCGAACGCGATTTCGCCGCGCACATCGGTTAGCGGGATGGCGTTCGATTTTTCGCCAATTTCGATGGGCAAGTCGAGGACTTCAAACACGCGCTCAAAGCTGACCATAGAGGTGGAAAAATCGACTGGCGCGTTGGTTAACGCTTGCAACGGGCCGTACAGTTGGGTGAGGTACGTCCCGAACGCGACAATCGTCCCGATGGAGAACACCCCGCTTAAGACCAGATGTCCGCCCAGCCAATACACCAGCGCCGTCCCCACCGCGCTGATCAGGCCGATCACGACGAACATGCCCGCGCCAATCACCGCCCGCTGGACGCCGCTGGACGCGACTCGTCCGGCACGCTCTTGAAAGCGCGAGACCTCTGCATCGGCGCGCCCAAATAACTTGACCAACAGGGCCCCGCTGATGTTGAGCGTTTCGCTCATCATCACGTTCATTTGCGCGTTGACCATCATCTGTTCACGGGCGAGCGTGCGTAATTGTCCGCCGACCCGCCGCGCCACGAGGATGAAAAACGGCACGACCAGCACGCCCAAAATGGTCAGTCGCCACTCCATTGCCAACAGCACGGCCAGCGTCGCAGCGACGGTGATGAGGTTGGTGATGATTTCGACAATCGTCCCATTGACCGCTCGTTGCGCGTCAATCACATCATCGTTGAGGCGCGTGGTCAATTCGCCAGATTTGGTATGGGTGAAGAAGCGCAGGGATTGTTTCTGCATGTGGGCGTACATCGCCACGCGCAGGTCATAAATCACGCCCTCGCCAATCGCGGAATTCAGGCGGCGCTGCACCACGCGGACTAGTCCGCTGACCACCGGAATCGCGATTAAACCGACCGCCAACCAATTCAAGCGCGTCGTATCGGCATTCGGGATGGCATTGTCGATCAGGTCGCGGAAAATCTGTGGGGTGAGGAGTCCGAGTCCGGTGGTGAAGATGATGGTCGCCAGCAATTGCGCGATTCGCCCCCAATACGGTCTGGCGTACTGCATCACGCGCTGAATCAGCGGCCACGTCATTTTTTTCTTGCTTTCGCCGCCGTCAATAAAATGACGCCAGCCACCGGTATGCCAAGCCATGTTTTGCCCTCAGAGATGTTTGATGTGTGTATATCTCTAAGTATACCGGCGGTTAAACCTCCCGCGCACCGTCCGTCTGGGTGGGGCGGGGTGATGAAAAAAACGCCTTAGTCGCGTAAAATTCACCTCAAAACCGCAATCAAGGATTAGCTTGTGACGACTCAACCGCCCCAACCCCGCAATGACGACTTGCGCTTCACCCAAAATTTTTTGCACAACCCTGCCCTCGTCCACCAGATTGTGCGATTAGCTGGCCTTCGACTCGGCGATACCGTCTTGGAAATCGGGCCGGGCAAGGGCATCATCACGCGCAGGCTGGCCGAGGAAGTCGGTGTTGACGGGCAAGTGATCGCGGTGGAGTTGGACAGTGCGTTGGCCGATACGCTGGCCTTACTGCTGCGCCCGCTGACCCAAGTCACAATCGAAAACGCGGACATTTTGCATTTTCCGCTGGGGGAGTTGCCAGAGGATTATGTGGTCTTCTCCAATATCCCGTTCAACATCACTTCGGCGTTGTTGGAATATCTGTTTGACCCGGCTATCAACCCCGCCCAAGCGCACTTAATTTTGCAAAAAGATTCGATGATTGGGTCGAATGAGCAAGGTGCGGACGCCCAGACGTTCAAGTCGCTGATGATTCACCCGCTATATGCGATTGAACTGGCGCACCCCTTCCTAAAATCCGACTTCATCCCGCAGCCGGGGGTGGTGACGGCGCTGTTTGCGTTCACCAGACGACCTGCGCCGCTGATTGACCCCGCCGATTACGACCTCTACAAAGATTTTCTGGCGATGGTTGCCAAAGACCGCGTGGGCGAGGGCGTCTGGCGCAAATTATTTTCAAAGATTCAACTCGGTAAATTAACCGATTCCGCCATCCTCATCAACGGACGCGGCCTCAAGTCGCAGTCGGCAGAGGGGATTATCGGCGCGTTCAAGGCGTTCACCCGCGAAGGGCGCTCACGGCATGACCTCGTGACCGGGGCGATGGCCGCGTTGCGCGCTGAACAAGCCCGCCGCGAAAACATGAATCGCGCTGGCGGACACCGCCGATCATCCGAGTGACCCTGATTGAGGCATAACTTCACCTATAAACGCCTCAACCCTTATCAGCACGTTCGTTATTTAGAGTTTAATTCCCTGCTCGATTAGGTTGAGGAGGGACGTTGAGCAATCTGGTTGAGGCGTTCGGTGATCTGTTGACCGATGGCGTGGGCGCTCCAACCATGGGTGAGATCGTGTTGGGCTGCTGCTCCGTACTGATGCGCCTGTGCCGGATGGTTGATCACATATTGCATCAGCTCGGCGGCATGGTCGAGGTCGGGTTCTGCCCACAGCTGCCCCGGCGCGTACACTTCGCCTAGCAATGGTTGATCGTGATGATCTGCGGTGGTGATGTCGCGCAAAGTATAGCGTACAGGAAAACTATTAGCGGGGGTCATGAAATCCATGTTGCTCGAATAGCCGGTAGCGATGACGGGCCTTCCGAGCGCCATAGCCTCGGCGATGAGCAATCCGAACCCCTCGGCGCGGTGAAGCGAGACCACACAATCGGCCAGCGCGGTTAAGCCGTGCATCTGCGAACGGGTCAGGTGGTCTTCAATCAAGATGCCCTTCACCCCCCTCACCGCCTCGCGCAACGGATCTGCAATCGTGGGGTGTTGTGAGAGGTGGTGTGCCTTGATGACCAGTAGCGGCGCGTTTTCCATCCCCAAAAAGGCGCGTCGGTACGCTTCAATCACGCCATACGGGTTTTTACGCGCCACCGACGAGCCGGGGTTGAAGGCGAAGAAAAATATAAATCGGCCTTCCGGCAAGCCGAACTCTGCATGAGTGACGGGCTGGGGCGCTACCGTCACGGGGATAGGCATATAGATGACCGGCAGGTTCGTCACTTGTGACAGGATGTTTTGCGTGTAACGGCTAGACGTCCACAGTTCATCCAAGACGGCCATGCGCGATAGCCAGCGTTCAGGAAAGCGCGGGACTTCCCATAACCAATAGCCAATGGTGTAACATCGGTGAAAGGCGTCGGGGTAGCGCTCAACCCCCAAGTGCAACTCTGGCGGGTTGAGGTGCGCCAATGTGACACCATAGTTTTTTGAGGGATTGGTCACGGCCGCTAGCGGCGCGCTGCGGCGGATGAGCGGGGTTTCGATCTCTTGATAATGGATCGCAATCCCGGCGGCGCGCATCGCATCATAGATTCCTCGTGCGGATTCGCCCACGCCAATCTCGGCGCGCAAATCGGCAATATAATTCACCCCGTCGGCTCGTACTGCACCTCGGTAAGGGGCGCGAGGCGGTAGCGGCGCGATATAACCCCCTAACCCGATGTTTTGAGCCACCTGTGCGCGCATCTGTGGCGTCATCAGCCGCCGAGCAAGCCCCAGCAAGCCAATCCGCTGCAAAAGCGGGCGTATCGCTCGGTAAACATCGTTGATCTTCATGCCTTGCGCCTCGTGATAAAACTGCGGAGTCGCCACATCAAGCTGGGATAGGCTTCGATAGGCTGCTCGTTTGACCATCTGAACCAGCGGTGCATGTCCTGACGGCTGATGACGGGCTTCTGTCGCTTGCCCAACATGACCGGAAATAGCCTGATGAGCCGTCCCGCCATCCGCAATCCTAAGCGCGGGGTGATCACACAACGCAGCAGCACATGAAGCACGATACGCGGTAAATTATAAAATATCAAATCAACGCCATAAGCATTCTTAAACACGCTGAGGTAGCGGTTGGTCAAAGATTCAACGCGCAACGCTTCTTTGGGCTGGCTGCCCCGATGATGAGCGATGGCTTCAGCCACATACAGGCAGACCCACCCTTGCCGCCGCGCCGCCCAGTCAAAGTCAGTGTCCTCGGCATACAAGAACATGACTTCCTCGAATACAACCGGTTTTGCCGCCAACAGTCGGTCTGTGAAGATGACTGCCGCGCCGGGCGCGCCAAACACCTCTCGCGAGATGTTGAAGTCCGGCCTATCGGGTAAACCATAGCCGATATTGAAAGCGTAACCATCGCGCAGTAGCGCATGACCTATGCTATACAGGGTATGACCATCGGGCTGAATCAGCTTGCCGGTTGCCCACCCCGCGGATAGGTTGGACTCCAGCGCGTTGACCACCGCCTCGATATAACCCGGTAACAGCCCCACATCGGGGTTGAGCGCCATATAATATTCGCCATCAGCGAGGCTGCCGATAATCCGGTTATGACCCCGGCCAAAGCCCAGATTGTCAGGGCTACGGAGCAGAAAAACGTCTGGGCAATTGGCGGCCACCCAATCGGCGCTCTCATCCACCGAGGCGTTATCGAGGACGCTGATGTGAATGTTCGGGTAGGTCTGCTGCCGAATCCCCGCAAAGCACTGGGGCAAATCTGCGAGGCTGTTGAACGTCACAATGCCGATGTGGACGACTGGACGTGTGGGCATGGTTAACGTCACGCTGTTTCCGGCGCAGTCACAATCTGCGCCGCTTTATAGGCGTCTAAGACTTCATCAGTGGGGGCGTCCATCTTGATCTGACCGTGTTCTAGCCAGATGGTGCGCTCGCACATCGCCCGAACGGTGTCTAGGCTGTGGGAGATGAACACCAGCGTGGTCTTGCGCTCTTTGAATTCCATGATGCGATCCATCGACTTGCTCTGAAAGCCTATGTCGCCTACCGAGAACACTTCATCCAAGAAAACAATGTCCGGCGCCAAGAAGAACGCGATGCTGAATCCTAAGCGCGCCACCATGCCGCTGGAATAGATTTTCACCGGGCGGTCAATAAACTCGTTCAGTTCGGTGAAATCAATAATCTGAGCGAGGACGCTGTTGACCTTTTGCACGGACGAGCCTTGGATGGCGGCATTCAGATAGATATTCTCGCGGCCCGTCCGTTCTTGGTCGAAGCCCGCCCCCAGCCCAATCAATGGCGCGAATTGACCCGTGACCTGTATCTCGCCCGCCGTCGGCTCAATAATCCCAGAGAGCAGGCGTAATAAGGTGGTTTTACCAGCGCCATTTGACCCAATCACACCCAAGGAATCGCCCGCATTCAGGCTGAAACTGACATCGCGTATCGACCAAAACGGCTTCTCTTCCCAGCTTGCGTCAAGTGTCTTCCCGACTACGCGCTTGACCATCTGACCTAGTTCATGCCGCAAGCTGGGGCGGAACGACTGGAACTTGTATCGCTTGGAAACATTTTTTACCGTGATAATCGGGGTCATCGGAAGTCCGCCAGTTTGCGCTCATTGGCTTTGAAGAACATATAACCGCTGTAGAACAACACGCCCGACACCACAATGGGCAAGTAAAGGCTGACAAAATCGGGGGCGCGATTGTAGACCATCACATCGCGATAAGCATTGATGAGCGCCGCCATCGGGTTCAGGAACTTGACCAACTCGGCCAGATTTGGGGTGAGGATGTCAATCGGGTACATCACGGGTGTCAGGTAGAACATCATCTGGAGGAAGACGATTGTCAACTGCTGGATGTCGCGGATTAACACCGCCAGATACCCGGTAAACAGCATAATCCCCAGCATCAGTATGAGTTGAATCAAGAGTAGGATCGGCAGATAGATGTAGTTCGGGTTGGGATAGACGCCGACCACCATATTGATGCCCACGGTGACGACGAAGATAAAGGCTAAATCGACCAACCCCTCGCCCAGCTTGACCAGCACCAAAATTTCGCGGGGGAAATAAATTTGGTTAATTAAGCCCAAATTGGCGACGATACTGACCGTCCCATTGGAGATGCCTTGTAGGAATAAACTCCAAAACATCATGCCGGTCAAAAAGAACGAGACGAACGGGACGTTGCCGATATCGGCGGGCGATAAGATATAGGAGAACACAAACGTCAGGATGAGTGAGGTCGCCACCGGCAACATCACAATCCACAAAATTCCCAGAGCCGTTTGACTGTAGCGGGATAGGATATTATAGCGTACCCACAGCGCCAACAGTGAACGGTTTTTCCACAACAATTGCCCGCTGCTGTGGAGCGAATATTTGGCTGGCGTGAGCCGCAGGGTGATGAACCCGATCACCGTGCTTGATATCGCGAAATAAAACACTTGCAACTGCGAGAAATCGGGCGTCAAGACCACTAAGCTGCCCGCAAGCATGACGACCCCGCCCACCCCCGCGATAAATCTGGCCCACTTTGGGCGCTGCGCGGCCACAAACGGGTATAGCACTGCGGCGGCGGCGGCACTCAGAATCAGGAGAAAAAAGAGCAACGGCGGATGAGCCGAATAGGTCTCACCCAATTCAGCGCCAGCAGTCACTTTTAGGCGGAGTTGCGCCGCGACCAACAGACCGCCGAGCAGTACGAGCGCGTAAGCCGTCCCATTTGCCAGCATGGACGAAAGCGAAATGGCACGAAGTGGGTAGGGTTGAGAGTGGTTCAAGGCAGCTCTGATGATTGATTGACGATAAGGCGATGATTAGGCGGGTTGAGCTTCTAGTTTACGATAGAGGGCGACAGTGACTTTACGACCGGAGATGTGCGGCGCGTGTTGGTCGATCAGGTCAAAACCGTCTATCTGCGGCCACAGCGTTTCATCCGCCCAGACGACGATGACCACAAGGCTATCGGTCAACAGCTTTGCGCGCATGTTATCAAAAAAGGCCGGTGTTTTCCAATGATCTGTGTAGTCGAAATGATACCAGACATAGGGATGGATGCTGGTGAGACGGTTTTGCCAATAATCACCGAGTCCGATGGTCTGCTGATCGTCAATTTTGCCCTGAATTGTGAAATCAATTTGATTGGACTGCGCCAATAGTGGCTGCTTGCTTTCCAACCAACGCACAATTTCGAGTGCGGAGGGTTGTTGTTGGGCGGCAACTTCTGGCAGCGAATCGGCCCATTCGAGCAGCATCAGACGCAATTGACTGGTATTTAGGCGGGTCTGGTCATCTAGCGCGCCTTGAGTGAGCGATAGTGCGGTCAGCTTCTGATTAGTGTCAAGCTTGGCATTTTGCAGCAGTTCATGGAGTTCATCAGCAAAAGTAGTCAGCTTATGATCGGTCTCAAGCTTGGCATTTTGCAGCAGTTCATGACCTTGACGCAGGAGTTGGACATCGCGAGTCGATTGTTGCAGGCTGGTGTTTATCCCGCGCAACTTCTCTTCGATTAATGGAGCTGTCGTTGCACGAATACTCTCAATGGTTTGAAGGGCTTGAGTCTGTTGATGCCGGACGTTTTCCAAATCCCGAACCAGTGCTTCTAACAGAACCGACTCTGCACCCCAGACTTTGCCGAGGTTTCGGACGCGGATGAGCGTTCTGAACAGGAGGCCAATCACGGGGATACGGTTGATGACCGTCCCAAATCCTCGAATCGTGATGCGGAGCCGTTCCCGGTTCCAATCGTTAAAAGCACGTTGCAAATGATACATACTGGCTCCGGGGGTAGATGTGTGTTTCAGGTCATGCGACTGCTGAGAAATCTGCGAGGCCGCGGCAGGAGGCTGAACAGCCTCATAATACTTTCCGCGTGTCACGTCAATCGTCCGCAAATGGGTGAGCATCCGCTGGCCGAGCACTGTTGGATTGTAGTCTCGGCGGAGGGTCTCGGCGGCGCGCTGCCCTTTTTCCGCCGCTTCTGCTGGATTTTCAACCACCCGTCGCATCAATTGGGCGGCGTGGTCAATGTCAGGGTCTGCCCAAACGCTTGAACCGGGCGGGAATATCCTAAGATAACTTTCTTGAAACTCGTGATGTTCTGGGCTAACAGTCACCAAATGATAATCGACAAGGTAGCTGTTTCCATCATTCATAAAATCGATATTACCAGACCAGCCCGTTCCTATGACCGGTTTGCCCAAGGTCATCGCCTCTGCCATTCCCAATCCCCAGCCCTCGGAACGGTGCAGTGAGATATAGCAGTCACACGAGGCTATTAAAGTATACATCTCGTGACGGGTGAGATTGTCTTCAATTAGAACGATGCCAAGATCACTGGCTCGTCGGCGAATCTCAATTGCCAATTCAGGGAATGAATCCAAAAACTGGATTTTTAGCACCAATAAGGGTTTGTTCGCGTCGGTTCCAAAAGCCCGCACATAAGCATTGAACAACCCGAATGGGTTCTTTCGCCCCGCCGATGATCCCGGATTGAACGAGAATAAAAAGATGAAGGAATCTTGCGGAAGGTTGAATAATGCTCGGTTAGAGGTAATTTCCTCTTCTATAAGAATGGGTGTAGGCATGACATAGACAGGGGTGTGTGCGACTTTTTGAATCGCTTCTTGAACAAACCGTGTTGCCACCCAAATCTCATCAAGCCCGTCTGCTATAGATCCCCACTCAGGTGGATAATCAGGGAGTTCAAAAAACCAATACCCTACATTAAATCTGTTTTTGAGGCTCTCGGCAAATCCCGCTCGCATAAGATGTGCTATAAATGGCGCATTCATATGAAGAATGTTGATGTCGTGAATCAGTCCCATAGCCAGCGCCGGTATGATGGTTGTGCGGCCATCCATATCCGCGACAATCTCCTCATAGGCAATCGGCACATTCACTGCTGATAGGGCTTTCACCATGCTACGAGCCGCTTCACCCAAGCCTTTGTCGCTATGCAAGTCCCCTATAATATTCACGCCATACTCAAGGCCAGTTCGCGACGAAAAATGAGCGGCGGAATTGGGCTGATTCGCTTTATAATATCTTCCGCGTGTCACGTCAATCGCCTGTAAATGTGCGAGCATACGTTGTCCGATGACGTTCGGGTTAAAGTGCTGATGAATGGTCTGGGCGGCGCGGCGCCCTTTTTCGGCGGCCTCTGTTGGATATCTGACCACTTGCAACATCAGTTGGGCGGCATGGTTGATGTCTGGCTCTGCCCAGACGCTGGCATTGGGGATATAGATGGCTTTAAACGTTTCTTGAAAGTCATGTTGGTCATCACGGACTAAGCCGACGACTGCGTTGACCAGATAGCTATTAGCTTCGGTCATGAAATCAAGATTGCCGGACCAGCCTGTGCCGATGACGGGTTTGCCCAGCGCCATAGCCTCAGCCATTCCTAGTCCTAGTCCCTCTGCGCGATGCAGTGAGATATAACAATCGCATAGGTTAATCAGGCTATACATCTCAATCCGCGAGAGATTGTCTTTTATGAAGATGATAGGCAATCCCTCTGCGCGGCGTAATAATTCATCTCTAAGTGAGGGAAATTCATCGATGAAATGCGTTTTCATGACCAGCACTATCGAGTCGCTTGTGGATTCTAGCGCCTTGCGAAACGCCTCAATTAACCCAAACGGATTTTTACGGGCGCTGGATGACATGGCGCTGAATGAATAGAGAAAGACAAACGGCGTCTCTGGTATCCCAAATCGCAAACGTGTAATTGACGGATCGCAAGTGACCGTGATGGGCATTGGGATAACGGTAATCGGAATATTCGTCGAACGCCTCACAGAGTTTTTAACAAACTCGGTTGCGACCCATATCTCGTCTAGTTCTTGTAGTGCTGGTAGCCAATTCACCGGCAAGTCAGGCAATTCATAGAACCAATAACCGATATTGTAACGCCCATGCAAACTTTCGACGCCCAGCTTGTGAACAGCTTCAGACATCTCTGATCCGTTCATGTGGAAAAGGCTGATAGGGTGTGGCATTCCTAGCGGCGGCTCGTTAAAATCAATTCCTTTCCCAGCAGTACCAAAAACCAATTCTTGGTAAGCAAGTGGGATGTTTGTGGTCGTAAGAGCGGTTACCATCCCTCGACAGGACTCATTTAACCCAGAAATCCCGTGCAGATCACCAATGATATTTAACCCTGTTACCGATAACTGGGCAGGGATTTTAGAAGTGTTAATAACGGTGCGAATAACATCAAAATAGCGCTGACTAATGACCTCAAAACTCGCATTGGCCGCCACGTAACGACGCGCTTCTTGTCCAATAGTGACAAGGATATCTCTATTTTTTGCAAGATCGGTGATTGTTTGAGTAAGGATTACTACTTCATTTTTACCTAACGGAATCCGTTTACAAAAACTGTCTGGGAAATAAGACCATTGCGGGAGGTCGGTGATGATGACGGGTTTTCCTGCTCCCAATGCACGCATCATGACTGCGGAGGTTTCACCGGCGGTAGGCCAGCGGAGGTTGATTGCCACATCTATGGCGCGAATATATTGGGTGAGGGTGTGGAGCGTTACTTCACCAACAAAAGAAACCACATCTTGTAGTCCGTAGCTACGGATTCTGGTTTGGAGCGAATCATTAATATAAGTCGGGTCGTCTTCTCGTCCCACGATCACCAAGCGTGCTTTAGAGTTCGTCTTGTGAACCCCATTAAAAGCGTCCAAAACAACGTGGATTCGTTTGATTGGGTTCATCCCTCCAAAGATACCAAACACGACCTGATTTTCCGTCCATCCGTGTTGTTGACGCAGCTTAGCAGCTTCATCACCGAGGCGTAACGGTTCAAGAAAATCCGTCCCTAGGTGAATGAATTGCGACAATATCATGGGTGAGTATCGGTTAACCAATTCTCGGCCAAATTCGCTATGGGTGATAATCGCACGGCTGGATTCTGTGATTCGTCGAATCAGCGGGATTTTTAGCAAATCCATATTTTCGTTGGATGCGCCCCATTTACGCAAGGTATCGGGTAAGCCCGCCGCGACGTTTTTCCCCTCACTGTAGGCAACCTCATCCGGCAAACCAGAATTATGCTCTGTCAGTGTTGAAAAGAAACTAAACAAGGACAAGTCATGTAGGATTACTATGCCCGCTTGTTTGAGCAGTTGAAAATAAATATCCTCATGGAATTGAAGATTGTTGCCCATGTGATAAATATGGATATCCACATCCTCTGACCGATGCTGCTCATACGCGGCATAAGTGCGGATGATGACGGGTAGCCCGGCAAACAGGTTCGAGTTGACGCCCTCGTTGGTATATAACACCAAATCGACATATTGGGTGAGATAGGGGACGAGTTCGGCAGTATAATCGCTGATGCCGCTACGGGCGGGGGGCAGCGGACTCCACATCGCAACGCGTATCCGACGCGAGGTGATGCTGGCATAGGCCTTGTGTGTGTTGTCTGCCAGTCGCACCTCGTTAAAAGTTTTGGCCTGCTCCAATCCGGCGGCGCGCAAGCGATTACGTAAGGCTGGATTGGTCAGAAGTTCGGTCAAACCTTGTGTGATGTCATTTATATCTTCAGGGTTCACCAAACGGGCGGCCTCGCCAGTCACCTCGCGCATCGCGCCACGATCAGAGGTGAGGACGGGCGTCTCACTCTGCATGGCCTCAAGGATGGGCAACCCGAATCCTTCAATCAGGGAGATATGGGAACAGACTTCGGCGTGCTGGTAGAGCGCGATAATGTCTTCATCGCGCAAGCGTGCGGTCCAGACCATTCGACTGCTGATGCCCAGTGATTCAATGAGTTGAGTGAACTCCGGGGGTAGGTCTTTTTGTTCCGTCGCGGCGCTGATGACCAGCTTTACTTCGTCTCGGATTTGGACAGGCATTGCTGCAAAGGCTTGAAGTAGTCGCTTGAGATTCTTATGTTCACCAAAGCTAGAAACACTATACAGATAACGCCCGCCTATCTGACGGACAATTGATGGCACACGGGTCTCGGGCATGACTGGCCGAAAATCCGAACTGGCGTAAGGCGGGGCGACGAAGACCTTTTGCGCCGAGACCCCTAATTGACTGATGGCCTCGTTGCGCGCATCCTCTGAGATGCTAATCAAAGCATTTGCGCCGCGAATCAGGTTAAGCGCATCCATGTACGATGCGCGTTGTATGCTGTCGGTCAGGAAAATATCGGCCATCTGGAGTGGAATCAGATCATAAAGGGTCATCACCAATGGCGTGACTGACCATGCCCTCGGTGTATAATAATAGGCATTATCATCAAAACAGGTCAGATGAAATAAGTCTAAGTGGTAAGGCTGAATGAAACGCTGGATGGCCTCGGTGTAGGCGTGTTCGCCCTCGCGGGTAAATCCCCCTCCAATTAATGACATGGCTTCTGGAAAGTCTAGCGCAATGAGTTGCACATTTTTGCGTTGGGTCAGCGAATTGGGTAGGGCTGGAGCGGAGCCGAATGGTTGATGAAACAGAAAAAAATCATGCTCGTCATTTATGATAGCCATAATCTGTTGACGGGTATAACGCCCCATGCCGCGATGAGCCGAACCGCCTTGCATTACCGAGATATCGATGCCGATTCGCAACGCTAATTAGCCTTTCAATTTCAAGGGAGGTTTGCTGGTCTGGCTGCGACGCGGCGTCGCGATAATCCCCGCGACTGCACCAGCACCTTGCATCGCTTGCCAACCATAGCGATAGCTATACGATTCGACCTTCGTCTCATCAATAGGCGTGTAGGTATCGTCGTCAAACCCCCAATAGCTGATCTTGGCATCCCAATGCCGGAACAGATTATGCAGATCTGATGGGCTATATTGCCGATACCATGATGTTATTTTGCTCACCCCTACTGGTACAGTGACGACCACATAGCCGCTGGGAGTTAACAATTGGGCGACATCCGCCAGCGTTAGTTGGTCGCCTCGTTCGAACGGCCTCTGTCCGTAGGTGGGTAAGCCGATATGTTCAATGGTAGACAGTAGCAGCACGCAATCATAAGCGTAGCGGGGCAGCGTATTGCCGATGATACTCTGGTGATGAAAGACTGCATTAGACGGGATGGTATCCCGGCATTCTTGCGGGTCTAGGCAGTGTAGCTGACGGTCTACGGTCAGGATTGATTCTAAATAGGTCGCGGACCAACTGCCCACATCTAACACCAACCCCTTTTGCGGAAGCTGCATCAGCGCCCACGGGATTTCGACCACTCGTTCGTTTGGCATGTTGTACCCAATGCTGCCCGCCGGTAAGATAAGCAACTTAGTATCTAACATAATTTATCCGACGTACAGACTGTAAAAACGATGCCAATGAAACTGAGAATTCACCCATTCAAGCTTTATTCGGCGAAAATATTTGATTTATTAAAGATGTTTTCGATGCTTTTTCAAAGCAATTGACCGAGCTGTGAACATCTGATACCATACCCTTTTCTATTTGCTGATGCTAAAAGCCCATGCCCCATCGACTGGACGATTTAACGGTTCATCCCCTGCAATTCAAGGCAGCAATTGCAACATTGCTGGGATGGATTCGTGATGCCCGGGGTCGGTATGTTTCGACATGCACCGTTTATACCTTAATGCGCGGGCTAGAGGATGATCGTATTTTTGATGCGCTCAACGCCGCTGACATGCTCACTGCTGACGGAATGCCGTTGGTTTGGTATCAAAAACTAAAAGGACATCCAACCGCCGAGCGGGTGTATGGCCCCAATATGATGCTGGCGTTGTGCGAGGCAACTGCCGTGGATCGAGAAGTCTCGCATTTTTTATATGGGGGATTGCCGGGCGTGCCAGAGAAATTGGCGGCGACGCTAGGCCAGAAGTTCCCCGGCATTCAGATTGCGGGGATATTTTCGCCCCCCATGGCCGAGGTGGGTTTGCAGCCCGACTCGACCCTTGTTGAGCAGCTTAACCAGTCTGGCGCGTCGGTCATCTGGGTTGGGCTAGGATCGCCCAAACAGGATTTGTGGATGCACCTGTACCGCCCGGTCTTGACCGCCCCGCTGTTGATTGGGGTGGGCGCGGCCTTTGATTTCCTGTCTGGAACCAAGTCGCAAGCGCCCAAATGGATGCAATCCAGCGGCTTAGAGTGGTTGTTCCGTCTATTTCAAGAGCCGCGTCGGCTCTGGAAACGGTATCTGGTTTATAACACGGCTTTCGTGATGGCCGTCATCAAATCGCGCCTGAAGCGTTAAGCGTATGTTACGCACACGATTTGAGTTTTATCAACTGGCCTTAGACATCCTCATTTTGATCGGGGCGCTGAACGGCTCATTCTTGCTGCGCTCGTCGATCCCATGGGGCATCAGCGTGCAGTTGGAGACGTCGGTCATCCCTCCCCCGCTGTATATGATCGCCATCGTTATTTGGATGTTGATTTTTCACCAAAACGATGTGTATATACGCCGGTTTGGGACGATGTTCAGCATGCGTCTGCTCAACCTTATCAAGAGTCATATCATCGCCAGCTTTTTGTATTTTGGCGTGCTTTACCTGACCTACCGTGATGTTTCGCGCTTGCAATCCTTCTATTTCCTCAGCGTATGCGTGGTCGGCATGTTGGCTTCGCGGATTATCTTTCGACTGATCGAAAGGTATTTCTTCGAGAAAGAGTTAGATAAATTTCGCGTGATTATCGTCGGGACAAACAGTAGCGCCGTCTACTTGCGCGATAAAATCCTTCGCAACCCCCGCGCCAAACTCAGCGTGGTCGGGTTTTTTCGCTTTCACCCAGACGACCTCATCGAACCCGGCATTGAAGGCAAGTTATTGGGCGACGCCAGCACACTGGTCGAATGGATGGGGAAAGAGCGCATTGACGAGGTGATTATCGCGACCAATCGCTATTCCGACGCGCTGGCCGAGCAAATCTCTGCTCTGATGTACGCCATCCAACAATTCCCCGTGAATATTCGACTGGCCCCCGATTATTCGGACGTCAGCTTCTTTCACACCGTCACGGAAGATTTTGAAGGAATCCCGCTGATCGGTTTGCGGACGCCCATCTTTACCCCTTCACAACGTCTGATAAAACGCTGTATTGATTTGGCTATCGCGCTGCTCGTGGTGCTGGCCGGACTACCTGTTTTTATCGCCATCGTCATCGCGATCCGGCTGGACAGTCATGGGTCGGTCATGATTCGTCAGAAACGGATTGGCATTCACGGTAGGTCGTTTGACATGTACAAATTTCGGTCTATGCACAGCAAAATTGACCAGAACCAGTTCGATGAGACCAGAATCAACATCATCAAGACCCCCGGCGACATCCGTGTCACCCGTGTTGGGCGGTTCTTACGCCGCACCAGCCTTGATGAACTCCCGCAGCTTCTGAATGTCATCAAAGGCGATATGAGCCTCGTTGGGCCGCGCCCAGAACTGCCAGACCGGGTTAAAGAATACAACTGGTGGCAGTTTAAGCGATTTGAAGTCCCGCAGGGGATGACCGGTTGGTGGCAAGTGAATGGGCGCGCCAATCGCCCGATGCACCTCCATACCGAAGACGACTTGTATTACATTGAGAATTATTCGCTTTGGCTAGACTTGAAGATTTTGTGGCGCACCGCACGGGTGGTCATAACCGGCGAAGGTGCTTTTTGAGGCGGGATTAACTCGCCCGCCCGCCGGACGGGTCAAGGCTGAGGGTTTCGTCGCGGTCATCATAATCCAAGAGTTCGGCGTAACGCCCCCAGTCAATCGCGACATCCAATTGGCGCGCCGCGATGTCGTCCGGGAATTCACGCAGTAGTGCGGTATAAAACACCTTCCACGGCAACGTCTGAGTGGGGACGGCGCGCAGCATGTCCATGATCCATTTGATCATCGGCAAGCGGCGGGCGCGGTTGGCGAACAATTCCTTGCGCGTCAGGATGGACGCATCACTGAAGGCTTGTCCCAGCGGCGTGAGCGCGATGTCGCCTTGATTGACCGTCGCAAAACCCAACATCTCGGCCATTTCAATGGTCTGCACCATCTCGCTCATCTCAATGCCGAGGTCATTTTCCATTTTATACAGGTCATAGCCCAGCGCAGTCTCGCTCAGGTGGTCAACCATCCCGGCCATGGCCTCAACTGACGATGACGGCAAGATGCGCGTTTGACCCGGCGCGCCGGGGGCTGTGCCGACCTCGGTGGTCTCATTTTCGGTCTTCCCGGCAATGGCGGCATAAATGCGGTCTAAGAGTGCCTCAAACCCCGGCTGGGCGCGGCTGCGCGGTTTGGCGAGGTCTACGGCGAATTCGGCGACGATGTGGCCGGGTTCTTTACCCATCACCACCACGCGGTCTGCCATCAAAATCGCTTCTTCAATGTTGTGGCTGACCATCAAAATCGCCTGTGTCGGCAGTTGGCCGGAGGTCCACAATTCCATCAATTCGCCGCGCAGGGTTTCGGCGCTCAACACATCTAGCGCGCTGAACGGCTCATCGAGGCACAGTAATTCTGGTTGAACGGCCAGCGCCCGCGCAAACCCGACCTTTTGGCGCATTCCGCCGGACAATTCACGCGGGTAGGCGCTCTCGAAGCCGTCTAATCCCACGAGGTCAAGCAATTTTTCGGCGCGGGTGTGGCGCTCCTCAACGCCCACGCCGCGTGCTTCTAACGCCAGCGCGACGTTATCCAAGACGGTCAGCCACGGATACAGCGCGAACGACTGAAAGACCATCGTCGCGTAGGGATTGATGCCGTTGACCGGCTGGCCGCGATACAGCACCGCGCCACTAGAGGGGCTAATCAGACCTGTGACCATGCGGAGCAGGGTGCTTTTGCCACAGCCGGACGGCCCCAACAGCGCGACGAATTCCCCGCGTTGGATTTTCAAATTGATGTCCTTGACGGCGGTGAAGGTGCGCCCTCCCTTGCCGAAGACGCGGGTTACATGGTCAATGTTGAGCAGGGTGTTTTCCATTGGCGAGTCTCCAGTAGGGACGCCCAACGGGGCGTCCGCGCCTATTTCAAATTTTTATTGATCCATCCGATAGCGGGACTCGGCAAGGCGATATAAGCGCCGCCAAACGAGGCGATTGGTCAGGACGACCATGCCGACCATCACCAAAGTCGAGGCCATCAAAAGCGCGTAATTCCCCTCAGCGGTGGCGGAGGTGATGAGCGCGCCGAGGCCGGTCACGCGGCTGGTCTGGCCGCCAAAATGGGTGTATTCGGCCACGATGCTGGCATTCCATGCCCCGCCGCTGGATGTGATTAAGCCTGTGACGATATACGGGAACAGCGCCGGGAGCGTCAAGGTGCGCCAACGCCGCCAGCCGCGCAAGCCAATCAAATCGCTGGTGAAGCCCAAATCACGCGGGATGGCCGATGCCCCGGCGATGATGTTGAACAGCAGATACCACTGCGTCCCCAACAACATCAGGATCACCGCGGCCATGTCCGCCCCAGCGGGCAGCGCCAATAATCCCAGCAGCAACACCGGAAACAGTGCCGTGGCGGGGATCGAGGCCGCGATTTGCACCACCGGCTGCAAGATTTTGGCCGCACGCGGATTCGTGCCAATCAAGACGCCGACGGGGATCGTCCATGCCAGCGCAATACTGACCGCAATCACCACGCGCAGTAAGGTCGCGCCCGCGCCAACGGCGATGTCTAGCCATGCTTGCACCGGCAGTTGTGAGAGTAGTCCTAGCGTCGATATCCCACCCCAAATGATAACGCCCGCTGCGATAATGCTGATCAGAACGCTGCGCCATGTCCACCCGCCCGCCATCTCAACCGGCTCTAGACTAGGGATGAGCGCCGCCGCCGGGGTCAATCGGCGGTCAAGCTGGCGCATGATGGGCGCAGTGATCCAACGATTGAAGCCTTCCGCCACCCATGACCCTTTGAGGCTGTCCAGAAACCATGATTCAGCGGGGTCATCGTTGGCGATTTGTGAGACTTTGAAGCGCTCCGCCCATGCCAGCAGCGGACGCCAGACCAATTGGTCAAGCGCGATAATCATAAAGACCAACACGCCCAAACCGCCTAATAAGGCTGAGGTGTTGCCAGCCCCGGCGGCGGTCTGGAGGTATGCGCCCAGCCCCGGCAGCCGAAAGTCGCGGTCTCCAAGCGTGAAAATCTCGGCGGCCATCAAGAAGAACCAGCCGCCCGCCCAACTCATCACGCTGTTCCAAATCAGGCCAATGGCCGCAAACGGCAGCTCGACCTTCTTAAAGCGCACCCAGCGACTGAAGCGGTAGACGGCGGCGGCCTCGCGGTATTCGGTGGGGAGCGTCCGCATTGACTGATAGAAACTGAAGGTGAGATTCCACGCCTGACTGGTGAAAATCAAGACGATGGCCGCGATCTCAATCGCCACGCGCTGGGGCAAGATAGCGGTCAGCGCCAACAGCACCACCGGTAGAAATGATAAAATTGGGATGGATTGCAGCACATCTAGCACCGGCAACAGCCAGCGTTCGGCGGCTTTGCTGCGGGCGGCAGAATAGCCATAGGCGATACTGAAGGCCAGCGACAAGATATAAGCGGCCAGCATCCGTCCTAGCGATAGCAGCGCGTAGTAGGGTAACGTCTCGGCGTCGAGCCGGATGATCGGCCCGGTGATGATGGAAGGGGTTCCAGTGGCGAGGTTGACGCCCAGATAGAGCAGGGCGGCCAAAATTAGCAAAATTACGGCGTCAGCACGGCTGAACACCGTTCCTTCGCGCAGTGGGGTACGGAAAATGCGCGCACGCAAGGTCATATAGGCCCTCCTTGTGGGAGTATGGGGTGGAGGGCGGCGGCGCGTGAACTTACGAGGGAAGTTAAGGCGTCGTCACCCGCCGATGGTGATTAATCGGGAATGACTGTCCATGGTTCTTTCTGTCCAACCTCATCCGAGGTCGTCTAACAGCCGAATCATACGCCCGCGGTGGGGGATGAGCAAGTGTGAACTCCTACGAAATGAGCGGTATTTCGGCGGAATTTTGCTAGAATTGTTGATACTCTCAAACAAGGGAAAACAAAATGTCAGTCGCTAACCCCAAAATTTTGCGTACCATCCCGCTATTCCAGATGTTGGACGAGCATGAATTGCTGACGTTGGCAAAAGAGCTTGACGAGTCGTATTTTCTGGCCGGTCAGGACATCTTCACCGTCGGCGACGCCGGGGACGAGATGTACGTGGTGGAATCGGGACAGGTCGAACTATTCCTCCAAGACAAGGCCAATGACCGCGTTCACTTGGGGTATGTCAATCAGGGCGATTTGTTTGGCGAATTTTCGCTCTTGAGTGGTGAAGAACGAACCTCCAGTGCGCGGGCGTTGGAAAACACCAAACTCATCATCATCGACCAGAACGACCTACAGATTTTGGTCAGCGCGCACCCCGCCTCCGCGCTGGATATGCTGTCCGCTTTAGGTCAACGCCTGCGAGACTCTAACCGAATCGTCCAAGAACGCACCATCCGCAACCCGAATGATGCGATGTCTGGCTCGACCCATTGGGGCGAAAAACTCTCGGACTTCCTCACGATGATTGCCGGGGATATTCGGTTTGTTTATTTCAGCCTGATTTGGTTTTCGGTGTGGATCGTCTGGAACATCAACATCATCCCCGGCCTCGTGGCGTTTGACCCTTTCCCGTTCGGGCTGTTAACGATGGTGGTATCGCTAGAGGCCATTTTCCTGTCGCTGTTCGTCCTAATCAGCCAGAATCGCCAAGCCTCCCGCGATAAAGTCCGTAACGACATCGAATATGAAGTCAATGTCCGAGCGGGCGAGGAAATCCGCGTTGTGATGAAGCAATTAGAGGAATTTCAACGCCATACCGTCGAGCATTTCAATGATTTGAACGCGAAAATTGATAAGATACAGCCAATCTGAACGGCCGGCGGGCAAGCCTCGCCCGCCAGCTTGAAACGCACCTAACCCCAAATGATGTCTTATGTTTGGGGTGATTTCCCCTCTCCATGAGGGTGAGGGCTGATCGATTAGAGGCGCGGTTGGACGGCGGCGGCGGGCAGCGTGACGATCCGCACCCCACGGACGAATACGCGCCCCACGCCATGCCAGCGTATCCCCAGCAACAAACCACCCAACAACCGTAAGCCCGCGCCAATCAACAACACGACCAGTAGATTGATGCCCGCCCCAGCCAATGTGCTGCCAATCAAAGGGCCGACAAACGTCCCCACTGCCAACATTTGCTGATAGAGCGTGGTGGCGCGGGGCATCATGTGGCTGGGCGTGCGTTCGACCAAAATGGCATATAAGCCAATCGCTACCAGTGTCCAGCCCATGCCGTTGAGCATCGCCCCGCCCAGCGCGACATTCAGCGACGGCGCAAAGGCGATCACCAGCGGCGTGATGGCCGTCATGCCTACAGCAAGGCCGGTCAAGCGGCGCGGATTCAGGTGGCGCAGAAACCATTCCCCAGATAGACCGGCTAAAATCCCGCCGACCAGTTCAATCAGGCCAAACACCCCCATAAAAGCTTCATCGGCTTTCATGGTGCTGACCAGTACCATCGGGATGACCGCGTTGACGCTCAAAAAAGCCAGATGGGTGATCAGGCTGGCGGCAATCACAATCCCCCAGCCCGGCATGTTCCAGATGCGCTGTATCGGCGCAGACGGAACGTTTTCGGCTGGGACGGCGGCGCTCATACTGACGGGGTAAAGCGTCTTGGATTGGGTGACGTGCCACTGACTGACCAAACTGAATAGGAAGGCCGCGCCGAACATGACCTGATAATTTAGCGGGAAAGGGATGGCGGTCAGCATCCAACCAAATCCTACTGCCGTGACGCATAAGCCGATGTTCATGGCCGCGAAACGACGGCTGGCGAGGATGTTCACGCGCTGATCGCCTACCGCCTCACGCATGTGGGTGAGGAACAACGACCCCGCGATACCTTGCCCTAAGCCGGTGAAGGCCACCGAAAATAATAGCCACGGTACTTGGAACGGCTGTGGAAAAAACGGGGTGAAGACCGGCAGCAAGAACCAAAACCGGAAGAAGAGTCCGGGGATAACAATGGCCTCAGAGGTGGTCTGAAAACGATTACGCCAGCGCACCGCAAAAAGCGTCGAAAAGCCCATGACCAACCCTTGCAGACCGATCAATAAGCCTTGTTCAGCGGGGCTTGCGCCGAGGCG
>Ga0105046_10003508_pt1 | contig 24882 bp, 16 predicted proteins | sample MAT03_FD_78385 | JGI IMG/M metagenome (GOLD analysis project Ga0105046, IMG submission 78385) | Freshwater microbial communities from Lake Fryxell liftoff mats and glacier meltwater in Antarctica - MAT-03 (megahit assembly) | ecosystem: Environmental > Aquatic > Freshwater > Ice > Liftoff...
CCATTCTGGTTCCCGGAGCCTCCAGATCTGTGTTTTCAGGATAAAACTTCTCACGGCTCTCACCTGACATAGCCAGATGAATTTCATTCTCACGGTAACCCATTGATTTCAAATGGTTGTATGCCGATTCTGCACCCACTCTGTCGTCAAATAAACCACCCAGAAAACGTTCATTGGTTTTCTTTCCCGGAATATCGTTATCCTTTTTATGTTCCATTTGTTTTTGGTTTATGCGGGTTTGCAAGTGATTCCCAAAATTGAACACGCCACCTCTTGTTCCTATTACAGATTTTACATTTTGTTTTACAGGGTTATTAAGTTCAAAATTAGTCTCCTTTCTGAAATAGTCATCACAGAGGAAGGTCATAACCAATACAACAACGAATGAAAAAAAATAATCGGAATCGCTGCCCAATAAGCCATTTACCCTGGCATCAAATAAAATGAAGCAAATTCCGAATTCCAGCAAGCAATACGGATGGTTTCGTAGTTGATTATTACAAGCAATCGCTCTAATGATATAATAAGCGGGTTGTGTGAGGGAATCAAATTTACATTCTTAAACATGCAACCATGAAAAACGAAAAAACCGATCAACTCAAAAACTGGACCGAAGACGGCAAAGACCAAAAGCTTACTACAAACCAGGGTCTTCCAATTAACGACAACCAGAATTCCTTGAAAGCAGGACAAAGGGGGCCTTCCCTTCTTGAAGATTTTATACTCCGTGAAAAGATAACCCATTTCGATCATGAGCGCATTCCGGAAAGGATTGTGCATGCCCGTGGTGTTGGAGCTCATGGAACCTTTGAACTTTATAAACCACTCAATTCCTTTACCAAAGCGAAATTTTTAAATGATACTTCAAAACCTACCCCGGTCTTTGTCCGATTTTCAACTGTAGCAGGTTCAAGGGGTTCAAGTGATATGGCCAGAGATGTTCGGGGTTTTTCAGTTAAATTTTACACCGAGGATGGCAATTATGATCTTGTAGGAAATAATATGCCGGTATTTTTTATCCAGGATGCGATGAAGTTTCCGGATCTGGTACACGCAGTAAAACCAGAACCTCGTAACGAAATACCCCAGGCAGCCTCCGCCCATGACACATTCTGGGATTTTATTTCATTAATGCCGGAAAGTATGCACATGATCATGTGGACAATGAGTGACCGGGCTATTCCACGAAGTTTACGCATGATGGAAGGTTTCGGTGTCCATACATTCCGTTTGATTAACGAAGAGGAAGAGTCGCACTTTGTAAAATTTCACTGGAAACCTCTGCTTGGAATTCATTCGGTGATGTGGGACGAAGCACAAAAAATATCCGGAAAAGATCCCGATTTTCACCGTCGCGATCTTTGGGAAAGCATCGAATCTGGTGCCTACCCGGAATGGGAATTTGGTGTTCAGATTATTCCCGAAAGTGATGAACATAAATACGGATTCGACCTGCTGGATCCTACAAAGCTCATTCCAGAAGAATTGGTTCCGGTAGTTCGAATCGGCAAAATGACCCTGAACCGTAACCCGGATAACTATTTTGCTGAAACCGAACAGGTAGCATTTCATCCTGGCCATATTGTTCCGGGAATCGATTTTTCCAATGATCCGCTTTTGCAAGGGAGATTGTTTTCTTATACAGACACCCAGCTTTCCCGGTTGGGAAGTCCCAACTTTCATGAGATTCCAATCAATCGGCCCATCAGCCCGATGCACAACAATCAGCGGGATGGTCACATGCGTCAAACCATTAACAAAGATGAAGTTAGCTACGAACCCAATTCCATCGGCGGTGGTTGTCCCTTTCAGGCGAAAAAGATGGAGGGTGGATTTACTTCGCACATGGAAAGAATTGATTCTGTAAAGATTAGAAACAGAAGTGTAAGCTTTTTAGACCACTTCAGCCAGGCAAGTTTATTTTTTAACAGCCAATCCGAACCCGAAAAACAGCACTTAACCAAAGCCCTTATTTTTGAACTTGGGAAATTAGAAAGAGAACCCATCTGCATCCGGATGGTGGGTCTTCTAAGCCAGATTGACAGCGGTCTTGCCCAAAAAGTAGCGGATGGTTTAGGATTAGAAGTTCCTTCCAAACCGGAAATGCCTATGAACCACAGCTTTCCTGCAGATGCAGATCAGGACGACTATCAGCCTGTAAAAGCAAAGGCTCCGGTGCAAAAATCAGAAGCGTTGAGTATGGCCAATACAATAAAAGATTCTATAAAAACAAGACAGGTGGCATTTCTAATGGCTAATGGGGTAGATGGACAAGCGTTTAATGTAATGAAAAAAGCCTTGCTGGCCGAAGGCGCAGTAGTAAAAGTAATTGCACCGAAACTGGGAGTTATAAAAGCATCGGATGGTTCTGAAATAAAAGTAGATCAAAGCTTTCTGCATGCTGCTTCTGTTTTATTTGATGCTGTTTTCGTTCCAGGCGGTGATAAAAGTATACAGGCTCTTTTGAAAGAACCGGATGCAAAAGACTTTTTAAGCGACACATGGAAACATTGCAAACCCATTGCAGTGAGCAAAGAAGGTGTAGAATTGCTGCAAAGCTCCTGCGATCTTGATAAGTTGAATGAAGGAAATTCCGTTGAAACCAGGAAGCCCAGCCAGGTTACCGGGCTGCTTATTGACCAATCTCCTGAAGATTTTACAAAGGCCATCGCTTCCCATCGTTTCTGGGAGAGGGAAAAGATGTTTTAATGGTTCTCCCAGTGGTGTGGGGGCAATAACCGCCTAACCCTTAGCCTAATGCTGTGATACCGGAATAAATTTATCAAATTTTGCTCCTTCGTTCAATTGTCCGGAAGCTTTGAGAACCATTTTTGCCTGCCTAATTATTTACAACATCGTTGCTGAAAAAATATGCTCCTGACCCCAAATTAAAAACATGGTCATTCCAGATTTCAAAACAATGCTGATTGTCGTTTTTAAACTCTGGGGCCAGTGATCAACCTCTCCGATTGGACTTTTGCTCCAATCGTTGGCAATTAGTTGTGCACCTGATTGTCCCCCTCCCTGAAGAAACGATAAGTAGGGCCTACTGAAAAAGTTAGCCACTGATCGAAGAAGTTATAAGTTACTTATAATCAAAACCCCCTCTCCTCTGGAGAAGGTAGGGGTGAGGTTAAACTAGAGTTTTGAGGCCTGATCTGTTGGCTTACAAAAATCTGAAGTGCAAGGATTTTGGACCACTTCATCAAATGCCTATGCATCTGGCCATGGAAAATACTCTACAAGAATCTCATTTAAAGCCAATAAAGACATTTTCAGTAAGCCCTAATTAAGATGTAATTTTATTGGCTGCTACTGGAGAATAGTTAGTATTTAAATGAAAAATTAATCAATTCTTTTATACATCCAAAATAAATCCTGAACCCTTTTAACCACGATTTTAAAGCTGAAAAAATGATCCTTCCTATGCTTTAAAATAAACCACGCTGTCCGTAGAAAGTGAATCAAAACCAAACTACAGATCCAAATTCTACTGGTTAAGGGCTGCAAAACATGTAGCCCGGAATCAGAAAAGTAATATAAAACAGAAAATCAAAGCATTGTTTCTTTTGATGTATTTGACCATGTCTTACCTCATGGGTTTCATGTTCCATGATGCTTTGTCTTCTACACGGTTTTAAGCAATGAGTAACAGTTCAGTTTAAAAATGTAATTTTAAAATAAGAAGTGTATAGATTTTGACACATATCATAAAATTTTCGATGTCTCTGAACATTCAAAACCCTCAATAACAATCTCATTTTAAGCTAAAAAGAATTACTTGAGTAGCCCTGTCAAGCATCTATTTTCTTACTGGCATTGCCCCAAAAGGAACCAGATTGCCACAAATACGACGATGGTTCCGAAACAGCCGCCACCTAATTTTGATGCTCCGTAACTCGCAATTAGTCCTTTGAAAATGTTGTTCATACGTTTAAATTTTCGATAAAATTTTAAAAGTTATTAAATTGAAATTCGCTCAAAAATTGCTATTTCACTTCACGAAACAGTTATAGTAATCTGAATAAATTTTATAGAATTTTAAAAAACCAATGTTTACCCGTTTGGGGCATCTAATGCTCTCTGGCAAGGATGTTTAACAGAATAATTTCATCCGAATCTATTAGGTCATTGGTTTCATTAACATCCGATCCTGGTGTACTGAGATACTTGTTCAGTTTCTTTTCAGAATATAATTTTTCAAGAATAGGATGGACATAATATTTTTTACAGACCATTCTTGTATTACCAAGACTTAAGGCAACTTTATCGTAAACCGCATTAATCAGTTTGTTTCGCTCAGTGATTGTCTCAAAATCCGGAGTTTCTTTAAAAGCAAGGATTGCAGCTCGGGTACCACCCCATGTCCGGAAATCTTTTGCGCTAAAACTGTCTTCAGAAATGGTTCGTATGTACTCATTGACCATGCCGGAATCAATCCGGTGAACGTTGTCAGATTCATCTATATATTCAAAAAGTTCTTTACCTGGAATTTCCTGACAACCTTTGATGATGCGGGCCAATCGTTTACTTCGGAGTCCTATTTCATGGTGAATGCCCTTTTTCCCTTTAAAAGCGAAAATCACTTGAGTCCCTTTCACTTCTACATGGTAATTTTTGAGAGTAGTAAGGCCAAATGAATGATACAATTTTTCGTACGAAGAATTACCAATCCGAATATGTGTGTGTTCCAACAAACTGACCAAAGTAGCAAGGATTTTTTCTTTTGGAAACCCTGTCAGAGATAAATCCTTTTGCACCTGACTTCGGATGGCGGGAAGTTTTTTACCAAATTCGACCATTCGGTAAAACTTGGTTTGGTTTCTGATTTTGCTCCAGGATGGATGATATCGGTATTGCTTTCTACCTAGTTTATCAATACCAGTGGCCTGCAGATGCCCGTTTTCGTCTTTGCAAATCCAAACATTTTCCCATGCGGGAGGAATTACCAGATGATGGATCCGGGTTAAAATTGCTTTACTGCTGATTCTTTTTTTTCCCTCTGTATAAAAAAAATCCTCTCCCTTTCGCTTTCTCAGTATGCCTGGTTCTGCGTTGTTTACGTAAATCAAACTAACAGCCTTTGCTGTTTTCAATACGTCCTTTGATGCCGCACGAAGGGCTTTTTGGGTGAAGCGGAGTTCGGTTTCAATTTGCACATGCAAGATTAAAACTAAACCCCGGCATGCGGTTTACAACACTCATCAAAATCATTTCATCATTTATAGCCAATGAATACCTTGACAATTGTAAATGTAAAAAATCATGGCAAGTTCTGGCACAGCTCACAGGATTCTGCAAAAGTGAGTTGGTAAAACATCTTGCAGCACGGGAATAAGATTTTCCAGATCCCACTTACCAATGAATTTCTTCCCCCAGGTTTTCTGTCCAGTTCTTTTCTATTGCCAAAGCTTCCTCCTCATTTCTGGGTTCAACCATAAAGAAGATTTTTCCGTCCTTAATTCCGGTTTCATAAACTTCCGCTTTTTCGGCTGGAATATCTGCACCGATTAAAGCTCCACACATTCCCCCTGTGATAATTCCGGCACTTCCTCCGATGATGCCTGCCGCCAGTGGCCCACCAATAAAAACACCGAGAACCGGTACAAATACACTAATACCTACGGTCGCAAGAATGGTTGCCACAGCTAAAACGGTACCACCAATTGCAGATCCTTTCAGTGCCGTTTCAACCGTCTTTGTGCCTTTTTCTGTATAATGTTCCACATCATCAAAATACGTTTTACGGACTTCTTCCGACATCACCAGATTAATATCTGAGGGCGTGTAACCAATATCATGAAGATATTTATACGCTTCCTGGGCGCTTTCCCGGTCACGGAACAGCCCGGTAATTTTTCTTGGTTTTGTATTTTCCATGGTATTATTTTTTAATGGTATTGAAATGTTAATATGCTGAAATTTAAACTGAAACAAGCTGGAATGCAAACTTTTCTGAAGGTTCAGAAGCAAAGGTTTTTCCTTCAATCAATTTCCTGTCTTTTACATATTTCAGTCTTTGGGATAACTCGAATTGGGATTCAGCAGTCTCCTTGGCAATTCTATAAATCCAGTTTGTTAATGAAATTTCGTGGGGATCAAATCGCAAATCAGACTTCCAGATTGTCATAAATGTCTTATACAAGACGCTTTTTGCCTCACGATCGGTAGCTCCCCACTTTCTCAAATATTCTGCTAGTTTGGGGGCATAACAATCAAACAAAATTTTGAGCACATTCTCAGACCTTGAATCCAATAAAGCTATAATGCCTTCATCGGAGATCATTAATACTTCTTTCATGATGAGAATAATTTTGATTTGGTTCTAATAAATACAGCTTGCCTGTTTATGCAGTTGTCTTTTAGACTTCAATCCAACGAATTGGGAAGTTTCTAAATACTACTCCTTTGTGTGGATGACCATCAGAGTAGTTGCCTATTCGAAAGACCACATAAAATATGTGGGTTCCATTCTCATTCTGGGTAACAGTCGGACAAAGAATACTCTCTATTTCAAAAATGTAATCTGTTTTACATAGTAAAAAGCGGTCTTTTTTGATCTCCACCATGTTAGATTCGTTGAATAGGATTCGAAATGAATTATTAAGAGAACAAAATTGGGGAAAGGCAGAGAAATCTTTCTTACAGGATTGCCATAAAATCTTCCATCATTCTGAAATATATTCTGAACCCCTCCCATTCTCTGAACCTTGATTTTCCTGATTTCAGGATTTGCAATACCTATCAGGTGTTTGTTTGGCAACGAACAAGCAATAGATAAGTTTTAGACCTGACAGGTCTAATCGTTATTTTTAAGTTTCAAGAATCAATCATGCTAATCGTTTAATCCTTTTAACCATGGTTCAAGACTATGCTACCAAATTATCTGAACCTTGATTTTGATGATTTTAGGATTTCCTCGATTTTTCTGTATTTATTCTTCTGCCTTGCATTTATCATGCGAATTCTTTAATTCTTTAATCATGGTTCAGAATACAATATTATCTAAACCTTGATTTACCTGAATTTAAGATTTGCAAGACCTGGCAGGGTGCTATGTCTAAAAACTAAACATGAAATTATCCCGGTTGAGGCCGGATGTGGCATACTGCCAGTTAATGGCTATAACCTCGGTCAGTATTTTTTTCAACACTTGAAAATCGCTGGGCTTTTTTATGTAGATATTGGCACCCTTTGCAAATGTATTTTCAATATCCTCCTCTGTGGAGGAAGTAGAATAAATTACTACAGCGATGTTTTTCAAATGATCCATTTTACGGATTTCACTTAAACATTCAAGACCTCCTTTTCTTGGCATGTTAAGGTCAAGAAAAAGAACATGGGGTAATTCAACATTCTTCTTTGAAAGATATTCCATCAGTTCAACTCCATCATGCACAACTTCTACTTTGGTTTTGACTTTTATTTCTTCAAAAGCATCGATGAAAAAAAGCCGGTCGTCTTCATCATCATCTGCCAGCAAAACGTGGATTGATTTTGTGCTCATTAAAATTTATTTCGATTTCGTACTGTGTTAAATTCTATACATCAAGCCTCCTGTAGGAGCCTCCTTTTACTGATAATACGCTGAAAACTGGAGGGGGTGAGCCCGGTTACATTTTTAAATTGAGTTGAAAGATGCGGAACACTGCTGTAATTTAATTTATAGGAGATCTGAGATATTGTCAATTCATCTTCAACAATCAGCTGTTTCGCTCTTTCAATTCTTTGCAATATAATATAGTTTTCGATGGATGTGAAGGTCATCTCTGAAAACAAACTGGAAATGTATGTGTAACTGAGATTAAGCTTTTCCGCCAGGTAAACAGAGTTTTTGAAGCCAGTTAATTTGTCATCCGAATACACCATCTCTTTAATGATGTCTTTAATTTTTTGAATTAAAATGTTTTTGTGGTTTTCCACAATCTGAATCGAATAGTTATTCAATTCGAAATTCAATTTCGTCAATACTTCTTCAGAGGCAATGTCGCTTAACTCTATTTCCCCATTGCCAAAAAACGAATATTGAAGGTCCATTTTTTGAAGTTTCTCCTCAAGTATTTTCCTGCAGGCCGCATGGATATCGTATTTTATGTACAGTCTCATAAATAAATTCTGAAGTTGAAATGAATGCACAATTGGTGTTAAATTGTTAAAATAAAATCATTGAAAAGTAAAAAAATAAAAAACGGTTAAATCTGGTCGTTCGGATTTATGTCCAAACGAACTAAACGAATCTTATTAAAACCTAAAAATGATCGGCTGCCGGGTTGAAAAGTTTAACAAACCTAAAAGGTCAAAAAGTAAAAACCAAATATTTTAAAGCAGTAAATTGTTTTATTAAATCAAGGAGATTGATTTGATCATTTCCTCTATGTCCATCCTATCGCTTTATCCGTAGAAAACCGATTCCAATTTATTCCAATTTCAGACAGCCTGGAAATTACAAAATAAGATTAATTTAAGATGGATACTTGACTAATTTAAGCCAATCGAACTTTACCTGTAAAATCATATCATAAATAGCTTAAATGCTGTAAGGCATTCCATAAGGCACAATTCACCTTTGTACTTCTGGTCTATCAACCTAAAAAAGTAAAAAAAATGAAACTATTTAAGATTTTATCATTCGTAGTCCTTTCGGGAAGTATGGGTTACATGGAAACAAAAGCAGGTACCATAATAAGTGATAAATACGGTTGGCACCGGATTGCTCAAAAAACTGTTGATCTCTCGGGATACAAAGAAGAAATCTCAATAAAGGGGGAGGAAAAATTTTCTGCTATTAAGTTTATAGTGAAAGATACTCCCATAAAATTGAAGAACGTCGAACTTATGTTTGAAACGGGAAACGACCAATCGGTGAATCTGAACCATGAAATTAAAAAATACGGACAAAGCCATGTGTTGGCTATTAAAGGAGGTGAACGAGTTGTTAAAAAGATATTCTTTACCTATTCAACCAAACCTGATAACAAAGTGCTGAAGGCCCAACTTGAAATTTGGGGTTTGAAAACCACCAATCATGAAACGATTTCCAAATCTCAAACCGGCTCCTTAAAAAAAGTAAAATCGGTTTCCTCTGTTTCCCCTAGCCAACCGGATGGAGACAATCTGACTTATCAAAAGTCCGTTAATTTTCAAACAAACGCTGGATGGAAAATGATAGCGGAAAGAAAAATTGATTTGACAAGTGAGAAGGATGAAATTATCTTTTCAGGCACAAACCGATGTACTCAGTTAAAATTTAAAATATTGGATGCTGCAATCAATATGGTGGATGTAAACCTGCAATTTAATACCGGTGAGGATCAGAACATTGTTTTAAACAGTGAATTGGATCCCGTTAAAGAAAGCACTGAAATTAATATCAAGAAAGGCCTTGAAAGGGATTTGGTTAAGATTTCATTCCGTTATAAATCTTCTCAAAATAATGAAGATAAAACCGCCACCGTTGAAATCTGGGGAAACAACAACGATTCACAGACTTCCCAATCAATGAAATAAAGATAAACAGATTGAACATTTCGCTTAAAGGGTAACGCTAAAAAATGACATGCTTCTGGTATGGCATTTTTTTTTGTTTTCTGTGCTTTGGAAATCGAAATTCTTAGCCATTCAGAGTGGATGGACCACCAAAAACAAACTACGATAAGTCGGAATAAAAACGGATGCACCTTCACGAGACGAAATCTTATAATAGATTGTTCAATGCTTGTAAAAACAATAGCCGTTTGATATGCCAGTTTTGTTGCTCACCAAACACAAAACGAAAATGAAAGCTGCATCAATTTCAAAAGAAAAAACTACTACAGGAAAGATATCAAAAAAACCTACCAGTGATGACTCTTCAAAAAAGCAGACCACACCAACTTTAAAGTCAAAAAGTCCTGACGGTGGTGCTTCTTCCAAAGGGAAACACACCGGATCCAATGGAAAAGAAATGAATTCTAAATCTGTTTCCGGATCCAATGTAAATTCCAAAAATAAACCAGATGCACATTCAAATGATTCACCCGATTCACTGAAGAATGGAACCAATACAACCAATGGTAATGCTTCGGGAAAAGAAAACACAGCATCTAATAAACATAAATCGAAGCCAGCTTCCACTTCTAAAGTAAATCCGGCACCAAAGGAAAACAAAGCCAATAGCATCGAAAAGCCAATGAATACAAACAGACATTCATCCTCTTCCGATGCAATGAAAGCCCCCCGTGAATCATCTAAAAGAAAAACTGTATTGGCGAGTGAATCTAAAAACGATGTGACCTACGAATTCTTTTCCTTTTTCGTAGGTGAGTTGAAAGATATTTATTGGGCCGAACAAGCACTGGCAGAAGTGCTTCCGGAAATCCGTGATAAAGCTACTTCATCGAAACTGGTGGAAGCTCTGGATAAACATCTCCGGGAAACCGATGTCCAAATCACTCGCCTGGAAGAAATATTCCGCATTCTTGGCGAGGAACCTGAAACCAAAACCTGTAAAGCAATGAAGGGTTTGATTGAAGAGGCAAAAGACTTGTTGAACCTGGATGACGACCTGATTCGTGATGCAGGAATCATTCTCGCAAGCCAAAAAGTGGAACATTACGAAATTGCTACCTATGGCACCCTCATTGCTTTTGCCAAAGTGATGGGTCGCCAAAGAGTGGTTTCACTGCTTGAAGAAACATTAAAAGAAGAAAAAGCTGCAGATACAAACCTTACTGTAATCGCAGAATCTTTTGTGAATCATAAAGCTGTAACTGAAAGTGAGATTACTGAAATAGAAGATATGGGTTATCTGAGTTATGTCCGCAAGTGGATTAACGAGACCTTTTAATTAAACACAGAATTTTCCTGAGCACATCCGGAATCCTTAAAAACGGAACCATTTGGAAATCAAGACAACCTCTTCACACACCAATGAAAGCAATCTGGAAAGGATCTATCAGTTTCGGCCTGGTAAATATTCCTGTTAAACTATTTAGTGCCACCGAACAGAGCAATCTGGATCTTGACATGGTAGACAAACGGGATATGGCCAAAATCCACTTCAAAAGGACAAATGAAAATACCGGAAACGAAGTAGCGTGGGAAAATATAGCGAAAGCATACCTGATGAATGAACAATACATCCTTTTGGATGATCAGGATTTTGAAGAAGCAGCACCGGAAAAGAGCAAGATTATTGAGGTGAATCACTTTGTAGATGAAAGAGAAATTGATACCATTTACTTTGAAAACTCGTATTATGTAGAGCCGGAAAAATCGGGTATTAAAGCCTACGCATTGCTCAGAGAAGCATTGATCAAATCGAAGAAAGTTGGACTGGCTCAGTTCGTAATGCGCACTTCAGAAGCCTTATGCGTTCTCAAGCCAAAAGACACAATCCTGGTTTTGAGTAAAATTCGGTTTGCTCAGGAAATCAGGCCAATTGATGAATTCATTCTTCCTTCAAAAAAAGATGTTAAGCCCGCTGAGTTAACTATGGCTCTGGCAATAATTGACCAATACACAGACGCTTTCAATATTTCTCAATTCAAAGATGAATATGCATTGGCCTTGTTGGAAGTAATTAAGGCGAAAGCAAAAGGCAATAGGAAAAAACCAAAAACGGTAAAAATGCCTGTCGATTCTACCAGCGATCTAATGGCTCAACTTAAAGCCAGCCTTGGCAAAAAGAAAGCTTCCTGAGCCAATGAGCCTGACCTCGTATAATCAAAAAAGGAATTTTACAAATACACCTGAGCCGGAAGGAGAAAAGCAATCCGGAAAAGATGATTTGACTTTTGTGGTTCAACGGCACCATGCTTCCCATCTTCACTATGATTTCAGATTAGAGATGGAAGGTGTTTTAAAAAGCTGGGCTGTACCCAAAGGACCTTCTATGATAGCCGGAGAAAAAAGATTGGCTGTGATGGTAGAAGACCATCCTTTGGATTATGGAAAATTCTTCGGAGAAATTCCTAAAGGAAATTACGGGGCAGGTACTGTAGAGATCTGGGACGAAGGCAGTTATGAAACCATTGAAAATGTAGCTGCAGCAGAACTTGAAAAATCGTTGCTGGCACAATTAAAAAAAGGAGATTTAAAACTGCGGCTAAATGGCCATTATTTGAAAGGCACATTCGCTTTGGTTCGCATGAACGATGATTCAGGTAAAAACTGGCTTCTCATAAAAAAAGAGGATGACTTTAGTCTTGAAAAATTTGACATAAATGCATTCGAATCCCTTAAAAACCCTAAAGAAAAAAACAGAGAAAATATCAAACCTGAAAAAAAAAAGAAACTTTCTCCTGAGTCTGATAAATTAGCTGCTAAACAATTGGCCGTTAGTGTTGCGTGGAAAAAATTAAGTCAACCCATGTTAGCCCTCGCAAAAGATGAAGCACTTCATAAAACCGGATGGATATTTGAATTGAAATTTGACGGATATCGTGCCATAACTAAAATAGAAAGAGGAATGATCGAAATGGTGTCCCGCAACGGAAACAGCTTCAACAATTCATTTGTTTCTTTAGTGAATGAGCTCAAATCAGCTACGGGCGATGTAATTCTGGATGGGGAAGTGGTGATTGAGGATGACACGGGAATAAGCAATTTTCAGTTACTTCAAAATTTTAAAACCACACAGAAAGGGATTTTAAAATACTATGTTTTTGATATCCTTTTTGTGAATGGCTATGTGTTGACCAGCATGCCTTTAATCCAAAGAAAAGAATTGCTGGATAGTTTTTTTGAGAATAACTCTTTTAAAAATATTCATAAGTCATTGGTTTATAAGGAGGAGGGAGAGAAATTATTCGTAGAGGTAACGAATAAAGGTTTCGAAGGAATCATCGCCAAAGATCCTCAAAGCATTTATCAGCCCGGAAAAAGATCCGAATCCTGGCTTAAAATCAAAAAGTCGAGAACGATTGAGGCGGTTATTGCAGGTTATTCATTGCCCCAAAACAGCCGGAAGTATTTTGGCTCCCTCCTACTCGGTATTTATGATGGAACCGATCTGGTTTACATTGGAAATTGTGGAACCGGATTTTCAGATGCATCATTAAAAGAAATGCATGCACTCTTTCAAACGATCAAAACAGACAATTGTCCCTTTTATAAGCGCCCCATACTTTCTTATTCAAAAGGTAAACCGGTTTGGCTGAAACCGGAACTGGTTTGCAGTGTAAAGTTTCTTGATTGGACAAATGACCGGAATTTACGTAACCCTGTTTTTGCCGGTTTAAGAGAGGATAAAGAAGTTTCAGAGGTTAAAATGGAAATGGAAAATCCGGAATCAACTATTCCCGCCAATGAAAAAACAAAAGAGAAAGTAATTACTATAGGCAAGATTCAAATCAAATGCACAAATCTTACTAAAATATACTGGCCTGAAGAAGGAATTTCAAAGGGGGAATTGATTGACTACTATCATAGTATAGGAAAGTGGTTGCTTCCATACTTAAAAAACAGGCCACTTTCCTTAAACCGGCATCCAAATGGAATTTATGGAGAAAGCTTTTATCAGAAAGACATGAACCCTTCACAGATTCCAGCCTGGCTCAAAACGGAGAAAATTAAATCAAAATCAAATGATGCAGGAATTAATTATTTGATATGCAATAATTTGGCAACTCTTATTTATATGACAAACCTGGGTTGCATTGAAATAAACCCATGGCACAGTGTTATTTTAAAACCTGAATTGCCGGATTATATGATTCTGGATCTTGACCCAGGGAACATTGATTTTATCTATGTGGTTAAAACCGCCCTGGAAATTAAAAATATATTTGATCAGCTTGAAATAAAATGCTTTTGCAAAACCAGTGGGGCAACCGGACTTCACATATACATACCATTAGGTGCGAAATACACGTATGAAGAGTCACAGATATTTGGAAAATTGATAGCAACTCTTACAAACGAAAGACTGCCTGAAATCACAAGTTTAGAGCGTACAGTATCAAAGAGAAAAGACAAGATTTATCTTGATTTTCTTCAAAACAAAAAGGGACAAACCATTGCAGCACCCTATAGTGTGCGTCCCCGGCTTCACGCCACTGTATCTACACCTTTACATTGGACTGAGGTAAATAGCGATCTGCATCCGGAAAACTTTCACATGAACAATACTGAAAACAGACTAACAGATGTTGGAGATATTTGGAATGGAGTTCTTGATAAAGGAATTAACCTTTCCAAAGTTCTTTTGAAAATTGACAGTATTCATATAAAATGACTTTGCGGAAACGATAAAAGTTCCGAATGGCTTTTCTGATGAAAAAAAACCTCGTTAGGCGTAGTCTCCAACTACGTCGGTGGGGTGGCAATTCTTCGGAATTACGAGTCTTTTGAATGGCTTTCCAACTTCTTAAAAATTCATTATTTAAAAATTTTTCGCCAGGGTTCGTTTCGCACGAATCAAAGCGACAGCTAAGCGAAATCACTAATAAACAACCGTTTTTTCTTCCTGATAGCCACCTCGTGTTTCAGTAACACGAAGGAATCAAAGAGGAAATTTTGCATGTGAAGCACGGAGGAAATGCCTGTGGATTCAATCGTAAACCTACTCTGCTACTGATTGGAGCACCTGAATTTGCGTCACTTTTTTTTGATTCAATTTTTATGACGCAAAAATAAAGTGTGAAATTTGTGTCACTTTTTTTTCGTCACTTTTTTTTGACACAATTTTCAGGACCTCGTTCTGCATAGTCTCCAACTACGTCGATGTGAGAAATCCGGAGTAAGGTGAGCCACCCAATTCCCCAATGAAGCCAGACAGGCCTATTCAACCTGAACCCGCTTTTAGAGGTGATTTGAGATCAGCGGAAAAAGTTGGGACAGTAAAATCAGATAGAATGCCTATCAAATTTTGCCTGTTTACAGGAAAAAAATTGTCTGATAAATTAAAAATAAATCAGGCAATCACGATCTGGTACAAGACGCAGATCAAAACAATAAATTTTACTTTAAACTAGCTTAAATTAGTCTCGAACAGATCCTCCAGAGTTTCTTCAAGAAACTGAAGGCTGGCAGGCTCAGAAGAATCAAGCTTCAAAACGATTGTCTCGTATTTATCTGGAATGTCGTTTTCAAGAGTTGCACTGATCATAATCTTTTCTGCACCCTGAGCAGCAAATCGAACGGTTGGCCGAAGCGCAGCAAAAACTGATTTTTCTTGTTCTATATCAATTAAATTAACCATGATCACTGGCTGCTTAGTCATGGTATGTATGGATGTTTCAAGATATTCAGCCTCAATTTTCAGTTCCATATTCTCCTCTTCAAGCTCCCTGCTCATCTTAGCTAATCGGTTGGCAAAACTTCGCAATACGTTCCTGGGAGTGGTATAGTCCGGTTTCGGTTCAGCTTTAACGGGAATGGCAGGCTCATTTTTTTTCCTTTTCACGTGGATATGTTGTTTTAAGTTAAATTCAATATAACTCTATTTTTTGTTCTTATGCAAATGATCTGTTCAAATTGATTTTAAAATCTGACAAAAGCACCCTTTTTCTGGAATTTAAGAACAAATCTATTTACGGTCTAAAACGGAATCAGATCTTAAATGTTTAGAAACAAACTTTGAACATTGATCCATTTTATACAAAAGGTCAAATTCACCCCATTCAACCAGACCATTGCAATGTGGCTGTCCAATTATTAACGAATCTATACATAGACTGGATAAGAATCCTGCTTCTTCCTCCTGGTTCGAAAAGTACTATTCATCCTACAAACCAAGGAAACAACAGCAGTCAAAATTTCAATCCGAATCAATGACCCTCGCCTTCAGTATTCTCTCTTTTGGCAAGAATCACATAAGCGCCCTTGGTAACAACTTCTGCCTTCCTGATATCAAAATCTTTTGGCAAAAACACTTCTGCAAAACCATTCTGGACCAGTCCTTTTTTTACCTCAATTGCCTCAAATGCATGCTCTTCTTCCTTAGGCTCATTGGCTTCCAGGTTTTTACCGGTTGTATCTGTTTGAGCGTGGTTCTCCAGACCTGCCTTGATAAATATATAGTCTATCCCTTCGGACTGCACAATGGCAGATTCCGGAAGACTGTTTACATTTTCACTTCCGGTTTCGATCAAAGCTTTCAGATACATATTGGGCATCAGGTTGAGGTCTTCTTTGTCAAGATGGGCATGCACACGGATGGTTCTTTCAGCTGATATCTGGTGGTTGATCAGGAAGACGTACGCAGTTCGTTCCCGGTTGCCTTCATTCACTAATTGAAACCGGATTTTCTGCCCTTTCTTCAATTTGGATATGTCTTTTTCAAAAACCGTGAGTTCTGCATGAAGGTGTTTGGTATCCACTATCTCACAAATAATATCCTGTGGCTGTACGTACTTACCCAAATTGACATTCACTGTAATTACAAAACCGCTTATGGGTGCCAGTATGTTGACGGTACTCCGGATGTTGCTTTGCGTGAGTGTTTTGGGATTGATGTTGAGAATCAACAGTCTTTCCGCCAAGGCTCCCTGATTTGCTTCCATGGTGTGAAACTCTGAACTTACCTGCTGAAATATTTTAGCCGAGGACACATTTTCCTGGTAAAGCTCTTCCTGTCTTTTATATTCCTGTTCCAGAAACAACAGTTTTTGTTTGTTCTCCAGAAATTGACTCTGAATCTGAATAAAATCAGGATTCTGTATGGATGCAATCACCTCTCCTTCTTTCACTTCCATTCCCTGAAGGAGTTTGGTGGTCTTTATAAAGCCGCCCATTATCGCCGAAACCGTAACCATATTTTGAGGCGGTACATCCAAAATGCCATTTACGGCGATGGTTCCACTTAACCTTCGGGACTCTATTTTACCAAACTCAATATTTGCAAATATAAATTGAGCTCCGGTTAATTCTACCCGCCCCTTTTCCTCGTGGTGCTGCTGTTCGGAAGTGGCTACTTTTTCTATGCTTTTATTGCCGCAAGAGGCAAAGCCTAACATAAAGGCAGATAGGACTATAGATACAAATAATGTTTTCATATTGAGATTTTATTGTGGATTTCCTATCAGGAATTCGATTTGAAGAATGGATTGATTGTGCTGATTCACCATTAGAAGGTATTCCGTTTCAAGAAGAACCGCCTTGTTTACAGCCTGAAGAAATTCAATGTACCCGATGTTTCCCGCCCGGTAACTTTTCGAGGCAAATTCATTGATTGTTTTGGCCGTTGGCAAAGCCGTTTTTTCATAATAAATCAGGCTGTTTTTCCATTTAACAAATTGTTGAAATGCTTCAGCATACTGTCCTTCCAGATTTTTACGCGTGAATTCCAGTTGTGCCTGAGCTCCCTTTTTTAGCGATTCCGAAGATTGTATTCTGGCCAGTTGTGGTTTTCGCCAAAGAGGCAATGCTACACCAAATGTTACACCTTGAAATCGCTTACCCGCCCCGGATGTGAAACCAGGATTACGATAATCGATGGTTCCATACATTGATTGATTAAAATAGCCGACAGTGAAGTCGGGCCACAAACGGGTTTTTTCCAGCCGGATGCTGGCTTCTGAAAGCTGAATCTGCGTGGAAAAATAAAGGAGGGCCGGATTTGATACCGTTGATGCAGAATCATTTGGAATATTGAGCACCAAAGGAACCAATCGGGCATCCGTATTGGTAACCGTTTCATCCAAATGAAGCAATGTTTGCAATTTATGCTCCAGTATTCGTACATCGGCATCTTTCTGAAGTTGCCTGTTTCGCAGTTCAAACAATTGACTTTCAGCCATTGACTTTTCAAGGAAATTACTCTCCCCGGTTCTTAATTTCAATTCTGCTGAACGAAGGAAAGCTGTGTAAAGGCTATCTTGTTTTTTAAAAAGTCCAATCAAACTCTTTGCAAATACCAACTGATGGTAGGTAGATTTTACTTGAAAAATCAATTCATTTTCAAGGATTTTCTTTTGAGAACCTGCGCTTTGAACCGCCATTTCATACACTTTTTCCTGCTTCTGAAAAGTTCCGGGGAAAGGAATGGATTGGCTTACTGTAAAATTATTGTCCGGGTAGAAGCTATTGTATTGCCCATACATGACATTAAAATTTGTTTTGCCGATTTCGGTGGCCGTTGATTTAAGAAATTTCTGTGATTCGATCAGGTGCTGTGCCCCCTGGATGCTGCGGTTATTTTGCAACGCAAGTTGAATTGCGTGATTGAGATCCAGTGTTTTTGAGCTCTGAGCCAATGCTCCGGAAAAAGGACAAGCCAAACCGAAAGCAATCAAAACCAGAATTGAAGCGGCAATCGGTTTTATTTTTTCAGGTTTTTCAAAAAGATAATAAATGGCAGGCAAAACAAGCAATGTCAGGATGGTGGCAGAAATTAACCCTCCAATTACGACGGTAGCCAATGGCCTTTGCACTTCTGCTCCGGAACCATTTGATAGTGCCATTGGTAAAAACCCAAGTGAGGCAACCGCTGCAGTCATCAGCACTGGCCTGAGTCGATGGCTGGTTCCTTTCAGAATAATGTCCGAGAGATCCGTAAAACCTTCTTTACGAAGTTGGTTAAACTCACTTATGAGTACAATGCCATTGAGAACAGCAACGCCAAAAAGCGCAATAAATCCAATGCCGGCTGAAATACTGAAGGGCATATCCCGAAACCAAAGTGCCCAGATTCCACCAATGGCAGAAAGTGGAATGGCAGTAAAAATAAGAATGCTTTGTTTTATTGATCCAAAAGTAAAATAGAGAAGAACAAAGATTAAGACGAGAGCAATTGGCACCGCAATTGAAAGTCGATCCCGGGCTTCGATCAGATTCTTAAACTGTCCACCATAGGTCAGATAATAACCGGGAGGAAGTGTAAGACCTTTGTTCACCTTTTCTTCTATTTCACCAACAATGCTTTCCACATCTCTACCCCGCACATTAAATGCGACCGTAATTCTTCGTTTGGCATCGTCCCGTTGAATTTGGTTTGGACCAACTTTGAAGTCCACATTGGCCACTTCACTCAATGGAATTTGCTGGCCTTTCGGGGTGGTGACAAATAAATTCCGCACGTTTTCAATCCCTTGTCTGTTTGCTTGTTGAAATCGCACAACCAGTTCAAATCGTTTTTCACCTTCAAAGATCAAGCCTGCGGTTTCACCTGCGAATGCGGTCCGTACGATCCGGTTTATGTCGGTAATATTGAGTCCAAACTGCGCTATTTTATCACGGTCAAAGGCCACCACGATTTGGGGAAGTCCGGTCACTTTTTCAATATACAAATCTTTGGCACCTTCCACACCTTGAACCAGTTGACCTAATTTCCTGGCCTGAACGGCCAGTACGTCAAGATCTTCCCCATAAATTTTAATCGCCACATCCTGCCGTGCTCCGGTCATTAGCTCATTAAAACGCATTTGAATCGGTTGTTGAAATCCGAAACTTACTCCCGGTATCGCTTCCAGAGCCTCCTGCATTTTGCCCGCCAGTTCATCTCTTGAGGAAGCCGCCTTCCATTCATTTTTTTCTTTGAGAATCACCATCAAATCGCAGGCTTCAACAGGCATTGGATCCGTAGGAATCTCACTTGTACCAATCTTTCCAACGACTTTTATAACTTCATCAGGAAACTTCTTTATCAGGATATCGCTTGCCTTTAGAGCAGCATCTATGGTTTCAGACATGGAACTACCGGTTAGCACCCGTGTCTCAATGGCGAAATCCCCTTCATCTAAAGTGGGAACAAATTCCCCTCCCATTTGCCCAAACTGATAAATACTTGATGCAAAAAGGAGAAGAGTTGCAATGATCAACAGAAGCCTTTTCTTGAGTGCAAAACCGATTAATGGATGGTAGATCCTTTGGAATAAATCCATCATCCGATCTGAAATAGTGCGTTTTTGGGTGGCTTTTTTGCTGAGTAACAAAGCCGATACCATAGGAACATAGGTAAGCGAAAGAATAAATGCACCCAGAATGGCAAATGCCACGGTTTGCGCCATAGGTTTAAACATCTTTCCTTCAATACCCGATAAAGCCAGAATCGGCAAATACACGATCAAGATGATGATTTCTCCAAATGCGGCAGAGTTTCGGATTTTAGAAGCGGAATAGAACACCTCCTCATCCATCTCTTTTTGGCTTAGACTGTGTGTAAAACGCTTTCCTGCAATGTGATGCAGTGTTGCCTCAACGATGATCACAGCCCCATCGACGATCAACCCAAAATCAATGGCACCCAAAGACATGAGGTTTCCGGAGACACCAAAGAAGTTCATAAGGCTAATGGCGAAGAGCATGGCCAACGGAATAACCGAAGCCACCACCAAACCCGCTCTGAAATTTCCAAGAAACAAAACCAAAATAAAGATTACGATGAGCGCACCTTCGATCAGATTGGTAGAAACTGTACCAATGGCACGGTTAACCAGCTTTGTACGATCCAGAAATGGCTCAATTTCAACTCCTTCAGGCAAGGATTTACGGATTTGGTCGATACGAATTTTAACATCCTTGATCACCTGATTGGAATTGGCTCCTTTCAGCATCATTACAATAGCCCCGACCACTTCGCCTTCCGCATTGAGCGTCATAGCTCCATAACGTACAGGATTTCCGGCTTGAACAGATGCAAGATCACGGATTAAAACCGGGCTACCGTTCAGGGTATTCTTAACAACGATTTTTCCCAGATCATCCATGCTGGTGGCCAATCCTTCTGTACGAATAAACCATGCATTGGGTTTTTTTTCTATATAAGCCCCGCCTGCGTTCTGATTATTGGTTTCAAGAGCAATAAACACTTCCGATAGGCTGGTGTTCATGCTTCGGAGTTTATCCGGATTAATGGCGATTTCGTATTGCTTGATGTAACCTCCAAAGCTGGAAACTTCTGCCACACCCTTGGTGCCAATCAGTTGCCGCCGCACGATCCAATCCTGAATGGTACGAAGTTCCATCGGTGAATACTTATTTTCGAAACCTTTTTTAGCATGAATTACATACTGGTATATTTCACCCAAACCGGAACTGACAGGCCCCAACTCAGGTATTCCGACTCCTTTGGGTATTTGGACAATTGCCGTTTTGAGGCGTTCGCTCACTTGTTGCCTTGCCCAGTAAACATCGGTTTCATCAGTAAAAACCACCGTCACAATCGACAAACCAAACCGGGAGATAGACCGTACTTCAATGAGTCCGGGGATATTGGCCATATTGATTTCTACCGGAAACGTAATAAGGCGCTCTACCTCCTGTGCTGCTAAAGAAGGGCTTGTGGTTATTATCTGAACCTGATTATTTGTAATATCAGGAACCGCATCAATGGGAAGTTGGGTAGCTGACCAACTTCCCCAAAGGATCAAAGCAAGGGTAAATACCCCGATGATGAGTTTGTTTTGAATGGAATATAAAATGATTCTATCCAGCATATTGGATGAATGTTAAGATTGATTTAAATGGAAAAATGGAAACTCAGATCTACAAAATGATCGGAGAGTGTTCGTCAAAAAGTCCTTGTGTGAAGGATGACGAAAGGGGATTCAGGCATGTTGTTGGGGAGGCTGCCAAACGGGAAACACTACCTCTGTTATCTGGGATTCTGTGAATATAGGAACCTCAATAGTAAAGGTTGAAAAGCCCGGACTAAAGCTGGTTTGAATCCATTGAATACTACAGGTTTGACCACAACATGTACAGGTACAAAAAGGTGAACATGTATCCGTGTCGTTGTGATGGCCCGAATGGTCTGTGTGCGCAGAATAGGATTGCCCAGAACTTAGATTTCTGCATTCGTCCTCATCTGTGCATGGCATCACACTCAAAAAGAGAATATAGGCAGAAAAAAGGAGAGCCAGAAATTTCACGCTGCAAAGAAAATCAAAATAATATGGGTTTCACTCCTTCATACACCAAATGTGTACAAAATTTGTTTCATTCTGTAAGATGACCAAAATCAGTCCTTATTTCCTTTTCCGTGGAAAAGAGCCGGTTGAATTGTTTCGTCTGACCCAAATCCACTCGAAAACGAAATCATTTATGAGGGGAAATTCTTTCCAAAGTATGGCAACAAGCCCTTTCGGAATTCCTTAGCAACCCTGCTAATATTGAAAACCCAGCTTAGTGAGCCCTTGCTGAACTTCTGGTGCACTCATAAACAAATTCCATAACAAACCCGTTCTGTAATTTTCCATCATTACTACAATAGGACCCTGATCTATAGCCAGATAGGTACGGCCATACCAGTCTTCCGTTGGATTGAAGGCATCGTAAAAGCCATAGTCTCCCCAGGTTCTGTCACCTAATTTATAATAGAAAAACTTCATCGCCTTCATTGATTCGACCGGTGTGTATGGAAACGAAGAAAGAGCTGCGGTTGGTGTAATCACTCCCAGGTCGTTGGTTGGAGAATGTGCATTGTAACCAACCTGATTATCGCTCGCCGTAAGGCCCCAACAATCAGGACCATAGCCCACATACTTTTTTGGATTCGCTACACAATATGCATAATTAATTTTTGAATGATTCACCGTCTGTGTTGAAAAATTGACATTCCCATCTATAAGCTGAGTTGGCTTAAGTCCGAGAAATGAATAGTGAGAAAAGAACAAAGGTCCGCCCAACGCTTCCCCTAAAGGAAGGGGAATCCCATAATAGGATTGCCCGTTTAAATAGGGATTTCCCGTTTTGAAGCCTTGGGTATATACGTCTTTCGGAATGGTGTGGGTTACAGAACTTGCCGCCAGTACATACGTAATCATGGTTTCATTCCAACCTCTGAGTGGAAAATTCATAGCCCACCCCACCCGAGGGGACCAGTGCCAGTACAATACATTCTGATTACTTCTTCTGTACCAATCCCATTCAACTTCATTGATAAGGGAATCAATTTTTATCCGGACTGTGTTTTCTGCCGGATCCGAAGCCTGCAGATATTGTTTTACTGTGATTAAGCCCTGAATCATGAATGCCGATTCAACCAGATCACCGCCATCGTCATTGGTACTAAAGGGAATGGTTTTACCGGTTGTTCCATTCATCCAATGAGGCCATACGCCATGGAAACGATCGGACTTTTTTAGAAAATTAACGATTTTCAACCAGCGCTCAACACCTTGTGTACGGGTTATAAATCCTCTTTCCACACCTACGATCAAAGCCATAACGCCAAAACCGGATCCACCTGTGGTTACAGTATTTGGTGTAGCATTCCTCTCTGGTGCAAGACCCGAAACGGGGTGAGCAAAATCATAGAAATATTTGAATGTCTGCTGCTGGACTTTGTCGAGTAATTCCTGGTCAGAAACCACCGGAAATTTATCAGACATATCCAGTTTGGTGTAGAAAATTCGGGTAATCGGAGCAAACGACTGGCCTTGTGCACCTTGCAAGGTATTGTTGATCTGAAGCGTATATTTGGTAAAGCTCTTTAAATCGACCGTTGGCGTAAGGGTAAGCATCCTTTTGTCGGTGCTAAGGGTTTGGCTCACTGCTACTAAGCCAAACTTAGAATTCAATACAAGCGTATTTCCTCCAATCGAACTTTCATTTACAGGAATCGAAAACCACAGTTTAAATTGCGGGCGATAACCCACATTCGTGATCCGGGCACTGGGGATTGATCTCTGATTTTCAATGCGAAGTGTATCAATAACCAAAGTGCCTTTTGAAATGGCAAATCCGATGGTTGTTCCGGGAAAAGTATCTCCGTTTTTGCCTTTCAATGCAGAACTTATTCCAACCGAATAGCTTTTTCCGGGAGATAATGCCATATCAGGACCGATTGACACAGATCGATTTTCATCCGGAAAGCGCATTTTTGAAGAAACAACGCTGTTGCCATCATCCAAAAGTTGAATGGATACTTTTGCTTTTAATGTATCCAGAATGGTTGAAAATTCGAGCGTAACCGGCGTTTCATTGGGAGCAATTGCATTTTTTGCTGCATCCGCTGCATCCAGTACATAGGAACCCATTCGTGCTGTAACCAATTGAAATGCTTGTGCATTCGGTGCCGGATTTTCGGTGGCCTTGCAGGAAGAAAGGAGAATTAAAAGAAGAAAGCTAACCAATTGATTACGTCTAAACATGGTTGGTAGTAAAGAAAAAGCCCGACACAGGATACGTGCCGGGCTTTAAACTAATCAGTAAGTGAATTGTTATTTTTCAGCGTTGTATAAAGTCAAAATTTCAGTACCAGTTAAGGCTACATTGAAGAATCGAACATCATCCAAACGACCTTTAAAGTGGTTTGCACCTGGATTGGTAAAGTCACCCCAAGGTTCTGAAGCCCAAAGGCCGGCAGATCGATCTTTTGCAAATCCAAACGCAAATTTTGTAGAAAACTCAGGAGCAGGACCATCACCCGCTTTTTGTCCTGAAACGCTTAATTTAGCATCACCCGCTGGCCAAAGGTTAAAATCAGCCTGCATCATTTTCACACCATTGATGTATACTGTCCGGAGTTTGGTGGCGGCATCATATGAGTAAACAACATGTGCCCATTTCATAGCCATTACATTTTTTACTCCTCCAGTTGGGCGAAGATCGGTGTTGAAATTCCAACCTTGCCATCCGCCATTGTCTTTGGTGGCACCTTCACCATTAAACCAAAGATCTTCAGCAACTAAATCCGTGTTAAGGGAAGTTGAAAAAGAAGCTGCGTTTTTAAACCAGTTGCATTTTCCATCAATTTCAACATGGCTTCCTTTGAAACCGTTGATTCCCATGCAGAACAGACCGTGACCTGAGGTAGTATCTGCCCAAACCCAGAAAGACCAGGTAGAACTTGGAGCAAAAAGTGCAGCACCATTATCTACTTCAATAATGTCGGTTGATCCGTTGAATGCAACAGAAGAATTGGCATAGCCCCCTCTGTCGGCAGCATACGTAGAACTAACATTGGTTGTAGTCCAGCTTCCAACAGACGAATTTACATTGTTGTTGAAATTCCAGTAA
>Ga0105046_10003510_pt1 | contig 24875 bp, 23 predicted proteins | sample MAT03_FD_78385 | JGI IMG/M metagenome (GOLD analysis project Ga0105046, IMG submission 78385) | Freshwater microbial communities from Lake Fryxell liftoff mats and glacier meltwater in Antarctica - MAT-03 (megahit assembly) | ecosystem: Environmental > Aquatic > Freshwater > Ice > Liftoff...
ATTATCAAACAAGGCACATCGGTTACTGGGGAGTAGATACCTTTGCTATTGTTGTAATCAATCGGATTCCGGCGTGCCAGAATTTCAGCTCCGGCATCCAGGTATAGAACAACATTACTTTTAAGGAAAAACGTAGAAGTCAGATATTTTCCAGAAGGGAAAACTACTTTTCCACCACCTGCAAGTGCGCAGGCTTCAATTGCTTTCTGGATTCCAATGGAACAATTCTGAAGTGAAGGATCTCCCGGGATAAAGTTCCGAACATTTTGTTCTTTGGATTGTGCATGTAAAAAACTGCTACTAAAAATCTGAGTTATGAGCAATAGCCCATAGAATGTGTGGTTCATAACTGCAAACATGAGGTAAATTCGAATGAATCCAGAGGGTTATTCCAAATATTTATCTAAACATGGAAGCTTTTTCAGGATCGATTCCTTATTTTCGTGACTCCAATGAAAAACTACATCGTCATTGTGCTGGTTGCAATATTATTAACCGCACCAACAAAACTGATCCACGCTCAAATTACGAAGGGCGGTACACCAAGAAGCCTTCAGAAACTATTTTCGACGAACAACATTTCAACCATTCAACTCCCTTTGGTGGATGTAGAGAAATTGGTTGAAGAAGATAAGGAAAGAAGGGCAATGGGGAAAGAATTTGATCGTCGGTTTGGGTTTACATTTGATGTTGCATATAACCTTCAAAACTCAGGAACATGGATTTCATTACCGAACGGAGATCGAATCTGGCAGTTGAGAATTGTTAGTCATGAAGCTACATCCATCAATCTGACATTCTCAAAATATGTATTGAGAGAAGGAGCCGATCTTTTTATTATCGGTAGTAAAAACAAAATAGGCGCACTCACTCAACTTAATATTCAAACGGACCAGAAGCTTGGAACCGGATTAATCCGGGGAGACGAATTGCTTCTGGAATACTTTGAGCCTTTGGCTTTGCGAGGTAGCGGACAAATCGAAATTGGAAAAATAACCCATGGATACAGAGACCCATTTTCTATCCAGGGTTGGGGCGATTCGGATGATTGTGAAATGAACGTCAACTGCCCTCTTGGAGCACCCTGGAATAATGAAAAGCGGTCTGTTGCCCGGTATTTAGACAACGGTGATATTTGTACCGGTGCTTTGGTAAACAATGTATTACAAGATGGAAAACCCTATTTCTTAACTGCAAATCATTGTTTTAGCGCTAATTCTTCTACCTGGGTTTTTTCATTTAACTGGGAATCACCCACTTGTACTACACCTTCCACTGCCATTCCAGAAAATCAAACCATTTCAGGATGCACTATGAAATCGAGAAATGGGGCATCTGATTTTTGCCTTTTTGAATTAAGTTCCAAACCTCCGGCCTCTTTTGGAGTGTTTTATTCGGGATGGAGTGCGGCAGATTCTCCGTCTCAGTCGTCAACCATTATTCACCATCCGGCTGGTGATATTAAGAAAATTTCATTTGATATTCAGGCAGCCCTCCATTCCGGATATGGAGTGAACTCTGTGAATGATAGTTCGCATTGGAGAATAGGAAACTATGAATTCAGTACCACCACAGAAGGCGGCTCTTCAGGAAGCCCGATGTTTGATCACAATCACCGCATAGTTGGTCAATTGCATGGTGGACCCGCTTCCTGTACAAACATTTCTTCTGATTTTTACGGGAAAGTTTCCAAATCATGGAACGGTGGCGGAACTCCGGCAACAAGACTTAAAGACTGGCTCGATCCTTTAAGCTCGGGTTTATTGGTTCTGGATGGAATGGATCCGGGATGTAAACGAATAGCGATCAATCTTCCCTGGAAGAGAAATATAGATACAGTCATTAAAGTCCTTCCATACTTATGGAAAGTGAAAAACCCAAATGGAGATTCTACTTTTCATCTTAGCCGGGGCGGCTTTAAAACTACATCCGGAAAAGGAATTGTGCTAAATGCTGAAATCTTCAACCCAGGAGGGAGAAGAGATACTTTGATTCTTGCTCCAGTTTCTGTCAGTAAATACAAAAAATTTAAAGTCGGTTTTCACCATGCCTATCGCCGCAAAAGCATCACTCAATCGGATACTCTTCGATTGATGGTTTCCAGGAATTGTGGACAATCGTTCAAAACGATCCAGAGCTGGTCTGGTTCAAATCTGGTAACGGATCAAACCCTGAACGCAATTTCTCCCTTCCAGCCAACAGACACAACACTGTGGTCTTCCAACGAAATTGGGCTCGATTCAACATTTAATCGGGCCGAACAATTGGTTCTTGCGTTCGGATTCTCATCTGGTAATGCCGGAACACTTTGGCTTGATCAATTTTCTCTGACGGGCGATTCGGCAAAAAATAAACCTCTTGCCCGTTTCGAAAGTGATAAAACAACCGGGTGTGCAGCAGTTCAGATTCAATTTTCAGATTCTACTCTGTACAATCCAACTTCCTGGCAGTGGTCGTTTACCGGAGGAACTCCCGCAACTTCCAACTTGAAAAATCCTTTGGTGACCTATTCTTCAGAAGGCAATTTCCCTGTAAAACTTATTGTTACAAATGAGGAAGGTTCGGATACCATTCAGAAAGATGGATACATCACTATTCAAAGCATGGGCCAGACGAACACACCGTTTCTACAAACCTTCACAGGAATTGGAACTTTCCCGCCTTCAGGATATCTATTACAAAATCCAAATGCAAATGTTACCTGGGTAGTCAACGGGAATGTAAATGCGCCGGGTAGTACAGGAGGATCCTTAATGTTTGACAATTTCAGTAATCCAAATGTGACCGGTGAAAAAGATGTAATTATTCTACCTTCCATTTCTACGGCAGGAAAGCAACACCTGAAATTGCGTTTCCGATATGCATACAAATATTTTCCTGTCACAGGAGGTGCATCTCCAGATACGATTAAAATCGGATATTCCGGTTCATGCGGAAGCACTTTCAACACTGTCTGGAAAAAAGGAGGTCTTACGTTAGCCACTGCTGGTAGTTCAACTGGTCCATACACCCCTTCAGCCGCAGATTGGAAAATGCTTTCGCTTGATTTAGACAGTCTACTCATTCATCCGGAAGTCGCTATCAGTTTTCAAAATCTTTCCGGCTATGGAAACCGGATTTTTATTGATGATATTTACATAGACACAATCATTACTTGCCCAGTTGCTCCGATAATTCAATCGAATTCCGACACTTTCTGTGTTGGAAGCACATTAATACTACAAATGGATTCAATCGCTAATGGAATTTACAGTTGGACAGGACCCGTTGGATTTAACTCAACCAATAGAATTACAAGTCGCGTGATGGCACTTAATTCTGCAGGAACTTATGTGGCAAGCGTGACTGTGAATGGTTGCAGCAGTCCGGTTTCAAATACAACAGTTACTGTATTGACAAATCCTACACTTCCAGTGTTTTCGGTAGCAGGCAATATCTTAACAGCACCTAATGGCTATCCCAACTACGCGTGGATTTTCAATGGCGACACATTAAACGCAAACACCCGAATAATTACTGCTGCAGAATCAGGAGTTTATATCGTTGTGGTTTATAATGCATCAGGCTGTTTCAGAGCTTCAAATCCTAAAGCGGTGATCGTCACATCCGTTGCGGGTTCAATCACTAAAAGTGGAATTCAGATTTCACCCAATCCAGCATCAAACTCAATTCAGATTATCACATCAAATAACCAAACGGAGTACATGGGAATTTTCAATAATCTAGGGCAGACCGTAGAAATAAACGAACAGAAGGTTTCTCCAGGTGTTTACAATCTGGACATCCACAATCTGCCTTCAGGAAATTACTGGATCCGATGCAAATCAGGAACTAAAACCATTATTCTTCCAATCATTAAAAACTAATGCACGAAAAACAGGTCCATTTGTCGAATTGGCTATTGCTAAGCCAGCTGATTCTTTTTGCTGCGTGTGATGTTGTACCATACAAAAATGCAAAGGAAATCAGACCTATAGCACCTATTGATACGACGACAACAATCGATACAACTGCCATTGTACCTCAAAACGTTCTGATTGAGGATTACACCGGCCATACCTGCGGCAATTGCCCATCGGCAGCCCTGGATGCAAAAAGATTGGAAGGATTGTATCCCGGCCGCGTTTTTATTATGGGAGTTCATTGCAGCTTCTTTGCAAGACCAAAAAACAATGCAAATGGCTCATTTAAAACCGATTTCAGGACGCCCGTTGGTGATGCTTTAGATGCCAAATTCAAGGTAAGTTCAGCAGGATTGCCGAAAGGAATTGTAAATAGGAGAAGATTCGGGAACTCTACCCTTTCGATTCTTTCAAGTACCGAGTGGGAAGGAAAAGTAAGCCAGATTCTGGCAGAAGAGCCAATGGGAATTAAGATTAATATCAACCCGATATTTTCCATCACCAGTCGCCAGCTTAGAGTGAATGCCGATGTATTATTTCAAAAAGAATATTCAGAAAATCTGAAAATGGCCTTGTATGTGACGGAAGACAGCATCGTGTCATGGCAAAAAGATTACAGTCGACCACCTTTGGGGCTTGAAGAGGATTTTGCAAACTATGTTCATAATCATGTATTAAGAACCGATTTGACCCCAACTTCCGGAACCGATGTTTTAAATTCGGGTTTAGTACCCGCTAATAAGCGTTTTTTAACCAGTTGGACAACTACTTTGGCAGCGAATGTGGTATCAAAAAAATGCCATGTTTTGATGATTATTTTCAAAGCAGACACGGACGAAATTGTGCAGGTCTTCGAGAAAGAGTTAACTGAAAATTAGCATTTTCTCCATCTTTCAAAGTAACCCGATATTGGTTAGGAGAAGGAAAACTTTTTTCACTTTTCTTTGCCTGGATAGGACGGGTTCCAAATGATGCCACTATTTTTGACCCCATATCCAACCAAACATGTTCTTTCAAGAAGAAGACGATATGGCCATTCATAAAATAATCATCGCCATTGATGGTTACTCCTCCTGCGGAAAAAGTACAACCGCAAAACAAGTGGCTGCAAAATTGGGATATGGGTATATTGATACCGGAGCCATGTATCGTGCAGTTACAGTATACTTTTTGGAGAACAACATTTCTTTTACCAATCCAAAAGAAATAGAGAAGGCCCTTAACAACATAACAATCGCTTTTCATCATAATCCAAAAACAGATGAAAATGAGACCTTTCTCAATGGCCTGAATGTTGAAAAGGATATCCGTAAAATGTATATTTCCAATCAGGTGAGCGAAGTGAGTGCTTTAAAAGAAGTACGCCATGCGATGGTTTCCCAACAACAAAAGATGGGTAAACGTAAAGGCATTGTAATGGATGGCCGCGACATCGGAACCCGTGTTTTTCCTGAAGCCGAATTAAAAATTTTTATGACTGCAGATCTGCATCTTCGTGCCTTCCGCCGACAGCAGGAATTGCTTGGCAAAAATCAAATGGTGAATCTGGAAGACATCATACAAAATCTTCAACACCGCGATCACATCGATACCACCAGAGAAGAATCTCCCTTAATACAGGCTTCGGACTCTTTCCTGATTGATACCAGTTATATGACGGTGGATGAGCAGGTTGATATTGTAGTGGGAATGGCGCAAACCCGAATGTTGAATCAGGCGATGATTGCCTGATTTTTGTTTGCTAGACAGAACAATCAGCACAAAGTCCCTGTATTATCAGAATCTTTTCTTTCGCAATAAATCCTTCCGGTAAGATAACCATTGGGATATGAGCCTGTTCAATGCACGTGGTCATATTACAATTGGAGCAATTAAAATGTACATGATCGTGGTCGTGATGCTCGTGTTCACAGGTCGAACAAACAGCATATTTGGTTTGAAACTGCTCATCCGGAATTCGGTGTAAAATCCCCACATCCAGAAATTGCTTCAAACAACGGTAAATGGTTGCACGATCAATGATACCATCAAACTGAGCTTCCAGATCGGTGTGCGATAAGGCATGAGAATTTTTTAGAAACGCTTCAAGAATATGAATTCTCTGGGCAGTATGCCGTAAATTGAAACCGGAAAGTAAGTTTTGAGGCGAACTCTGTTGCATAGAAAAAAAAGATTGGGCAACAAAGGTGCAAACAGATTGTCTGAAAACGAAAATGTTCGTTCTTGCCAAAGAATTATCTTCCTGAAAATCAATCCGGGAAAATTCTTTTTCATTCGTATTTATGCTTCAGATTATCTGGCTGGGTTTTTTTGTAGTTGGACTTTTTTTTGCGCTCTTTCAGCTTTTTATCGGCCATAATCTTTTAATTTTCAATCAACTAAGCGATGCCTTGTTTTCAATGGCAAAAACAAGTTTCGAATTGGGATTGGGGCTTGCAGGGATTATGTCGCTATGGCTTGGTTTATTAAAAGTGGCAGATCAGGGAGGAATGGTTCAATGGCTAAGCCGCAAAATATCTCCGTTTTTTTCCGTTCTCTTTCCATCCATTCCAGCCAATCATCCGGCTCAGGGATCAATGCTGCTCAATTTTGCAGCAAATATGTTGGGTTTGGACAATGCCGCAACTCCACTTGGTTTAAAAGCAATGGAAGAATTACAAACACTAAATAAAAGCAAAGACGAAGCTTCCGATGCACAAATTCTGTTTCTCCTCTTAAATGCATCCGGCTTAACCATTGTGCCGATTTCAATTATGGCTTATCGCTCACAAATGGGGGCAACAAGTCCATCCGATGTTTTTTTGCCCATCCTCTTTTCCACATTTGCATCTACAGTAACCGTGTTGTTCTTGACTGCTTTTCGTCAGAAATTACCCATTTGGAAGCCTGTATTTTTAATACCGTTTCTATTTTTACTTTCTACCATTGTGGCTGGGGTTTGGGTTCTGGCTGGTTTTGGTTCTGAAAAACTAAACATAGCGAGCTCACTTATCGGTAATGGTTTTCTGGCTTTTCTGGTTGTAGGAATTTTGATTTGGGGATTTGTTCAAAAAGTGGAAATATTCAATTCATTTATCGAAGGGGCGAAAGAAGGTTTTCAAATGAGTCTGAATGTGATTCCATTTTTGGTGGCAATGCTCTGCGCCATTGCGTTTTTTCGCAGCAGTGGTGCTCTCGATTTCTTTCTGAAAGGAATAAGCTGGGTGGTTACCTTCTTTCATTTTAATTCAGATTTTGTGGGAGCCATTCCAACTATGTTATTAAAACCACTGAGTGGAGCCGGGAGTCGTGGAATGATGTTGGATGCGATGAAAACGCTCGGCCCCGATTCGTTTACTGGACGATTGTCCTGTATTGTTCAAGGCTCTGCCGACACCACTTTTTATATTATGACCGTATATTTTGGCGCTGTGAGGATAAAAAACATTCGCTATGCCTTAGGATTCAGCCTTTTAGGTGACCTTGCAGGATTTATCGCCGCTGTTTTTATCGCTTATTTATTTTTCCACGGATGAGAGAATTAATCCGATGGGTTTTATTCTTTCTTACCTTTTGCTTTCCCGCAAAGGCACAGAAAGTTCCTGAATTATGGCTTTCCGGAAATCCGGTTTCCATCCAAAAAGGGGATACGCTCCATTGGTTTGATGCAAACAATCAACTCAGGCTCCGTTGCTGGTATGATGCAATTGCAAGAGATTCGATATTCGAAAGATTTGATTGGAAAGGAACGTTGCAGATCCGTTTTTCCGGAAAAAAAAGAAATCCTCTCATGGGCTGTTCCGTGTTTTATAATCCCAATGGTACTGTTTCTGAATCTTCCTGCTGGACAAACGATAAACTTCAAGACACCTATACCCGGTATTATCCGAATGGAAAAGTTTTGGAAAGCGGCCAGTTTGATGCAGGAAATAAATTCGGTTTATGGCGATCGTGGCATCAAAATGGGGTAATTAATAGTTCCGGTGCCTACGATGAGGGAATTAAAACCGGGAAATGGACCATTTTTCATCCGGACAGCAGCGTGGCATGGACAGAATCCTGGAATGAGGGAACCATCCTGGCAGTATCCGATTTCAGATCTCCGGAAGGCAAATCTTTAAATGGAGGTTCGGCAAAAGAGGGAACCGGGGAAATTCGCCGATACCACAATTCGGGTATACGAAAACAATTTTTCACCGTCAGCGGAGGCCTTCCCAATGGAACCTTTTGGGAATACGACACCTTGGGTAAATTGATACGATCGAAATCGTTTGTAGAAGGAGAGTTGTCGGGAAATGTGTATGAGTATTATTCTGACTCTAGTTTTGCCTCTAAAACCCGATTTAACAATGGTCTGGAAGACGGCAACTACTCGGCTTATTCAAGAGAGGGAAATACAATAATAGTGGGTTGGTACCGATCCGGAAAAGAAGACTCTTTGTGGTCGGAATTCGACAATAAAGGTCTTCTGACGGCAACCTATTCCTATAAAAACGGATTGCTGGAAGGTTGGTACAAGGAATTTTATTCAGGACAAAAACCAAAAACTTCTTCCTGGTTTAAAAATGGCATTCAGGATTCTCTATCCGAAAGCTGGTATGAAAGCGGAATGAAAACCAGTTCCTATCATTTTCGGAATGGTGAAAAAGAAGGGGCCGCAACGGAATGGTTTGCGAATGGGAAACTAAAATCACAAGGATTTTTCAGAAATGATTTGGAAGTTGGTGAATGGAAATTCTGGTTTGAAAACGGCCAGCTTCAATCCTTTGGTTCGTACATCTACGGAAATCCGGACGGAAACTGGCAAACGTATTTTGGGAACGGAAAACCAGCGTCGAAAGGTGCATATTCAGAAGGGAGAGAAAATGGGGTTTGGGAATTCTACTACCCGGTAGGGGAATTAAAACTAAAAGAAAACTGGAAAGCGGGCCAATTGATAACGATTCTCTATTGTGTAAATCCAAAAGGGAAAAAATTGAACCCAGGCACACTAAGCAATGGTACCGGAACCATAAAAACCTATGACCTGGATGGTTTGCTGGAAGGGGACGGAGAAATGAAGGAAGGAATTCCGTTTGGTAATTGGAAATATTTTTATCCGTCAGGTAAAGTCCAGGCAGAAGGAAAAATGCAGTCCGGCAAGCGGGAAGGGATCTGGAAGTTTTTCAATCCGGATGGAAAACTGGGTGAGCAAACGACGTATTTATACGACAAGCCTGTTGGTAAAACCATCCTATTCGATACCAACGGAAATATTTCCGGAGAAATTGACAATCCAGATACGATGGCGGATTGAAGTAAAACAAAACACCTTTCAGGTGTGAAAATAATCGATGACTTGTTGATCGACGTCCGCACACCTGACAGGTGTGAAAATAATCGATGACTTATTGCACACCAGCAAAAAAAACCCGGACAATCTGCCCGGGTTTTTCGAATTTGTTATTTAACCAAAACGTCAAACACGTACGTAGTCGAGTAGTAAGTATTTTCTCGCGGTTTTCACCATCTCGCTAGATCCAATCACAAGAGGTGCCCGCTGGTGCAATTTCTCTGGTTTAATATCTAAAATCCTATTGTCTCCATCGGTTGCCATTCCGCCTGCCTGCTCAACAATGAAAGCGAGAGGAAAGCACTCATATAACAACCTAAGTTTGCCTTGCGGCGATTTTGTTGATTGAGGGTACATGAAAATTCCCCCTTTCAACAGATTCCTATGAAAATCAGCTACAAATGAACCAATGTATCGGGCGGAATAATTCTCTTCATGGCAATATTGGATATACTCCTTCATTCCCTGAGAAAACGTTGCAAAGCTACTCTCATTTACGGAATAAATTCTACCTTTTTTTGGCATCCTCATATTTGGATGGCTTAAATAATATTCCCCTAACGATGGCTCATACGTAAACCCGTCTACGCCTGCACCACTGGTTAAAACCATCATCGTAGATGATCCGTACAAAATATATCCGGCAGCTACCTGCTTGGTTCCACTTTGTAAAATATCTTCCGGTCCCGGAGGTGAACCAACTTCTGACACTCTCCTGTAAATAGAGAAAATTGTTCCCACGGCTACATTGACATCAATATTGGAAGAGCCATCAAGCGGGTCAATGGCAACTACATATTTCGCACTGTGGTTGCCTGTATCAATCATATCTTCGTCTTCTTCGGAAGCGATGGCACAAACTTCACCTCCATTTTTCAGGGCCCGGATAAATCGAACATTCGCAACCATATCGAGTTTTTGTTGCTCCTCTCCATGATTGTTCTGAGCTCCATACGATCCCGAGATGTTGGCCAACCCGGCCCTGTTAATTTCCCGGTTAACTATTTTCGATGCAATAGCAATATCCCTTAATAATTGGGAGAACTCTCCCCTTGCAAACGGAAAATTGGATTGTTGTGTATTTATAAATCTGTCAAGGGTAGTACCTATTGGCAGAATTAATTGTTCGAATTGACCACTCATAATTTGTATGATTTACAATTCAATTAAACAGCGAGTTCCATTTGTTTTGGGGCTCCTGCCATTACAGTTCCATCCACATGGTCACTGAATTTCTCAAAATTTCGAAGAAACTGACCTGCAAGTTTGTTTGCTGCCACATCATACGCATTTTTATCCGACCAAAGATCGCGGGGATTCAGAATAAAAACAGGCACTCCGGGGCAGGAAGTAGGCATTAAAACCCCAAAAACCGGATGTGAAATATATTCTACCTGAGTAAGTTGTCCATTTAATGCAGCAGATATGAGTGATCGGGTGTGAGAAAGTCTCATTCGTGAACCGGTTCCAACAGCTCCACCAATCCAACCGGTATTTACAAGCCAGACATTCACATTCGATCCTTTCATTTTTTCACCAAGAAGGTGAGCGTATTTGCCTGGATGAAGTGGCAGAAAAGGTGCGCCAAAACAGCTGGAAAATACAGCTTTAGGTTCCTTTACACCCGTTTCTGTACCTGCTACTTTCGCCGTGTAACCGGAAAGAAAATGAAACATCGCTTGTTCGTTTGTTAATTTGGCGATGGGAGGTAAAATGCCCTGGGCGTCTGAGGTGAGAAAGAAAATATGGGTTGGAGGCACGCCCGTTGAAATTTCTTTCGAATTTCTGATGTAGTTGATCGGGTAAGAAACACGGGTGTTTTCCGTGAGGTCACAATTGATGTAATCCACAGAGCGGGTTCCTTCTACAAATCGTGTGTTCTCTAAAACCGATCCAAACTTTATAGCACCAAAGATGTCCGGCTCGCCTTTTTCACTTAGATTGATGACTTTCGCATAACACCCTCCTTCAAAATTAAAAATTTCATTTCGGGCCCATCCATGTTCATCGTCTCCAATTAATTTTCGGTTTGGATCTGTGGAAAGAGTCGTTTTTCCGGTTCCGGATAATCCAAAAAATAAAGCGGTCTGCCCATCAATTCCTTCATTCGCTGAGCAGTGCATGGGCAAAACACCATGTTCGGTTGGGAGGATAAAATTAAGTACTGTAAAAATGCCTTTCTTAATTTCACCTGTATATCCTGTACCGCCAATAATGATGCATTTTTCTGTAAAATTAATGATAGCAAAATTCTTACTTCGAACACCATCCACGGACGGATCTGCCTGAAATTCAGGATCATTTAGTATCGTCCATTCGGGTTCAAAACCCATCAGATCTTCCTTAGTAGGTCTGATAAACATATTATGGACAAACAGATTATGGTATGCTTGTGTATTAACGACCCGAACCTTTATCCTGTAAGTCGATGATGCACAAGCATATGCATCACGAACATATAGACTTTTTTCACTAAGGTTTTTAACCAGTTTAGTTTTAAGCTTTGTGAATACTTCCCCATCAATTGGATGGTTAAAATCTTGCCACCAGACTTTTTCTTTAGTGAGTTCATCCTTTACAATGTACTTATCATCCGGTGCTCTACCGGTAAAATGGCCGGTATCGCACATGAGAGCACCTTTATCGGTGAGAGATCCTTCTTTTGCTTCAAGACTTTTTTCTACAAGTTCAGCAGAAGGCAAGTTCCAAAAAACATTTCCTGAGGTTGAAAGATGAATTCCTTCCAACCCAGATTGAGTGGATTTAGTGCCAAATTCGATCATTGAGGTAAAATGGTGTATTAATAGAAGGAGAACTTCAAATACTTCAATTTCTCCTGGTGCAAATTTCCGGAAAAAATTTCGAGTAAAACAAAATTATATTTGCTTTTTTTTAAAAATTCCTAAAAATTAACACTCATATTGGTTTAAAAATGGGAAATAATACCAAAAAACCAAATAATCTACTTGAAGCTTTACTAAAACTTCGTAACAGATTTATATTGGATAAATACAATAAATTGAAACTATGATCTGATTTGGACCTATCTGGATTTGACTAATATTTCAAACGATTTAAGAAAACACCCTGAAACGAATGGGGGGGGTGTTTGAATTTCTAATAAATTTAAGCAAAAGCCCTATGAAATCCAGGGGAAAATCTAAAAAGACAAAAACAACTCCATTTTGCCTTTTCCTTATTTATCGCAAAGATCAGAAAGCGTCTAGGATGTGGACGATCTCGAAATAAGATGGGTTTCCGGTAATTGAAATAATATCAAAACGAATAAAGCCGTTCACATTATTTTCATATTGATATTCAACCGAAGCCCTTTTGATCCGGGCAGCTTTCGAATGGGTAACGAAAGCTTCGGGGTGACCATACGATGAATTTTTCCGGGCTTTGACTTCAACGAATACAATTGTATTCCCATCTCTAGCTATAAGATCAATCTCAGAACGCTTCCAACGCCAATTCTTTTCCAGAATTACAAATCCTTTTTTTTCAAGGTATTGCGATGCCAGTTGCTCGCCCCAAAGTCCAATTATGCGATTAGTTTCCAATTTCTTCAATATTGGATGATCGTAATAAGAATTCTAAATTGATACTGTAATCCAATTAGCGGAATGAAATCCCCCATTCAAATTGCTGAGAATTACCAGCCTCAAGCATCTGAATTCCTCCTGTTTGCGTTTGAAGTGCATTGGCCCTGCATGTCATGGGTTCGATGGCTATGGAATTGCGATGAGGTGGGGTGTAGATCTGAACGTACGAATATCCTTCTTCCCCGGCATCCTGCCAAACCGTAAACTTTAGTTTTTTCTCCGGATCAAAAATTTGAATCTGGTATCGATCTGTAGTTTTAATTTCAAATCCCGTGTCAAGATTAACTTCTCCCATGTTTTGAGGGCGGTCAAAGAGATGATAACTCAAATCCCGTCCGGTAGGTATCATTTGCCCATCAATTTCCAATGAATTCAAATCTGGTGCAGATAAAATCAAATCATTCACTTTGGAGCCTGTAGTAAAGTATGGATGCCAACCCAATCCAAAAGGCATTGTACCTGTTCCGGGATTGGTGACACGGGTTTTTACCACTAATCCTTCAATTTCAGTGATAATGTATTCTATATCAATTCTATAGTCAAAAGGGTAACAATCATCCATAACAAGTGGAGTGTAACTAAGATGAACAAAAGCCAATTCGGAAGTGGCCGTGGTTTCCTCAATCTTAAATTGACGGTTGTACAAAAGACCGTGAAGAGCATTGTTTCTGGCAGGTTCATTGATTGGAAATTCAAAAGGTGAGCCCGACCAATTCCAACTTCCATTTTTTAAACGGTTTGGAAAAGGAAACAGAAAGACTCCTTTGTATAAGGCACCCGTTTCAATAGCCTCTCCGTCTGAATGATATCCATCAATAATGTTAATGTATTTCCCATCTCGTGTTGGAACAGTCAATGCATTTAATGCGGCACCGTAATCAGGAAGAATTTCGAGACAAATCCCATTTTTATGATAGGCAGAGATCTTTCTTGAATTTCCAAATGGTTCCGTCACAATTGAAAACATAGCGTTAGTTTATTTAAGTAAGTGTTTGAAATCAAAAAACGAAGAATCCGAAACCGGATATTTAAAATAATTGAACGATTTGACCCTCTGTGTAACAAAGAAAATGATTAAAAGTTAGCGCATAAATCCGGGAATTTTACCCTGAACACCGCTCATCTTTTTCATCATCTTTCTCATTTCTTCAAACTGCTTCATCAGGTTATTTACTTCCTGAATGTTTTTTCCACTGCCTGTAGCGATTCGTTTCCTTCGGTTGCCCACAATGATATCCGGATTTGATCTTTCTTTGGGGCTCATGGATTGGATCATTGCAATAATGGGCTTAAAGGCATTATCATCAATTTCAACGTCTTTCATCATTTTACCAACTCCAGGTATCATAGAGATTACGTCCTTAAAATTACCCATTTTCTGGATTTGCTGAATCTGAGATAGGAAGTCATCAAAATCAAATTTATTCTTCCTGATTTTCTGATTGATTCTCCTTGCTTCCTCCTCATCAAATACTTGTTGTGCTCTTTCAACAAGAGATATAACGTCGCCCATTCCCAGAATCCGCTGCGCCATCCTGTCGGGATAGAAAACATCCAACCCATCCAGTTTTTCAGAGGTGCCGATAAATTTAATCGGCTTTTCAACTACTGCCCGAATGGAAAGAGCTGCTCCTCCTCTTGAATCTCCATCCAGCTTGGTTAATACAACGCCATCAAAATCAATTCTTTCATTAAATGTTTTGGCCGTATTCACTGCGTCCTGACCCGTCATGGCATCCACAACAAATAAGATTTCAGACGGATTGATTGCTTTTTTAATGTTTTCAATCTCCTGCATCATCTCCTCATCCACAGCGAGGCGACCTGCAGTATCCACCACAACCACTTTTTTGTTATTTGCCTTTGCATATTCAATCGCTTTACGGGCGATTTCAACTGGATCTTTACTTTCCGGCAATGAAAAAACCTCTACTCCTACCTGACCGCCAACTATTTTCAATTGATCAATAGCAGCCGGACGATACACATCACAAGCAACCAGAAGCACTTGCTTACCTTGCTTTTTAAGAAGGGCCCCGAGTTTACCGGTGAATGTGGTTTTTCCTGAGCCTTGCAAACCCGCCATAAGGATAACAGCCGGATCACCGCGAAGATTCATATCCGCTTTATTACTGCCCATCAACTGGGTTAGCTCATCGTATACAATTTTTGTAAGAAGTTCTCCTGGTTTAACCGCAATTAAAACTTCCTGGCCCAGGGCCTCTTTTAATATATTCTCAGTAACTGATTTAGCAACTTTGTAGTTTACATCGGCGTCGATGAGAACCTTTCGGATTTCTTTGACAGTAGATGCAACGTTAATCTCAGTAATTCTCCCCTGGCCTTTCAGGGTTTTAAAAGCACGGTCAAGCTTACCGCTTAAATTTTCAAACATAAATCTGTATTATCACTAAAATGGGGCCGCAAGTTAATAATTCAGAGGCTTCAAAAAACCGTTTCGGGAATTGATTTTGAATCTTTTCATTAATTCTGGAGTTGTTGTGCTGCCTGTAAGGCGTGAGTTTATACATTTGCCTTTATGTTGAAATATACAAAAGCCCACTTGTCAAAATTGGAGGATCTGATTACAGAAGGTGGGTACACAGTGAGGTACGAAAGGGGTAATTTCAAATCGGGCTACTGCATTTTGAAAGACACTAAAATGGTACTGATAAACAATTTCTTACCCTTAGAGGATCGGGTAAACTGCATATTTGAACTGATAAAATTGCTTCCGTTAGATGAAAAAAGTTTGACCGATAAAAGTCTAAAACTTCTTCAAAACGTGAGAGTCAACCCAGAAAACCAACCAGAACTATCTTTCGAAAAATCAAACTGAAATCACATTGAAAATTACTTTTCTTGGAACCGGTACTTCACAGGGTGTTCCTTTAATAGCCTGCCAATGTGAGGTTTGCAAATCATTGGATTACCGGGATAAAAGACTACGGACATCGGTCCTTATTGAAGTTAATGGATTGAACATAGCCATTGATGCTGGTCCTGATTTCAGGCAACAAATGTTATCAGCCAGGGTGAGCAAACTGGATGCTCTGCTTATTACACATGAACATAAAGACCATCTGGCAGGATTGGATGATGTTCGTGCTTTCAATTATTTGCAAGACCAATCCATGCCTCTGTATTCCATGCAAAGGGTGCTGGATCACATCCGGATCGAATTTGCTTACGCATTTGCAGAAAGAAAATATCCTGGTGTACCTCAGATTGAATTGATCGATATTGACAAAAAGCCATTTAAGATTGGGGGAGTTGAAATTATTCCTATCAAAGTTACGCATGCAAAACTAGCTGTGTTGGGTTTCAGAATAGGTAATTTTTCTTATGTTACAGACGCTAACTTTTTAAGTGAAGAGGCTATGAATATAATTTCCGGAAGTGAAGTATTTGTTTTGAATGCTCTCCAAAGGGAGCCACATATTTCACATTTTACTTTAGAGGAAGCGAAACAAATAGCACGTAAAAGTGGCGTGCCAAATGTTTATTTCACCCACATAAGCCACAAAATGGGAAAACATTCAGACGTTGAGAAAGAACTTCCACCAGGTGTTCAACTTGCAAATGATGGTCTTTATCTCGAAATCAAACAATAAATTAAAAAGCAGGTTTACAAAGTATGAACGCATGGAAACAACTGAATAGTATAGATGATTGGAAGACGGCTATGGCCTCTTCGCATGAAAAGCCGGTTTTGGTATTTAAGCACAGTACCCGCTGTTCAATAAGTCAAATGGCACTGGACAGGTTTAATCGTTCATGGATGGATGAAGATCTGAATCATTTCAAACCCTATTATCTTGATTTGATTGCTCATAGGGATGTTTCGAACGCAATTGCCGAAGATACAGGTATTGAACACCAATCACCGCAGGCAATTTTATTAATTAATGGTAATGAAGTTTTATCTGAAACGCATCAGTCGATTCGACTTGAAAATTTCAGAAATGAAATCAAAAAGTTGTCTGTTTGAGGATAAATACAATATTCTTACGTCTCATTCCTAAATCTGCTGTTCCTTTAATCAGGGCTTGATCCGACTTGTATCAGTGCAATCCAAAAAAGTTTACTGCAGGGTTTTTGATAAATAACTAACAATTGTTAGTTTTGCTTTCATCCTATCCAGAAATTTCTTGGCACAACAATTTCATCGGCTCACTATCAAGGATATATCCAAAACAACTCCCGATTGTTCGGTCTTAAGTTTTGATATTCCGAAGGCTTTACACCCGGAATTCGCATTTATGCAAGGCCAGCATCTCACTCTGAAAGCCTTAATAAAAGGAGAAGAAGTTCGGCGTAGCTATTCGCTTTGTTCAAGTCCTTTCGATAAAGAATGGAAAGTTGCTGTAAAAAAGATAGATGGGGGAGTTTTTTCAGGCTTTGTGAATGAGGATCTGAAATCCGGAGATGTGCTGGAAGTGATGAATCCACATGGAAACTTTTATGTTGAAGCAGAACCCGATGCGGAAAAACAATATGTAGCATTTGCTGCCGGTAGTGGAATAACCCCGATTTTTTCCATTTTGAAAACCCATCTTAAGTCAGAACCAAAATCTAAATTTTCGCTGTTCTACACCAATCAGAATGTGGGTTCCATCATTCTGAAAGAAGAGATCGAAGCGTTGAAAAATCAATACCTGGACCGATTTGAGCCCTACTTTTTCCTAACGCAGGAACAACGGGATGTATCCCTCTACAACGGCAGAATGGATGAAGAAAAACTGGAGAAAATTTCTAAGTATTTCCTTGACCTGCCAACAGTTGATCATTTCTTTTTGTGCGGACCCGAAGATCTCATTTTTATGATCAGAGATTTTTTAGTCAAGAAAGGAGTGGATGAAAAGAAAATCCATTTTGAACTGTTTACCACCACTGCCGGACAGAAACGAAGCCGGAAAGTGATAACAAACAGTGAAACTGCTCAGAACATGGCAGACATCACTGTAAGAGAAGGGGGTAAAAACTTTAAATTCAAAATGGCTATGGATTCTGAAAGCATCCTCGAAGCCGCTCTCCGACAAACTTCAGGGCTGCCATTTGCCTGCAAAGGAGGCGTTTGCTGTACCTGTAAAGCGAAACTAATCGAAGGAAAAGTAGAAATGGAAGTGAACTATGCGCTGGAAAAAGAACAGGTGGAAGCTGGTTATATTTTAACTTGCCAGGCCATTCCACTCACCGAAACCATTGTTGTAGATTTTGACCAATAACCAATTGATATTATGCACCTTAATACCGAACATTTAGAAAAGGAATTTCAGGCCAAAATTGATTCTGGCCGCACTATAGAACCAAAAGACTGGATGCCGGAGAAATACCGAAAAACACACATTCGTCAGATTTCACAACATGCCCATTCCGAAATTGTTGGCATGCTTCCTGAAGGAAACTGGATTACCAGGGCTCCTTCTTTAAAACGAAAGGTGACGCTTTTGGCTAAAGTTCAGGACGAAGGAGGTCATGGACTTTACCTCTATTCAGCAGCAGAAACACTTGGGATTTCGAGAGACGAACTGAACGAACAGCTCAATTCCGGAAAAGCGAAGTATTCCAGCATTTTCAATTATCCAGCTGTTACCTGGGCCGATATGGGCACAGTTGGTTGGCTGGTAGATGGTGCTGCAATAATGAACCAGGTAATGCTCACCCGCACATCCTTCGGGCCTTACGCCAGGGCAATGGTGCGGATTTGTAAGGAAGAAAGTTTCCATCAAAGACAGGGCTATGAAATTATGCTCACCCTTTGTAAGGGGACTGACGTGCAAAAGCGAATGGCTCAGGACGCTTTAAACCGATGGTGGTGGCCTTCTCTGATGATGTTTGGCCCTCGTGACGAAGAATCGCCTCATACAGAACAGGCCATCAAATGGAAGATTAAACTAAAAACCAACGATGAACTACGTCAACAGTTTGTCGATCAAACCGTTCCACAAGCAGAAATTCTGGGATTGACAATTCCTGATCACGATTTGAAATGGAACGAAGCCCGTGGTCATTATGATTTCGGTACGATCAATTGGGAAGAATTCAGGAATGTGGTTGCAGGAAACGGACCTTGCAACAAGGAACGACTGGTAGCCAGGAATAAAGCAACAAACGACGGTGCCTGGGTAAGAGATGCTGCAATGGCTTATGCAGAGAAAAAGGAATTGATGAAAGAAGCTGTCTGATAATCAAACGAATATGAAGAAAGAATGGCCCGTTTGGGAAGTTTTTATCCGCAGTAAAGCGGGTCTTGATCACCGCCATGCAGGAAGTATTCACGCAGCTGATGCCCGAATGGCGATCGAAAATGCCAGAGATGTGTACACCCGAAGGCAGGAAGGCGTCAGTATTTGGGTGGTGCCATCTAAAGAAATTGTAGCCTCTGATCCTGAGCAAAGTGGTGAGTTATTTGAACCAGCAAAAGATAAAATTTACAGGCATCCCACGTTTTATGATTTGCCTGATGAACTGAAGCACATGTAATTGATTATTGATGAGTGGTTAGTGATAAATGATGAAAGATAAATGCTCAAATACAAATTATTAAAATTTTTACTGACTGTATTAATCCATGTGATTCTGGTCTCATCGACCTCTGCATAAAGAACTGATTAATATACCGCTACAATGCAATCCTATGTCAAATACACTTTACAATTACATTTTACTCCTTGCTGATAATCCTCTGATTTTAGGGCACCGTCTCTCTGAACTTTGCGGGCATGGTCCTAGTCTGGAAACGGATATTGCATTGACCAATATTTCACTTGATCTTTTTGGACAGGTTCGGAACTACTTTCAGTATGCGGCTAAGGTTCAGAGCGATGGTAAAACAGAAGACGACATTGCCTTCCTTCGGTATGAGCATGAGTACCGAAATGTGATTATGGTAGAACAACCCAACAAGGATTTTGCCTGGGTTATCGCACGGCAGTTTTTCTTTGATGCCTACCATCGTCCTTTTCTGGAACAACTTTCCGGCAGCAAGGATGCCCAGCTTTCAGCCATCGCAAGTAAATCACTGAAGGAAGTCCAGTATCATCATCATTTCTCCTCCGAATGGGTAAAACGGCTTGGCGATGGAACGGAAGAAAGTCATACCCGCATGCAGAATGCAATCGATCATTTCTGGCCCTACACAGGAGAATTGTTTGAAGAAACGGTGATTGAAAAGGAAATGAAAGGAAATGGGATTGGAGCCGACCTGGCATTGATCAAAATGGAATTCAAATCATTCACCAATGAAGTTATGACGGAGGCTGGTTTGAAAATTCCTGAATCCAACTGGTCTCATTCCGGTGGTAAAAAAGGCACCCATTCTGAATACCTCGGTTTTATTCTTACAGAGTTGCAGTACATGCAGCGATCCTATCCCGGAATGAACTGGTAACCAAACAACTATGGTGTCGCAAAATCAAATCCGTAAAATTCTGGCTTCAGTGACTGATCCGGAGATACCTGTGCTTACCGTGGAAGATATGGGCATCATCCGGAATATTGAAATTTCCGGAAACCATGTAAAGGTGACGATTACACCAACCTATTCCGGTTGCCCTGCGATGGATCATATTTCGACAGATATCAAAAAAGCCATTCAAGAAGCAGGTTTTGAACCGGAGGTAATTTCCGTTCTTTCACCACCCTGGTCTTCCCTATGGATTTCTGAAAACGGACGCCGGAAAATGGAAGTTTACGGCATTGCTCCGCCTATGGAACCAACCTCCGATAAAAAAGCATTGCTTCATGGCGAGAGAATTGTAAAATGCACCCATTGCGGCTCGACCAACACAAAAATGATCAGCCAATTTGGTTCAACAGCATGCAAAGCCCTGTTCCAATGCCAGGATTGTTTGGAACCGTTTGATTATTTTAAATGCATTTAGGAATGATAAGTGATGAATGATAAGTGATGAGTGATGAATATGTTGTAATATATAAGTGTTGTATTAAAGTTCCCCCTTTGGGGGTTAGGGGGCCGGGAGTGATAATTGATTTTTACTTTAAATAATTCATAATTCATAAATAAAAATGAACGAAACCATTCTTTTTACGAAAACAGAAGGCATAGCCCGGATAGTGCTTAACAGACCAAAATCGTTCAATAGTTTTAACCGGGAAATGGCATTTGCTGTTCAGGCGGCTTTGAAGGATTGTCAGGAAGATGGAACCGTTCGGGTCGTGGTGATTACCGGAGAAGGCAAAGCATTTTGTGCCGGGCAAGACCTGGTGGAAGTAACTTCTGGTGAACTGAGGCCTGGTTTTAGGGCTATTCTTGAGGAACATTATAACCCCATCATTTTGGCTATAAGGAACTTAAACAAACCGGTTGTCGCAGCAGTTAATGGCGTGGCGGCGGGTGCCGGAGCAAACATTGCTTTGGCTTGTGATATTGTCGTGGCCTCTGAAGCTGCATCTTTTATTCAGGCTTTTAGTGGAATTGGTCTGATTCCAGACAGTGGAGGCACCTTCTTTCTGCCCCGACTCATTGGCTTTCAGAAAGCAATGGCCATTGCTATGCTTGGTGATAAGATTTCTGCCGTTGAAGCAGAAAATATGGGTATGATTTATAAATCCGTTCCGGCAGAAGCGTTTGAAGAATATATCCAAACCCTTTCCGTCCGTTTGGCCGGCATGCCAACGTATGGACTTGCACTCACCAAAAAGGCATTTCAGGAAGGAATGGAAAATACGCTGGAAGAACAGCTTGAAGTAGAATCAAGACTTCAGATTTCAGCAAGTGAATCAGCAGATTACCACGAAGGAGTTGCAGCATTTATTGAAAAGAGAAAACCTGTATTTCAGGGGAAATAAAAATGATAATAGGCGTAATTGGAACAGGCACCATGGGCATTGGCATTGCACAGGTTGCAGCAACCGCAGGATGTACCGTTCGGATTTTTGACAGCCATCAACAATCTTTGGAAAAAGCAAAATCCGGTGTTCAGAAATCGCTCGGGACACTGGTTTCCAAAGGAAAAATAGAGGAATCCAAAGCCGGGGAAATTGCAGAAAGGATCAATCCAGCAACCAGCCTTTCTGATTTTCATGACTGTACGATGGTAATTGAAGCCATTGTTGAGAAAAAAGAAATCAAGGCTGCCGTCTTTCAGGAACTGGAAGGAATCGTATCCGCAGAATGCATATTGGCTTCCAATACTTCCTCTTTGTCGATTGCCTCTCTTGCCGCCAGTTGTTCAAGACCGGAACGCTTTATTGGGGTTCATTTTTTCAATCCGGCTCCTGTGATGAAACTGGTTGAAATTATTCCTTCTATTCAGACATCAGGAACCATTGTGAATGAGACTCTTAAAATCATTAATGGCTGGAATAAAACAACCGTTCTGGCCAAAGATACTCCTGGATTTATTGTAAACCGGGTTGCCCGACCTTTTTATGGCGAAGCTTTACGTATATACGATGAGGGCATCGCTGATTTTGCAACTATTGATTGGGCCATGAAAACCTATGGCGGATTCCCAATGGGACCTTTCGAGCTGATGGACTTCATCGGTAACGACATCAACTACACTGTAACTGAAACCGTATTCCAGTCCTTTTTCTGCGACCCGAGGTTTATGCCGTCGTTCACTCAAAAACGATTGATGGAAGCCGGCTATCTTGGTCGCAAAAGCGGAAGAGGCTACTATGATTATTTGCCAAATGCTTATAAACCTTCTCCTTTGGAAGAAGAAAAGACCGGCAGACAGATTTTTGAACGTATCCTATTCATGCTCATCAATGAAGCAGCGGATGCTGTGCATTATCGTGTTGCATCGGCACAAGACATAGATTTAGCCATGACTAAAGGAGTGAACTATCCAAAAGGTGTTTTGCAATGGGCGGATGAAACCGGTATTGAAAAAGTTGTAAATCAATTGGATGCATTGTTCAATGAATACCACGACACAAGGTATCGATGTTCGGCGCTGTTGCGCAAAATGGCTTTGGAAGGAAAGCGGTTTTTCTCCTGAATAAATTCCAAAAGGGAATCGTACTATTGCTAATCAAAGCGAACCTGATATGACTTTGAAACCTAACCAAATCGTCCAAAAAATGATGGACAACGACGCCTTCAGTCAATGGCTGGGCATTGAGGTTGAAGAAATCAAAGAAGGATACTGTAGACTTACAATGACGGTGCGTAAAGAAATGCTGAATGGATTTCATATTTTACATGGAGGCGTAACCTTTGCTCTTGCCGACAGCTGCTTTGCATTTGCTTCGAATTCCAGAGGTCAACTGAGTGTTTCGCTTCAAGCCTCCATCAGTTTTCCAAATACATCCAAAGAAGGTGATGTATTGATAGCCGAAAGCAAAGAACTCAGTCTTTCAAGAAGTTCAGCCACCTTCGACATCGAAATACGAAATAGACAATCCAACGAAGTAGCCGGACTTTTCCGTGGAATTGCCTACCGGAGTTCCAGACCACCATTTGAAGAACAATAATACACCATGAAAGAAGCATACATCATTGACGGAGTCAGAACACCGATTGGAAGTTTAGGAGGAAGTTTATCGCTTGTCCGTGCAGACGATCTTGGAGCCCATGTGATCCGGTCGCTTATGGAAAAGCACCCTGAAATCCCTCAGGATCAGATTGCAGATGTTGTTATGGGTTGCGCCAATCAGGCAGGTGAAGACAACCGGAATGTGGCCAGAATGAGTTTACTTTTGGCTGGACTCCCCTATTCGGTTCCGGGTGAAACAGTAAATCGACTTTGTGCTTCTGGTCTTTCGGCAATAGTTCAAGCCAACCGTGCGATTAAAACTGAAGATGGAGACCTCTATATTGCTGGTGGAGTGGAACAAATGACCCGTTCGCCTTGGGTGATTTCGAAGACCTCCTCCCCTTTTGGACGGGATGCTGAGATGTTTGACTCTAGTTTTGGCTGGCGTTTTGTGAACAAACGAATGAAAGAAATGTATGGCACCGATGCCATGGGCGAAACCGCAGAAAATCTGGCAGATCTATATAAAATAAGTCGGGAAGATCAGGATGCATTTGCCCTATTTTCCCAGCAAAAATCGTCCAAATCACAGCAATCCGGAAGGTTTGCACAAGAAATTGCTCCGGTTTCCATTCCTCAAAAAAAAGGAGAATCCATTGTTTTTTCGGAGGATGAATTTCTGAAACCGACGACCAGCCTGGAAGGCTTGGCCAAATTAAAACCCTCCTTCCGATCTCAGGGAGGAACAGTTACAGCAGGGAATGCATCGGGTTTAAATGATGGAGCTGCTGCCGTTCTGATAGCATCTGATGGAGCCATTAAAAATCATAATCTGAAACCATTGGCCAGAATTGTAAGTTCGGTAGTGGTAGGTGTAGAACCCCGGATCATGGGTATTGGACCCGTTGAAGCCAGCAATCAGGCATTGAAAAAGGCCGGGATTTCGATGGAACAAGTGGATGTAATTGAATTAAATGAAGCCTTTGCCGCTCAGAGTCTTGCTTGCATCCGTGCCTGGGGATTGGCGGACAATGATCCCAGAATCAACCCGAATGGAGGAGCCATTGCTTTAGGACACCCTTTGGGTATGTCCGGTGCCCGAATTGCGTTTTCCGCTGCTCTCGAATTAAGCCTGACGGGGAAACGCTTTGCACTGGTAACGATGTGCATAGGTGTTGGGATGGGATATGCAGTGGTTTTGGAGAGGGGGTAATTTCCTTTTGACATGAATTTATTTCTGGGGAATTTCAATATATGAATAATCTGATTAGGAGGCATTTGAATAAATCAAATCGTTCTTTATGCTCTCAGTAGCAAATAGGAAAGCAGTCCGGATAGCTTCTTCATTCAGCGAAGGGTACCCTTCCCGCTAAGACCGCAATTGTAGATCCCAAAGTGGCGAAGGCGATATTGAAGTAGATTCAATTTCCTGATTTTCTCACTCCCTTTTTTGACCATAATTTATTCTCTTCTTCAGGAGAATTTTTTGAACTATTGAATCTGTTTCTTTTCTTTGTTGAACTAAAACAAACTAAATATGTCAATTATCAGAATTCCTCTTCACTTTGAAGGCGCTAAGGGCGAAGCAACTTTCTATTCCCTTTTC
>Ga0105046_10003511_pt1 | contig 24873 bp, 13 predicted proteins | sample MAT03_FD_78385 | JGI IMG/M metagenome (GOLD analysis project Ga0105046, IMG submission 78385) | Freshwater microbial communities from Lake Fryxell liftoff mats and glacier meltwater in Antarctica - MAT-03 (megahit assembly) | ecosystem: Environmental > Aquatic > Freshwater > Ice > Liftoff...
CAACAGATTCACCGGAGAGGGCTTTCAATCTTGTACCAGAGATGGCTCTTTCAACTCAACACCAGCCTCCAATCGCGTGAGCTTACAATATAAACTCGCGCGATCAAAGACCAGGCTGCGCGCCATACAACATCACGACAGTGCCATTCGTGCCTGATACGGATTGAAGTCGGAATTCTTCGTCAACGCCTGTTCCCCACGCTTTTGTGACCCATCACGCCCTTTGCGTCTGTCTTTCGTACAGCTTATCCTGGCTATTCCGTCTCGGAACAACAATAGAACGCGGCATTTCTGAACCAACTCGCCGTGCCGCGTGTCGCCGAAGGACTTTTTCGATTCCCTGTGCGTGACGGTTGCTTGCACGCAGCCGTTCAGAGACATTTCGCAGATGCCACAGATTCATGTCCAAATCCATGTCCTTACGCAAATCTTCGAAGACGGCAATCAGTGCTGTCTGAGCGAAGCGTTGTTCTTTCCGGAAGTCACTTGCCTGGATGATGGCGTTGACAAAGGCGAGAATCTGGTTGCAGAGAACGTGCTGTCGTTGCTGACCAAAGTCCCGAACGCCGCACTGTCTCAACGAATGCTGAAAACTCCACCGCAATTGATTCACGTAGAATTGAACGTGGAACCGGCCGAACGGAATCGCATCTGGCACGAACCTGTCATGCTGAAACTCCCCGCCCTGCAATGGCAGCAGGCGTCCGATGCCGCAATTGTCTATATCCCGTCACTGGGCATCGAAGTTCTAGCGAACAAGGTTGAAGACTTACTCCGCCTCATCGAAGATCAAGTGCGCCTTGCGTTATTCCGCACAAAGACAACTCGATCGCTGAGATCAATGACCATCCAGGCTCGCTGTCGTGACCTGAAATTGAATTCCACGATCATCGAACACTTCGCCATTCCGCCAAAACAGCAGGTTCAGGATGCCCTGAAACCAGACAAAGACGCTGGCAAAGTTCTGACCAAAGTAGCGGATTTGATTTCCGGATTGTGGATGAATCAAGCTATTGAACGCGACGACGTCGTGCAGCAACTGGCCGATGCACTCACCGGCCGGATCGCTCGCAGTGTGCTGTTGGTCGGAGCTCCCGGAGTCGGAAAAACGGCCGTCCTGAAAGAAGTCGTTCGTCGCAGTTCGGAGCTGGGTCTGGGGGCGTGGAAATTCTGGGGGACCAGCGGTTCGCGGCTTGTTTCCGGAATGACAGGCTTCGGCATGTGGCAGGAACGTTGCGAGAATCTGCGGAAGGAAATGGTGAAAGACAACATCATCCTTCACGTCGGATCGCTGATGGAACTGATGGAAGTCGGCCGCTGTGAAGGTCAGACTCAGGGTATCGCATCCTTTCTTCGTCCCGCCATCGCGCGCGGCGAGATTCTGCTGGTTGCCGAATGCACTCCTGAACAACTGTCATTAATCGAACGGCAGGATGTCGCGCTGCTGAGAGCCTTTCTGCAACTGAACGTCGATGAAGCACCTCAGGATTCACGCGTCAGCATTCTGACAAAGATCGCTCGCGTCGGATCGACGTCCACGGCGGAACTGTTTGACCCCGAAGCCATTGAAGAAATTGAACGGCTGCATCGCCGCTTTGCGACATACTCCGCCTTCCCCGCGCGACCTGTGCGGTTTTTGCAAAACCTGCGCCGGGACGTCGCTCCAAAGATGGACACTTCACGAAGCATCGCGTCGCAAGTGCAACCATCAGAGAAAACAAACTCGGTGATTTCCAAAGCAGACGTTACTTGCGCATTTTCGCGTGAGACGGGATTGCCGCTGTGGCTGCTGGACGATCGAACTCCGCTGGATCTCACACAAGCGGAAGTTTGGTTTTCTTCACGCGTGATTGGTCAGCCTGAAGCGGTTACGCTGATCGTCAATCTGCTGGCAACGCTGAAGGCTCAATTGAATCGCGATCAGAAGCCGCTGGCTAGTTTTTTATTCATCGGGCCAACGGGTGTTGGCAAGACGGAGATGGCGAAAACTCTGGCGGAATATTTGTTTGGCTCTTCGTGCAGCGGCGATTCGCGACTGATTCGTATCGATATGAGCGAATACGCCGATCCGTTGGCTGTACAGCGTTTGATCGGCGGTACGGCGGAGGCCGAAGGTTTGCTGACGGCTCGTGTTCGCGAACAACCGTTTGCGGTAGTATTGCTGGACGAATTCGAAAAGGCCCACCATTCGCTGTTTGATCTGTTGCTGCAGATTTTGGGTGAAGGGCGACTGACGGATGCTGCTGGTCGAGTCGCCGATTTTCGCAATTGCGTTTTGATTATGACGTCCAATCTTGGTGCCAGTACGTTTACCAGGGGCTCGGTCGGATTTGGTTTGAGTGAATCGGACGTGCGTCATTCGCGCGATCATTTCGAGAAATCGGTGCGTGAGTTTGTTCGTCCGGAACTTTTCAACCGCATTGATCGCATCGTGCCGTTTTCTCCGCTGGATCGAGACACCGCACGCAAGGTTGTGTTGCGACAACTGAATCTGATTCAACAGCGAGACGGATTGAAGTATCGACGTGTGACTTTCAACGTGAAAGACGATGTGATTGACTTCCTGTTGGAACGTGGCTTCGAACCTCGCTACGGTGCGAGGTCTCTGAAGCGAGTGATGGAGAAAGAATTGCTGGCTCCATTGGCTGAGAAGTTCAATCGCTACGCCGGCGATACGGTCCTGATCGCGGAATGCGAAGTGGAAGATCGCGGCCGATCTGTTTCACCGAAGGACGTCGCTCATTTGAAACACGTGGTTCGCGCTCAGGCGGATTCTGCGGGGCGGTTGATGTCGACAATTGGTGCGGACGCTGGTCAGTTAGAATTGGTGGTTCAACTGCAGGGGTTGCGTTCGCGGTTGCAGCGTCTGAAGGCCAGCTCGGTGATGCTGAGTCTGGAGAATCGTCTGTTTCAACTGGCACGTACAGAAATTCGCTGGAACAAATCATCTCGGCAGACCACGGAAATGCTGCTGTTGCGCAATGAATTGAACGTACGTCGTGACTGGATGCGGGATTATGATCAGTTTCTCAGCGAGATTATTTGGCACGAAGACGCAGCCTTGATGGCGCTGTACGCGGATGTTAAACAGCAGATGAACTCCAGTGAAAACCTGAGAGACATCATTGTGGAAGGCAATCACCAGTTTTCGGAACGCCTGCTGGATCTTCTGGATCTGCAGACAGAAAGGCCTCAGGAAATCCGATTGCTGCTGATCGCTGAAGAGTCCATCGCTCTGAAACAACTGGGGCTGGCTTATCTGAAAATTGCTTCGGAGATGAATGCTGTCATCAACGTTTGGTCATTCCATCCGCCGGGTACGAAGCGGGAAACACTGCCAGACGAACAATGGTCGCTGGAACATCTGAAATGGGCCGAAGTCACGCAACCAACCGGTAAGCATCAACCGGAAACATGGCAGCTTGTTGTCAGAGAATCGGCAACCGACGGTCCAACGAAACCACTTCTGTTGCGTCAGCGCGTTCTGGATCCAAAGAAGTTTTTTGACGGCGATCTGGATGGTGTCTTTGGATGTTTCTTCGAAATTTCCGCACCTCGAGTCTACCACCGTTTTGTGCGTGAAGACGGCCAGCATCGTTTTTGGTTTACTGAAAAGCAGCCGGAATGCTGTGTCTTCACGGGATTGTCAGCGATCGATCAATACATGCCGCCGCAAGGCATTGATCGCCGAGGTTCCGTGACACTTCCAACACGCTGCCGGGACTATGATTACACTCGGGCGAAAATGACAGACATGCTTAGCGGGGAAACAACCGTTTTGCATGATGGATATCTCAACATTGCGCTCGGACAATTGCTGCTTCGTCGTCATTTGGCGACGGCGGAAGGTATGATTGATTGAAATGGATATCACGGTCCCTGTCTACATTGAAACAATGGTAACAACGCCGGGTAAGCCACCGGATTACGTCGTGCGGCCGCTGTACTTTGCAGCGCCGGAAACAAGATCACCGTTCCTTCAAAGTGCTCTGAACAAACTGACGCACCGATTGCGGGAGATGCTGGTCGAACTTGGAAAAGTGCAGCGTCATGATGCACTGGCGGCATGGACATATTGTCCGGAAGTGAAAACCAAACGCTGCGAAGTTCGCATCGAAGTCGCCAAACAGTCCGCACGGCTGAAACTGTTGCTTGTGATGCAGGAACAGTTCGACCGTCGAATCGGGTTCGCTCCGGCGTTTCCGGAAGTCTGGTTCGAAATTCTACCTGATCAGGATCCTGAGGAACGCCTCGCGGAATCGCTCACAGAATATCTTCGTAAGGCGTATCGCGAAGTAAAGGACAATGAGTTCAGTCTTGAACGCAATTCTCTGAAAGGCAACGCATGGGTTTCCGAGATTGAGTTTCGCATCAGCCCGCCTCGTGTTCGTGAAAAGAAGACGGACAGTCTTTTCGCATTTCTGGGCGCGGCAGAAACGGTTGACGGTGAATCGGAACTTTATCGAGTCGGTCGTTGTCTTAATCATCAGTATCCGCAGGATCTGCATCGTGTCATGCTGCGGGATCGCGAAGTTGACGAATTGTCACGCCTGTTGACAGCGGAAGATCGGCGACCCGTGCTGCTGCTGGGGCCTCGTCAGGTTGGCAAGTCATCGATTCTGCACGAATACGTTTTTCAGCACGTCAGAAAAATCGGCAATCCGCATCGCGACAAACAGTCCGTCTGGTTACTGTCGCCTCAGCGATTGATCTCAGGCATGTCCTGTGTGGGCCAGTGGGAAACTCGCTTTCACGCCATTGCCAAACATGCCGCAGCGCGGGATCTGGTGTTGTACTTCGATGATCTGCTGGGACTGTTTCAAGCAGGCGTGACAAGTCAATCAACGCTCAATGTCGCCGCGCTGCTCAAGACGGTTCTGGAACGGCGACAGGTGCGCATCGTGGCGGAGATCACTCCTGAAGCATTTCGCGTATTGCGTGAAAAAGATCGAGGTTTCGCTGACGCGTTTCACGTGATTCGAATCGAAGAAATGTCGACCGACGACAATCTGCGTGTCCTGTTCGGTGAGCAGCGCAATCTGGAACTTCGTCATCGTTGCCGCTTCGCTATTGATGCTTTGCCAGCAGTGATTGATCTGCAGCGTCGGTATTCTCGGGACATCGCGTTTCCAGGCAAAGCCGCCGGATTCCTGCAACGACTGGCAGTAAAAATCGCCGGAGAAACGCCAGCAGCTGATTCTTCGAATACAGGCAAATTCCAACCACCCGTGGTGACTCGGGCACGTGTGCTGGACGCGTTTCATCAACAGTCCGGATTGCCACGCACGTTCCTGGATCAGCGGCAGACACTCGCTGCGAATGACATTGCGATAAACTTGCGCGAACGATTTATCGGGCAGCCCGAAGCCGTTCAGGCGGCCGTTGAAATTATCAGCATCGCCCGTGCGAGATTGAACGATCAGACGCGGCCTGTCGCGTCTCTGCTGCTATTAGGACCGACAGGAGTTGGCAAGACAGAATTTGCAAAGTCGCTGGCAAGTTATCTATTCGGAAACTCCGATCGCTTGCTGCGATTCGACATGAACGAATATGTGTCGCCCAACGCAGTGCCTCAATTGGTCGGCACGTTCGCTCAGCCGGAAGGTTTGCTGACGGCGGCCGTCCGGCGGCAACCGTTTGCTGTCCTCCTGTTTGATGAAATCGAAAAGGGGCATCCTGATGTGTTCGATTTGCTGCTGCAGGTTCTTGGCGAAGGTCGGCTGACGGATGCTCGTGGACGCACGACGGACTTTTCAAATACGATTATTGTGCTGACGTCGAACCTTGGGACTCAACGCTCAGAAACCGGTCTGGGATTCGGTGCTGCGGCAAGTCGCGACGCCGGCATTTCCATCCGGGCGGCGGAGAATTTCTTTCGTCCGGAATTCTTCAACCGTCTTGATCGAGTCATCCCGTTTGGCCGTCTATCGCGCCAGGATATGCAGGGCATTGCTCGACATCTGATGTCGGACGTGCTGCATCGGGACGGTCTTGTTCGCCGTCAATGTGTACTGAATACGTCCCAAGCGGCGGTCGATTGGGTCATTGATCAAGGTTACAACCCTGTTCTCGGCGCGCGGGCATTGAAACGTGCGATTGAAAAAGAACTGACTCTTCCAATTGCCACGTTCCTTGCCGCGCGGACTGATGGAAATCAGGGCCAGACAGACGACGGCCTGATGCTGATTGATATTGAGCGGACTGACCGCGGTTTGTCGGTTGCTGTGCGAACACTCGTCAGGCGGCCGATCCGAATTCCGCTGCCATCAGAATCCGACGCCGACGTTTCTGCTGCGCTGGAACAGAGCGATCGGTTTTTGCATTCGTTGGCAGCATTGCTGCCGGCTCTCAAAGTCGGCGGTAGTTTTGATGCGGGCAAATTGTCACCGCAACAGACTCGATATCTACTTGTTCAGGATGAGTTACCGCGTCTGAAAACGTGGCTGGAGGAATTGCGATCGGCTCAGAAAGCAATGCGGCAGCAGGGAACAACGGGAGTCCTGCGGCAGCAGGGGCGAGCATCATCAGGACCTCGAGATGTGATTCGCCGCAAGGGACCATCACACGGGAATGTCGTGAATCGAGCAGCGGCCGATGACGAAATCGAAGACTATTTTGAGACGCGATTCGACGGACCTGCTCGGGACGTGCATCTCGCGGAAGAAACTCCGCATCTCGTTGCAAGAATCCAATGGCTGCATGTGGTCGCGTCGTCCACAGAACGCCTCGAAGAATCTGTAACGCTACGTATTACTTCTCTCGATCCAGGTGCTGGGAAGAACGTGGAATTACTGACGGAACGTTTACTGGAAACATGGACAGACGAACTCGCGCTTGATGCATGGCGGGAGACAGATCAATCCGATCTGCACGGTCAAATTATTCGTCTGAAAGGCGTTTTGGCGAGACACTATGCATCCGTCGAATGCGGATTTCATGCCGTCATTTCGACCACGGCGTCGACTCCGAAACTGATCCTGGTGCAAAACCTTGATGAACCCGTGCAGGAGTTGCTTGTCAGAAGTGTGACATTGAATGATCTGATTCCCGGCAAATCTTTCCCTTCAATCGAGGAGCTAAGGCAGCAGGCATGGACAAGTCTTGGCTGAATGTACCCGTCACGCTCGGGACGTGCGCTTCAATTTTTGCCTCCCTTTTTCTGTCTGCAATGCGTATCGAATTCGCAAGCTGAGTCCCAAAACTATGCCAACTTACCGATGTCCTGTCCTTGTCTGGCGAAACTCTTCCGGCCTGTTTACAGCCAGTCTGGTTGAACAGCACGATCTTGCTGCCGTAGCGAATACCCCGCGTGAAGCACTGGAACAACTTCGCAGTCTGCTCGACTGGCAACACCGCGACAATCCATTTCAGGATCCGCCAAATCTGAAAGAACCGGAGCTGATCACTTTCAAGGTCGCCGTGCGGCCTGAGTATCGCGATGAAATGACCAGTCGAAGGTTTCCAGTTCAGCAGCCGTTTGACCTGCGAGTCTACTGCGTCGTTGGTCAACAACTCGGCGGGCCGCAGTTGGCTTCCATTCCAATGATTGGACTGCGTCTGAATCTCAGCGAACATGATGAAATAAGGAGCATAATTCCGCAAATGGTCCAGCGATGGTTTGAAGGGCAGACGCCTCTTGAACTATCACGTCACATTGCGCCGGAAGAAGTTTTTCTGGAAGACGTGTTTGTCTCGATCGATGCTGATCGCGAATCTACTCGCCCCCGTTTGACAACGGAGCAATTGGAAAAGATCGCTGATCCGCTGGGCGAATCTAAAATTCGCTCGTTGTTTGGACGAGCCTGGGAGCGCGATCGGGAGGTGGATGATTTTGCGGGCCAGCTTCGATCCGATCGGGGCAACTGGCTTTTGATTGGAGAGCATGGCACAGGAAAAACCACGTTGCTGTGCGAAGCCGTTCGTCACGTTGAACGGCGTCTTAACAAAGAAGAAAACACCGACGATGAATCTTGGGTCCTGAAGCCCGTTCGTCGTTTCTGGCAGACGAGCGCTGGACGATTGATTTCGGGAATGAAGTATCTCGGGCAGTGGCAAGAGCGGCTCGAAGGCATCATTCGGGAACTCGGAGAAATCGATGGTGTGCTGTGTATCGAAAGCCTGCTGGATTTTGTTCGCGTTGGAGGAAATGAGGCGACTGATAGTCTGGCATCATTCTGTTTGCCATACCTTCAACGAGGCGAACTGCGGATCATCGCGGAGATTTCCCCGACGGAACTGGATGCCGTCCGTCGGTTGCTGCCGGGCTTTGCCGATCTGTTTCAGACCGTAACATTGGCTCCGCTCAATCGTGCCAAAGCCATCAATCTTCTGCAACGAGTCGCCGACAATTTTGCTTCTCAGTCAAAGGCTGCGGTCAGTGACGACGCTGCTGCGCGAACAGTTCAACTCTTTCAACGATTTCAACATTATCATGCCTTGCCGGGTGAGGTTGTCGCGTTTTGGCGAGATCTGTTGGATCGTTCGTCCCGCAGCAATGCCAAAACATTGACCTCGGACAGTGTGCTGCAAACATTTCTGCAGCGAACGGGGTTGCCGGAACTGTTTCTTCGCGATGATCTTGCGATGCCACGGGAACGCGTGATTGCGGATTTTCAGACGCAGATCATTGGGCAGGAGACAGCTTGTGAGACGGTTGCAGATATCATTGTTCGGTTCAAGGCCGGAATGAACGATCCAATGCGACCGTTGGGGGTTCTGCTGTTTTGCGGTCCGACCGGAGTTGGCAAAACTGAACTGGCGAAGGCAGTCTCGCGATGTTTGTTCGGTGCTGCCGTGACATCGAATGGCTCTGCAAATTCCACTCTCACCGCCGCACGCATGATTCGCATCGACATGAGCGAATACTCCGGGCCGTGGGCGGCCGATCGGCTTTTGATGCAGGCAAATGGCGAACCGTCAGAGTTTCTGCAACAGATTCGACGTCAACCATTCACGGTGCTGCTGCTGGACGAAATCGAGAAAGCGCATCCGTCCGTCTACGATGTATTGATGAACGTTTTCGATGAAGGACGGCTCACCGATCATTTCGGGCGAGTCACATGGTTTCGAAGTACCGTGATTTTGCTGACGTCGAATCTGGGCGCGGATTCGTCAGAACAAGTGGGATTTTCAGAAGCGACGGGAGCATCGAGCGCTCGTTACGAAGCCGCTGTGCGTGAATTCTTCCGCCCTGAATTTTTCAATCGTCTGGACGGAGTTATCGCCTTTGATCCACTCACGCCAGAAGCGATTCTGCAAATCACCGAAAATGAACTTCGCAGCATCGCAGCGCGTGAAGGATTAAAGAAGTCTGGTCTGCAGATGAAGTGGACAGTCGATGTCGTTAACCATCTGGCACGACATGGCTACGATCCAAAATTTGGAGCCCGCCCGCTGCAACGGACGCTGGAGACGTTGATAGTCGCTCCGATGTCGCGATTTCTTGTGGAGCATCAATCCGAAGAATTCTCAGAGTTGCATCTGACGCTCAGCGGCGACGGAACCGCAATTCTGATGACACCCATTGCGAAAACGGAGTAGAAGTTGCACGGTTTGTGAAAAGCTGCAAAACATACTACCGCATAAGTGGCCTAACCAAGAATTCCCTGCACGATTTCCCCATGCACATCCGTCAGGCGATATTGTCGGCCCTGATAGCGATACGTGAGACGCGTGTGATCGATGCCACACAGATGCAACATCGTCGCCTGCATGTCATGAACATGCACCGGGTTCGATGTGATGTTCCATGCAAAGTCGTCAGTTTCGCCGTAGACCGTGCCGGGTTTGACTCCGCCACCGGCCATCCACCAACTGTAAGCACGGCCGAAGTGATCGCGGCCTTTCGGATTCGCGGGATCGCCCTGACCAAACGGAGTACGTCCGAACTCGCCGCCCCACACGATGAGCGTATCATCCAGCATCCCGCGTTCTTTCAGATCTTTCACCAGTGCGGCAGATGGGCCTTCGGTGTCGATGCATTGCTGTTCAAGCTGAGTAAACAGGTTTCCATGTTGATCCCATCCCGCATGCATCAACTGCACAAAACGTACACCTCGTTCCAGCAAGCGGCGCGCGACCAGACAATTATTTGCGTACGTGCCTTTTTCCAGGACGTCAGTGCCATAACGATCAAGCGTCGATTTGGTTTCTCCTGAGAAATCGACCAGGTCGGGAACACTCGACTGCATCCGAAACGCCATTTCGTATTGCGCTATTCGTGTATCAATTTCCGGATCGCCGTAGTCCGCCAGATGAGCTTGATTCATCGACGCCAGATCGTCCAGCATCGCACGACGTGATTCCGGGCTGATGCCTGAGGGGTTCGTGAGATATGGCACCAGATCGCCCGTGTTTCGAAATCGGACGCCCTGAAAGCGACTCGGAAGAAAACCGCTGCCCCAGTAATAATCGAAGAATAACTGTCCGCAGGTCTTCGCTTTGTCGCTCGACGTCATCACAACAAACGTTGGCAGGTTGTCGGTTTCATTGCCAAGCCCGTACGATAACCATGCTCCCATGGCAGGCCGACCTGGAATCTGTGAACCCGTCATGAACAACGTCACGCCAGGAGCGTGATTCACAGCTTCCGTGTGCATGCTGCGAACCACGCAGATGTCATCCGCGATGGAACCGATATTCGGCAACATTTCGCTCAGTGGTATTCCAGCCTGTCCGTAGCGTCTGAATGGTTTGATGGCTGGCTGACATGGCCACTTTCCGTATCCGCTCGACATCGTTGAAAGGCGTGTCGTGCCACGGATCGAATCCGGAATATCCTTTCCCTTCATCTGGCGAAGCACGGGCTTGTCGTCAAACAGATCCACATGCGACGGCCCACCGCCCTGCCACATGACGATGACACGTTTGGCTTTCGCTGGAATGTGTGGCATCCCCGGCAGGCCGAGATCCGCCGCATTGGACGATGTTGAACCAGTCAGCGAAGCCAGTGCTGCCAATCCGATGCCCGTCGATGTTGAACCGAACATCCGGCGACGAGTCACACGAGCGATGTTGTCGAGATAAGGATTTGTCATGGCAGGCTGATTTGTGCAGGATTTGAGAGGTTTATGGATGTTGGCAGACCTGCACTCTACCAATGTCTGACTATTCGCTTCAACTCAATTCAAAATCACTAAACAGCAAACGCCCTGAACCGCTGCATAATCGCGCAGGACGGGACTCCAGTCCCGTCCTGACTGTGTAGCTGCAGACGGGCAACGCCGTTGGTGATTCTGACGGGCGAAAATGCTGGCAAAAACAACAGCGTGCGATGCGATTCAGTCCCGGCAAGGGACGATAACGAACGTCGCGAAAGTTGCTGTTTTCGCTCCGAGACTCTGGAATCTAAAAGGGAAACGTGACCGGTGATTGTCCGGCGTGTTGATTTAATGCGTTTTATTGACCCGAAGCGCCAGCGAGGTGGCATTTCATCTGTATTTTTGACGTCAAAAAAACCTCGCTGGCGCTTCGGGTTGGTATTAAATCAACACGCCGTGTCCGTCACCAGCAAAGAGCTATCGTCCCTACCGGGACTGAATCCAATGAAGCCTGCAGGAAAATGCGCATGTGTTTCCTGATAAGCTGGTCGCCATAGGGGTTTAGATTTGCAGGCCGTGCTACAATCGGAAGGGACTCCGATGTTCAACGCATACCAGGCGCCGGTGTTTTCGTACGATGATCGAGTGCTGTTTGATCCGTTGGTTCCGTAGCGCGATGAGGGACGTCACTCGACGGGTTTTCGTTTCGCACAGGAAACCTGTGATGCGTGCCCGCTGATGAAGCCGTGTATCGCGGCGAACCAGAAACGTGGCAGAACGGCGACGCTCAATGATTACAAACCCGAATATGAAATTCAGCGGCAACGAAAGCTGACGGAGGAATACGGAGCGGTGAAGTCGGAACATCCCAGGGTCGAATGCGAACTTGTGAACCGTCACGGAGGTCGGCGAGCCCGCTATTGCGGGCTGGTCCGAGTGCAGGTTCAAAAGTTGATCGAGCGAACAGTTCATAATCTGAATCGCATGCTCCGACTGCTGGAAAAGGAAACCGGCTTCGCGATCATCCAACTGCTGCGCATCGCCGCGTCTGGCCACCGATGCCATCTCATGAGCATTCAAACGACGAGTGTTGCAATTTGAAAACCCAACCATACAGCCAATAGTCCATTGCCCCTGATACATTTTCCCACAGCCTCCGTAGGCGTCGGTTTTCTGGCAATTGGCCTGCGTACACCGCTCGCCGTTCAACGAATTATGCCCGATAAATCGTGAATGGGTGTTTACAGGCGATTCTCTCCTCAACCGGTTTCTACCGGACGGTCGGGCAATTGTTCAGATTACGAATGTAAAGATTGCGATACCAGACTTCACTGCCGTGATCGGTGAGCATAATCCGTCCGGAAAAATTCTTCCCAAAGCCTGCGGTATCTTTGAACTTGCTGGCTTTGATAGCTTCTGCAAAACGCTGCGAGTCTGTGTCTGCGTCGATGATCAAATTGCCATTCATCCAATGACGAAGCCGATTGTCCTGCACAATGATACGACCTGAACTCCACTCATTCAGCGGCAGATAGCGTCGTTCAAACACTGGATTAGAACGATCAACCAAATCGTACAGGGAAGCCGTAAAGTGCTTCGCTGGCAACTTTGGAAAAGCGGCGTCATCCTGAATTTGATATTCAGGTCCAAGCCACGACGAACCGTACTTCTGTACTCGATACTTGATCCCGTTGTTGCCTTTCTCTGAGATCCGAAAGTCGAACCACAGATCGAAGTTCTGATATTCGTCCCGCGTCAGAATATTGTCGCCCTTGCCGACCAGATGCAGCGATCCATCTGCATCAAAACTCCAGCCCTTCTCGACAGGGTTGCCATTCGGCAGATTCCAAAGGTGCAACGATCGATCCGGGATCAGGTTGGTGTAGGTTTGAGCAATTGCGTTTTCCGCACAACTCATCAGCAAAACACTGGCGGCAAGAAAAAGAAGTCTATTCATTGGAACTCCTAGTGGGCTTGGGGCAGGCAGAATAAGTGAAACGATAAATTTTTTTAATAGCCGTCCGCGACGACATCTCCGTCGAAGCGAATCGGTTCCAGATTGAGACGCAGTCGACATTCATCAAGCATAGCCTGAGTCGCACTAGCGCCAATGCGTGTAACGCCGATTTCACGACACTGCAACAGAGCGTCCATGTCGCGCACACCACCGGCCGCTTTCACCTGAACATTGGCCGCCGAATGTTCTCTCATGAGGCGCAGATCGTCCATCGTCGCGCCACCAGTGCCGTAGCCAGTCGATGTCTTCACCCAATCAGCGTTGAATTCACTGCAAATCTGGCAGAGTTGAATCTTCTGGTCGTCTGCCAGATAGCAGTTTTCGAAGATAATTTTCACCTTCTGTCCGGCAGCATGAGTGACATCAATCACGGCTTCAATATCCTGCCGCACGTAGTCCCAGTCGCCGCTGAGTACACGGCTAATGTTGCAAACCATGTCCAGTTCTTCACCACCGTCCGCTAACGCTCGCTTCGCTTCTTCGACCTTCACGGCAGTGGTGTGGCCTCCGTGAGGAAACCCAATGACGGTGCTGGCTTTGACGCCTGAGCCCTGCAGAATCTGAGCACAACGCTTCAAATAGTGCGGTTGTATACACACACTTCCGGCTTTGAAAACCACAGCCATGCGACACCCCGATTCGAAATCTTCGAATGTCAATGTAGGCTTCAGCAACGAATGATCGATCATCCGCGAAATATCTTCGTACGTGTAATTCATCAGCTTTTACTCAAAATGGTTGGGGGGATGTCGGACGACCTGTTGAAGTATGTCAGATCCAGCGAATTCTGTCACACGCCGGAGATCTCCCGTCGTCCGAAATTTCCGAACCACCGTCCCATTTGTACGAAACCGGAACTGCGGTAGTTTGCGCGTTTTCAACGCGTGTTTCCTGTCAAACCGGCGTTTCCGACTTGCAATCGCCTGAATACTCGCAGAAATCGCCGAAGACAATTCTGTCAGGATTCACGATGAATTGCCTGCGCTCATTGCCACTCAATAGTGGCGTGTGACGCAATCGCCGGAGGGATGTCGGATGCGACTCGAACGAAAATCACTACTCGCCTGCACGCTGCTTGTTTTGACAGGTTGTTCGGCAGCTCGAAATTTACGCTCGGCAGCCAGCGAAAGTGTCTCACCCGATCGCGTTCCATTGCCCGTTCGCCATGCTGACGAGTACGACACGGGTGAACACAACTACGAATACGAATTAAACCCTTCATACGAAGACGAGTCCCTGGCTCCGCGATCAAGTTTGCCCCCCACAGCACCAATGCGCGAACCTGTCCCCGCGCCGCCAGCGATCGGTGTTTCTCGCGTGAAGAGTGTGAGCTGGCTGCGACGGTCAGAAAACAATTCGACTCGAAATACCTGTGGCGACAACACCAGTGTCGATGGATGCACGACGGGAAACGTTTCACATCTGCCTCCAGCGTATTTCGTGGAAGGCTGCGACACACCGACTCAGACGACAGTCGCGCCTTCACTTCGAGATCGTGAAAAAACAAACCTGGTGGGAGTCGTGCACGGTTGGAATCTGAGGAAGCGAATACACACGCGTCAGCAAACGTATGCTCCTCGGAACTGCGGCGAGCAGAACGTCGCATCTCCCGGATGTTATGCGCCTGGCGGATGCACTCAGAACACTCAGACTTTTCCGCCACATGACGCCGTTCGGAAATCAGACGCGTATTCGAATCCTAAGAATTCCGGGACTCGTAGCGGCAGTCTCGCTGACCCGCTGTCCGAAAATGGCTGGGAAGAAAACGCCACGCATCCCAACAATCCAGGATTCACTCCCGATGATCTGATGGAATTGCCTTCAATAATTGAGCAAAGATCAGAGGTCAAACCGCAGCCAGAAACGAAGCCGAAGTCGGTTCCGCATGCGCCCGACGATTCTGAGATCAGCCCCACGCCTGCTTTGCCAATTCCGTTGCCAGCCGATCCGGATGAGACTGTTCCGGCACCTGTCGAACAAAAGGTTAGTCCGAATTCTGCCAATACAAACACCAAGCCTCCCATGTGGCCTCGGCTAGGCCAACCTGCAGCGAAACCAGCGAACCTGCCCGTCGCCGCGCCGACGCTGCAAAAAGATTCCACACTTCCACTGATTCAACCGGGCAGAAAAACTTGAGACTGGCGCTGTCCAACGAGTGCTCTTTCAACCCTTAAAGTTCGGGTTGAATTGTTCAGGTACGATGGACTTCCAGTCCGTCGTACCCACGTTTATCGACGGACCAGAAGTCCGTCGTACCCGCAGAATAAGCGCAGAGCAGTGGTTTTAAAATACAAGCAAGCAGAGACTGGCAGGCTGAACTTCCACTTCGACGGGAAGACTGGAGCAAGGATCTCCATCAACCTGAACACCGTCAATCTGGAGATTGTCAGGCGAATCCAGCATCAATCGCTTTGCCGTGAATTTTGTGACTTCCACTGAGCGGATGGGTAGTCTCAATTTCAGTCGAACTGCGTGCCAGAAAATCTGCCAGCGAGATATGCCGTGATAAACACGAACGTTCAGTAGCCCGTCGTCGGGGAATGCTTCAGGAGCGAAGCTTAGCCCGAAGCCGTAACGAGGGATATTAGTAACGATAACGTGCGTCCCGCTCACAATGCTGTTTCCTTCCATGTCAGAGACGCGAATCTGTTTCGGTGACCAGGCAAGGAAAGCGCGAAGAGTCGGTATGACGTATCGAATACGGCGAATCGTTCCGATCCGCGATCTATGAATCGCATGCACGATTTCTCCATCCACACCAACGCTCAGCATGAGGAGAAATCGTCGCCCGTTGGCCGCCGCAGAATCGAACTTACGGAATCTGCCAATATCAATCACTTTACTTAGCGTGCGACCGCACCGAGGCAGATTGAGGTGCTTTGCCAATAGGTTTTCCGTCCCCAGCGGCAATATGGCAACCGGACAGCCAACGTGCCGATTGACAACGTCCGCGACGGTTCCGTCGCCGCCAGCTGCCACAATACAACGCAGGACTTGTTGACGCCCCGGAGTCGACAACCAGGCATCCAGTTTCTCTCGCGATCGAAACATGCGCACGCGATATTGTGCCGCGCGTAAGGCCCGCACAAGATTCAGCAATTCCTTGCGCCCCGCGCCTGATCCGGAGCGTGGATTACGCTGAATCACGATGAGTCTTTTGTCATCAGGTAACGTGGAAGCGTTCAAAGTGCTGTCCGGCTTCTGAATCACGATTCCGTGAGTTCCAGGTATGGATCAAGCCCCATGTTCTCATATTGATCAAGTCGCATACGTTCCTGCTTCAGCAAATGCTTGCGCTGCTTGCGATGAATCTTCTCAAGAAATCGCTGAACTCGCAGGAAATAACGATTCCAGGTTCGACCAAGTTCTCCCTGCCGATTTGCAATTGCCATACGCTGTTTTCGAAGCCGCTCTTTCGGTTCGCGACATCGTAACAGTTCATCTTCCAGACTCAGAAAGAATTGATATGAACCCGGGTCGCCCTGGCGCGCGGAACGACCGATCAACTGCCGGTCAATTCGTTTTGAACTATGGATTTCGGTAGCAATCACGTGCAAACCACCAGCTTTGCGAACGTCTTCTTCGAGAATAATATCGGTACCGCGTCCCGCCATATTGGTCGCGATCATGACACTGCCTGCATGGCCCGCAGACGAAACGATTTCCGCTTCCTGCTCATGATAGCGTGCGTTCAGGATCTGATAGGGGATCCGCTTGTCCTTGAGAAGCAGTCCAAGTGCTTCTGAAGCCTCAACCGACGGTGTACCAATCAGAATCGATCGCCCCTCTTTGATCTTGTCCTGAACTTCTTCGACGATCGCATCACGTTTAGCTTCCTGTGTTTTGAAGACGCGAGTCGTCAGGCCCTTGCGAATGCAATTTTTATTCGTTGGGATCTTCGTGACTTTCAGACGATATGTTTTCTTCAATTCACCGCGTGCCGGCAGCGCGGTTCCCGTCATTCCCGCGAGATGGGAGTATTGTCGGAAGTAGCTTTGCACAGTCACACGTGCAGCTTCGCCAGTCGCAGCGGTAATCGGGACCAGCTCTTTGGCTTCGATCGCCTGATGCAGACCGTCTTGCCATTTACGACCGTCCATGATGCGCCCGGTCCCTTCATCGACGATGACCACTTTGTTCTCGACAATGACGTAGTCTCGATCGAGTTCGAATGCATGCCGAGCGGTTAACGCTTTTTCCACCTGAGCGTAGATGCGTTCGGTGTCCATGGAACTCAGTAGCGACGGTTTCGACATCAGCACGACTTTGCGGCAACCGGCATCGGTGAGCCAGGCAGTTCGGCGTTCTGGTTCATAAACATAGTCGCGTTTCGGTTCCAGCTGAAATGTCGCACGATTGCTCCAGCGAAACAGATTCACGGTTGCCGGCTCGTTCGGCTGCGTTAAGCCGATAATCAGCGGCGTTCGAGCTTCATCAATCAGAATACTGTCCGCTTCGTCAATCAATGCGAAATAGTGTCCACGCTGAACTGGTTCCTCAGCACCTTGCAACGTGCGAATATACCGTCGCACTTGATTTCCGCCGTCTTCGGACATTGCTCCTTTACGAAGACGGTCTCGCAGAAAATCGAAACCCATTTCTTTACTGGTACCGTAGGTAATGTCTGACGCATAGTTTGCCCGGCGTTCGTCAGGCTCCATCGAGTCCAGAATTTTGCCAACGGTTAACCCCAGCTTCACGTGGACAGGTCCCATGGTGTCTGCGTCGCGACTTGCGAGATAATCATTGACAGTGACCACGTGACAGCCTTGACCTGGCAGAGCTCGCAGGAATGACGGCATCGTGGCGGTCAGCGTCTTTCCTTCGCCCGTCTGCATCTCTGCAATGTGACCTTCGAAGAGCGAGATCGCACCCATGACTTGAACTTCGAAGTGCTGCATACCCAGGACTCGCCGAGCCGATTCGCGAACCAATGCGTACGCCTCTTCCAACAATTTTTCCAGCGGGATGCCGGCTCTCGCTTCCCATCGCAGTTTGCGACCACGAGTCAGCAATTCTTCATCGGTCAGCCCCTTTAAGGTTTCGCTGAGCTTAATAATCTTCCTGGCCGTCGCGCGCCAGCGAGAACGCCGGGCGGCAGAAGGAATAAACCCCGTTTTGAGGCCGTGATAGATTTTGCTTGGGAGACTCATGAGCGAAAGTGTATCAACGCCGATTCACTGAAAAAAGACCTGGTTTCTGCGCGACGAGCAACTTGAACTCCTGCCTGAGCTTCAATGCCCAGCCAGTGAATCCACACCAGATTCGAACACGTATCAGACGAAGCACATCGCAAAAATCTCACGCTGACGACCGACGATGACCTCCCGGACCGCCGTTCCCACGAATCAGAAGCTCGATTCAGCACCACATTGAATGACACAAAGCGTTTAATACCAATGACTTACGGTGTTGACAGAGGTTTGACATTCGCATGACGACGACAAAACACGATGCTGTTGTGGAACTCCGATAACGAGCGTATTGTTCACAACATCTGCTGGAACGACAAACCAGCAAACCTGAACACAACGAACACAACAAACAATGTTGGTCACCGGGGCCTTATCCTGAAATCAGCCTGTTTGCCGTCCTTTACTAAACAACCAAGGGTTTGATTTAATGAGCGTCTCCGCTTTAAATCCCGCAGCAGCAAGTACTGCTGATCAACATTTGCTGACTGCAGTTGAAGCTAAACGTCAGAAGTCACAAGCCGATACGGACACCCTCGTCGCTGCTTTTCATCGAGACAAACTGCGGTGGAGCAACGTCGATTGGGTTGTCGCCCTGTTTTTGATTGGTGTCCATGCTGGGGCTCTGGCAGCTCCGTTCTTCTTCACATGGACGGGCATGGCTGTTTGCCTTGTGATGCATTGGGTCACATGCAGCCTTGGGATCTGTCTTGGCTACCATCGCTACTTGTCACATAAATCCATGAAACTGCGAGCACCCGCAGAATTCGTCGCGATGGTTTGCGGATGTTTGTCTGGTGAAGGTTCACCTTTGACATGGGCAGCAACCCATCGCTTGCATCATCATAAATCCGACCACGAAGGTGACCCACATTCCCCGATTCGTGTTGATGGCTGGTGGTCGCACATTCTTTGGTTGTTTCCTAAACGTTCCACTGAATCAACGCAGGTACTGTTTCGCCGATACGTGCCAGAACTTGTCAATCGCCCGATGATGCAATTCTTTGAGAAGACTTTTGCAATGTGGCTATGGGGCGGCGGCTTGGTCATGCTGGCCGCAGGCTGGATTCTGAGTGGATGGCAAATGGGAGTTTCACTTCTCGTCTGGGGAATGTGTGTACGAATGGTTGCCGCTTACCACAGCACATGGTTTGTGAATTCCGCCACACATCTTTGGGGATACCGCAACTATGACACTCGAGATCATTCACGCAATTTGTGGTGGGTTGCGATCCTCGCTTATGGCGAAGGCTGGCACAACAACCATCATGCCCATCCAGCAGTGGCTCCAGCGGGGCACAAATGGTGGGAATTAGATCTTACCTGGTGGTCGATTCGATTACTGCGAGCTGTTGGCATGGCATACGACGTCAAAGATCGGATTCCAAAGGGTCGCCGAGCTAATGATGGCGACATTCCCCTGGAACATCTGGACGGTGCTCACGCTGAACTTCCAGGTTCGCTCACCGAAGTTGCCGCATAAACATTCTTCCCGGCGAAGTTCGCGAGAACCCGCCAGTGAGCAGATGTTGAAATCCGGCGTACCTTGTAAATCCAAAAACGAATCAGCCACGCTTAATTGAGCGTGGCTTTTTCATTTTGATCGCCACAATGTGCAAGTATTTTCCAGTGCACCCGCAGGAAAAGGTTTCGGCCCTCGCAATAGACGTCTATGGTACAATTTGTTTCAATGCGGTTGTTCAAACAGTCTTGACTCGCAGTTCATCGAGCAATGATTGACAACAAGTACCTGTCGCTGCCGTCGCCAGACGGCGGACGAATAAGAATTCCCCTCCGTCTGGCGACAGTGGTTACGGTATTCCCCCTATGACACTTATGTTTCAATACCTGGTGACGATTTTGGCCGCCTGGCTGCTGCCAGGCGATGGCGTCAACTATCAAACACAGGTTCGGCATGTTTTCCAGGAACGTTGTTTCGCCTGTCACGGTGCGTTAAAGCAAGAGAGTGGCCTCCGCATTGACACTGCTGCGGCTGCTATCAGCGGTGGCGATTCGGGAACGGCCATCGTTCCCGGAGATGCCGCGGCCAGCTTGTTGTTGCAACGTGTTGCGACGTCGGATCTGGCAGAACGCATGCCTCCGGAAGGCGAATCGCTGAAGGCCGCCGAGATCGACGCCATTCGACGCTGGATCAACGAAGGCGCAAAGGCTCCGGCTGACGAAACTCCGGAATCCGATCCGCTTGATCACTGGGCATTCAGACCTCCAGTGCGGCCAGCGATTCCGCAAGCCACTGATCCTGCGTGGAACATCAATCCCATCGATTCGTTTGTCGCTTCGGCGCGGGAACGTCATGGCTTGATTGCTCAACCTGCCGCCGACAAACGCATCTGGTTGCGACGAGTATCGCTCGATCTCGTTGGATTGCCGCCCACGCTGGAGGAACAGTCAGCGTTCCTGAATGACTCATCACCCACAGCGCATGCGGATGTCGTTAAGAAGCTTCTCGACAGTCCGCAATACGGCGAACGCTGGGGGCGACATTGGATGGATATCTGGCGATACAGCGATTGGTGGGGCCTGGGTGACGAAGTTCGTAATTCACAAAAACACATCTGGCACTGGCGTGACTGGATCGTGGAATCTATGAACAGCGACAAAGGCTACGACCAGATGCTGCGCGAAATGCTGGCCGCAGATGAATTGTATCCGGACGATCCGGATCGCTTACGAGCCTCCGGATTTCTCGCGAGGCAGTATTTCAAGTTCAATCGCACAAGCTGGATTGATGAAACGATTCAGCACACGTCGAAGGCCATGCTTGGTCTGACGTTCAACTGTGCGAAGTGTCATGATCATAAGTACGATCCGATTTCGCAGGTGAACTACTATCAACTGCGAGCCATATTTGAACCGTACCAGGTCCGCACGGACATGATCGGCAATGAGCTGGATTTCGAAAAGGATGGCATCCCCCGAGCCTTCGACTGTAATCTCGATGCCGAAAGTTTTGTTCACGTGCGTGGAGATGATCGCAACCCTGACACGACACTGGCGATGCAGCCCACGATTCCGGATTTTCTGTCGTCGGGCGAATTCGCAATCGAACCTGTCACCCTTCCTGCCGACGCATGGAATCCCGGCACACGGCAGTCAGTCGTGGATGCCTATCTGCATGCAGCGCAACTGGAAATTCAAACCGCGCAGAAAGTGGTGACGACCGCCAGAGAACAGCTCGCGAAATTACAGCAAGCGGCAAAGCTTATTCAGCCCAACCCAGACAACGGCAGCAGCGATGAACCAGTCGTGCTCGTATCAGATGATTTCACAACGGCAAAACCAGAACTCTGGGAGTTGCGTGGCGGTGATTGGCAATACGTAGACGGAAAACTACGACAGGTGAAAACCGGAACTGCCCGAGCGGCCCTGCGTTTGCTTCAGGCACCGCCGCAGGATTTTCAGGCCAGGCTGAAATACACCCCGACCGGCGGCGACGTTTGGAAATCTGTCGGAATCGCTTTTGATGTGGATGACAAACAAAATGAAATTATGGTGTATTTGAGTTCTTATGCGGGAGGCCCAAAGGCGCAGGTCTCCTTTATGAAGGACGGAAAGCAGGAGTATCCGGCAGCCGGAGCGGAATCTAGGATGATTGCGTTAAACGAACCGCATGAACTCACGATTCGTGTTCGCGGCAACCTCGTCAATGTGACCACCGATGGAACTCATTCCATCGCATACCGATTACCAGTACCGCGTCGTGAAGGGCTACTCGATCTGATCGCGTTTGATGCGCAGGCGACATTTTTGTCATTCCAACTTTCGTCGTTGCCAGAGTCAGTGACGCTTCAGGAAGCTGCGTCCGGAAAAGTTGATGGACCATTGTCGGTGGATCAGGCGTTGCTCGTGGTGACAATCGCGGAGTCTGCTCTACTAAAAGCCGAAGCACAACCTGCCTCGATTCACGCACGCACGCAGGCCGATCGTGGTACCGGAGGGCTAACGCCACTCCGCTCGCCAGTTTCGCATCTGATTGCTGAAGCTGTGCGAGCGGAACGCGTCGTCTCTGCTGCGGCTGCGACAGAAGCCGCAGCAACAGCAGAACTCGAAGTTCTGCAAGCGACTGCCGAACAGAAACCAGCGGCCGAAAAGAAACTTGCTGAAGCCCGGACGACTGCTGAAACTGCCAAAGCTGCAATCAACCTGCCTGGTGAATCCTACACGTCACTGACCGGTTCACTGAAGACGCTGGAATCCAATCAGGAAACTGAAGAGTCACGACGGAAACCGTTTCCAAAAACCAGTACCGGACGCCGCACAGCTCTCGCACAATGGATCACGCATCGCGACAATCCGCTTGCGGCCAGAGTCGCCGTGAATCATATCTGGGCCCGGCATTTCGGAACTCCTTTGGTTCCGACGGTATTTGACTTCGGCCGCAAAGGGACACCGCCTACGCATCCAGAACTGCTCGACTGGCTGGCGGTTGAGTTTATGGAATCCGGTTGGAACATGAAGCATATTCATCAACTGATCACTACGTCACAGACATATCGGATGGCATCCACTCGCGCTGGCGCGGCGGAAGAGAATCTAAAAACTGACAGCGAGAATCGCTTCTATTGGCGCATGAATCCGATTCGTATGGAAGCTCAACTTGTCCGCGACAACCTGCTGCATCTGGCTGGCGAGCTTGATCTGACATTGGGCGGACCGTCGATTCCAGTCAGCGACGAAAAATCCCGAAGGCGAAGTTTGTACTTTGTTCATTCTCATAACGAGCATCAAAAGTTTCTTTCGATGTTTGATGACGCCAGCGTGCTGGAATGTTATCGCCGCGCCGACAGCATCGTACCACAGCAGGCTTTGGCCCTTGAAAACAGCCAGTTTGCCAGCGAATTGGCATCGAAAATCGCGTCTCACATTTCAGTTTTAGCGACGATCGATTCGGATGAAGCATTCGTCCGAACGGCGTTTCAAACGGTGCTTTCCGTCGATGCAAATGCTAAGGAAGTGGAAGTCTCCATCGCAGCCATGCAGGAATTTCGCAGCCTTGCCGCCGAACCGGATTCAGCAGACACTGCGTCCAGATCACGCGTGATGCTCATCCATACGCTCATTAACCACAATGACTTTGTCACCATTCGATAGTCGGAGTTTCCGAGTGAAGAATTCTGCACTGCAGATCATAAGTCTCGCATTTTTGCTGGCATCATCTTCGCCTGCCGCGACTGCGGAAGACTGGCCATGGTTCCTTGGGGCTCGGCATACAGGTGTTTCCGGCGAAGTTGACTTGAAGCTCGACTGGACCGAAAAACAGCCCGCAATACTCTGGAAAGGTCCGGTCGGGACTGGTTACAGCGCGCCGTCGGTGCTGGGTGACCGCCTTGTGATTCACCATCGTACAGGCGATCAGGAAATCGTGTCGTGCCGCAATGTGAAAGATGGTCAGGAAGTCTGGGTGTATTCTTATCCGACAACTTATGTTGATCCCTATGGCTATAACAATGGTCCACGCTGTTCGCCTGTTCTGACTCAGGAACGCTGCATTACACTCGGCGCGGAAGGTATGTTGGTTTGCACGTCGATGTCTGACGGCAAGCTACTGTGGCAGCATGACTTTCGCAAAGAATTTTCTCTGCCTGACGCATTTTTCGGAGTTGGTTGTTCGCCGATTCTGGATGGAGATCGCCTCATCGTGCTTGTTGGCGGGCAACCGAATTCCGGTGTGGTGGCCTTCAACGTCAGTGACGGAAAAATCCTGTGGCAGGCCGTTGGCCAGAAAACATGGGATGGAGCGAAAACAGATCAAGCGGGCAAGAAGCATGAATGGGCCGACGATGAAATGGTGGTGAGTTATTCGTCACCGATCATCGCAGAGATTCACGGTCAAAAGCATCTTTTGTGTTTTATGCGGCATGGACTTGTGTCGCTGAACCCAGTCAACGGCGTGGAAAATTTTCACTTTTGGTTTCGGCCAAAGGTGCATGAATCCGTCAATGCGGCTCGACCGGTGGTCATTGGAAATCGAGTGCTGGTCTCTGCCGCCTATATGCTTGGTTCAGCGTTGCTGGAAATTGAACCCGATGGCAAGCAATACAAGGAAGTCTGGCGTGACCGTACCAGCATGCTGGCACATTGGTCGACTCCGATTTATGTTGATGGCTGTGTTTACGGCTTCAGCGGCCGCCATGAAAATGAAGGTGAACTTCGCTGCATTAACGCTGCGGATGGAAAACTTTTGTGGCAGACACCAGGATACGACGCCGATCTGAAAAACCTGAGCCGCGACCGAACGACTGGGCACATCATCAATGCCACAACTGGCAAAGAGATTCCATATCCCTTCTTTGGTCGCGGATCACTGATTCAGGTGGGTTCGCGATTCATCGTCCTCGGTGAACGCGGCACAATTTCACTGGTGGACGTCAACAAAGAAAAATTCGTCGAACATGGACGTTTTTCTCTCGACGAAATCGCCTACCCCGCCTGGGCCGCTCCGGTGTTGTCGAACGGAAAACTGTTTCTGCGCAGCGAAGAATGGATTGTCTGCCTTAATCTGGATGCAGATTAGTCTGCGGGGGGGCGTTACGACGAGCAGTTTGCATGATGCGGTGAGTCAGCGTCCAAGTACTTGACCGTGATCGTGATCTGCCTAATAGTG
>Ga0105046_10003512_pt1 | contig 24871 bp, 26 predicted proteins | sample MAT03_FD_78385 | JGI IMG/M metagenome (GOLD analysis project Ga0105046, IMG submission 78385) | Freshwater microbial communities from Lake Fryxell liftoff mats and glacier meltwater in Antarctica - MAT-03 (megahit assembly) | ecosystem: Environmental > Aquatic > Freshwater > Ice > Liftoff...
AAAGCACGCCGATCTTCCTGCAACTCTGGCATTGCGGCCGCGCGTCGCACTCCAGTTTTCGCAAAGACCGTTCGCTGCCGGTGTCGGCATCGGCGGTGAAGTTGAACGGCGACTACATCCACACGCCCGAGGGCAAACAACCTTACGAGACGCCGCGCGCGTTGCGCACCGACGAGATTGCCAGCGTGGTCGCGGATTACCGGCGGGCCGCCCAACGCGCCAAAGATGCCGGCTTCGACGGCATCGAGATCCACGCCGCCAACGGTTATCTCATCGACCAGTTCCTCCAGTCGAAGACCAACCAGCGAACCGACCAGTATGGTGGCTCAGTGGAAAACCGGTTCCGCTTCCTGCGCGAAGTCGTCGAGGCCACCCTCACCGTCTGGCCGGCGGGCCGCGTCGGCGTCCGGCTCGCGCCGAACGGTGCGTTCAACGACATGGGCTCGCCCGATTTCCGCGAACAATTTCTCCACGCCGCCCCGCAACTCGACGCCTACCGGCTCGCGTATCTGCACGTGATGGACGGCTTGGTGTTTGGCTTTCACCAACTCGGTCAGCCGCTGACGCTGGCGGATTTCCGCGGCGTGTTTCACGGCCCGTTGATGGGCAACTGCGGTTACACGCAAGAAACCGCCGAGGCTGCCATCATGGCCGGTCACGCCGACCTGATCGCGTTCGGTCGTCCGTACATCACCAACCCCGATCTCGTCGAACGTTTCGCGAACGCCTTGCCGCTCGCGCCTGATGCTCCGGTCACGGTCTGGTCCGCTCCCACCGGCGCCGGCTACACCGACTTCCCGGCGTACGCAGCGAAGTAGGAGAAGGCGTCCTCTGTAGCCGCGGCGCTCTGTGCCGCGTTCCGAAATATACAACAGCACACGGCCCAGAGCGCTGTGGCTACAGTGCGCAAGTGGGTTGATTGACGGGCGGGCGTGGGGTGTGGCTTCGGATCTTCATCTTCAACCACGCGGAGCATTGTCCCATACTGCGCGGAACATGAACAAGAGCCGACTCGAAGCGTTCAGCGATGGCGTGCTGGCGATCATCATCACGATCATGGTGCTGGAATTGAAAGTGCCGCGGGGCGAAGACTGCGCGGCGCTGCGACCGGTGTCACTCGCCAAAACGCCACCGTCGTCCCGGCAATCGCCAGCCAGAGCAAGCCGATGTTCACCAGCACTGGCACGGGCGGCGGCAACGAGAGTACGATCATCAGTTTCGCGACCACGTTGATGCATCACGGCATGGTGTAACTCGGCCTGCCTTACGCCTGCCCGGAGTTGGCGGACATCAGCGAAGTCAAAGGCGGTTCCCCGTGGGGCGCAGCGACAAATGCCGGCGCGGATGGTTCCCGGCAACCGAGCGCGAAGGAATTGGCGCAAGCCCGGTTCCAAGGCCGGCACGTGGCCACGATCGCCCAGAAACTCACCCGCTAATCGCAAGGTTCGATGTGGGGACCGGTCGCGGCGATGGCCGGATCGGTTTTGAGGAGGACGTTCTTGGCGGAAATGGGTTTGATGGTGCGGACGCCGCCGGGGGAAAGTTCGCCCACGGCGATGATGGAATACGATTGGAGTTGGGCGCTGGCGGTTTCCCGGTCCAGTTTGTTGGAGACGTACTGGCCAATGCGGTCTTCATCTCCTCGTCGGGCGCAGCCGTAGGCGGTGCGGAAGCGATCCACTTCGCCTTGGAGTTCTTTCAGGCTGAGTTCGCGCTCCTGATCGGCAAGTTCGAGAACCCACGCGCGGAGCGTGCGCATCCCTTCGGAGTCGGCTTGAATGAGCAATGAACCGTGTTCGGCGGACATGGTGGAGGCCGCGCTGACGCGGGATTCATAGACGGATTGAATGCGATACGCCTTATGTTGCTGGTAGCATTCCATCAGCAACGAGTACGCCGCATCCTGACTTTCGATCTCGCAGACGGGGTCGCAGTAATTGAGCACGCGCGATTTGACGCCGGGCTGCTCGCCACCCTGAACGAAACCCGCTCCACCCACAACCAAGATTGCCACCAAAGATAATCGTACCAGTTTCATTATGCCTTCCTCCACACGCCAACAGTTGAATTGTTTTGCCCGGCCCGCCACTCCCCCCAAGGAGCACCGCCAATAGAGCAAAACTTTCCACCAAAGTCACGGGGAAATTATTGACAGTATCGTGACAACCAAGTGTCAAGCTTTCGCCAGCCCAAACGCGTCATGAACGGCGTGGGCGGCTTTCTCGGCATCCGCCAGCTTGATAATGACAGAAATTTTAATTTCGCTGGTGGAGATCATTTCGATGTTCACACCGGCCTGGGCGAGCGTTTCGAAAATTTTCGCGGCAACGCCAGGATGGGAGCGCATGCCGATGCCGACGACGGAGAGTTTGGCGATGCCCTCGGTGGAGGTGACTTCGCGGGCGCCGATTTCTTTCACTACGGGTTGCAGGGTCTTGGCGGCTTTGGCGGCATCGTTGCCGGCCAGCGTGAAGCTGATGTCGGTGAACCCTTTTTCGCTGACGTTCTGGACGATGACATCAATGTTGATGTTCGCCTCGGCGATGCTTTTGAAGACGCGCGCGGCGATGCCGGGTTTGTCGGGCACGCCGGCGACGGTGACTTTGGCTTGGCTCTTGTCAACCGCGACGCCGCGGATGACGACGGCTTCCATTTTGGCAGTTTCTTGTTTCACGATGGTTCCTGGATTGTTGTTGAAGCTGCTGCGCACCTCGAACACGACGTTGAATTTCTTGGCGAACTCCACCGACCGGGCTTGCATGACTTTGGAGCCGAGCGCCGCCATTTCCAACATCTCGTCGTAGCTGATTTCGGCAATCTTGCTGGCGTTGGGAATCAGGCGCGGGTCGGCGGTGTACACGCCATCCACGTCGGTGTAAATCTGGCACACGTCGGCTTTCACCGCCGCCGCGATGGCAATCGCGCTCAAGTCGCTACCGCCGCGCCCCAGCGTCGTGATGTAGCCTTCGGGTGTCTCGCCTTGAAAGCCGGCGATGATGACGATGTGGCCGTCGTCGAGCAATTGATGCACGCGTTTGGGCGTGATGTTGGCGATCTTGGCTTTGGTGTGGATACCGTCGGTGACGATGCCGGCTTGCGCGCCGGTCAGCGACGCGGCTTTGGCGCCGAGTCCGTGCAAGGCCATCGCGAGCAGCGCGATGGTGGTTTGTTCGCCGGTGGCGAGAAGGACATCCATCTCGCGTTCGTTCGGCTCGGGGTGAACTTCCTTGGCCAGTTTGATGAGGCCATCCGTCACGCCGCTCATGGCGGAGACGACAGCCACAACCTGATTCCCGGCTTGTTGGGTTTCGAGCACCCGGCGCGCGACGTTCTTGATCCGCTCGGGATTCCCGACGGAGGTGCCACCATACTTCTGAACGATGAGTGCCATGGCGTTACTTTCCGATCGGCCGTTGCCGCTTTAGTCGAAACTCTCCACGCGAATCACGACGGTTTTCTCTTTGACGACTTTCAGCCGGTCAATCTCGGCAACGGCGTTGCGCACCGCGGAGTCCTTGGCGGTGTGCAGCATGAAAATGAGCGGGACGTGTTCGCTGGCCGGCTGACCGGGTTTCGCTTCGGGCGCTTCGCGTTGTAAGACGGAGGCGATGCTGATGTCCGCTTTCGCAAACACCGCCGCGACTTTGGCGATGACGCCGGGATGGTCGGCGACCGTGAGCCGCAGGTAGTAGCGGGATTCCACTTCATCAATCGTGCGCAGCCGGGCGTTCAGCCGGTGCGCGACGAAGGCCGGGACGCGCTGGGTGCTGTTGAATTTGAAGTTCAGCGCGGCATCCGCGAGATCAGAGATGACAGCGCTGCTCGTCGCATCCGCACCGGCGCCGCGCCCGTAGAACATCGTGTCACCGACAACATCGCCGCGGACGACGACGCCGTTGAAGACACCGTTGACACTGGCCAGAACGTGCCGGTGTGGAATCAACGTGGGATGGACGCGGACTTCCACCGCGTCCGTGCCTTTGACGACCGCCAGCAGTTTGATCGTGTAGCCGAGTTCGCGGGCAATCTCGATGTCGAACTTCGTGATGTGCCGGATCCCCTCCACATACGTGTTGTCGCAGCCGGTCCAAAAACCGTGCGCGAGCGAGGCGAGGATCGTGGCTTTGTGCGCCGAATCGCCGCCCTCAATATCGAGCGTGGGATCGGCTTCGGCGTAACCGAGACGCTGCGCCTCGGCGAGAACTTCGTTGAAATCTTTGCCCTCGGCGGTCATGCGGCTGAGGATGTAATTGCAAGTGCCGTTGACGATGCCGTAGATGAGCGGGAATTGATTGGCAACGAACCCTTCGCGGATCGCCTTGATGATCGGGATGCCGCCGCAAACGCTGGCTTCGTAGAAGATGTTGGTGTGGTTCTTGGCCGCTGCTTCAAAAATCTCCTCGCCATCATGCGCGAGCAACGCCTTGTTGGCGGTGACCACCACTTTGCCCCGGTTCAGCGCGTCGAGGATGACCGTCTTCGCGAAACCGGTCCCGCCAACCAACTCAATGATGACCTGCGTGTCCGGATCGCGCAGGATAGCTTGCGCATCGGCGGTGGCCGCGCTGGCCGGCACGCCCAAGCTCTGGAGTTTCGCGGCGTCGCGGTCGCAAACCCATTTCAAGTTCAGCCGGATACCGAGCCGTTCCGCGATCAGATCAGCGTTCTGGGTGAGGTTTTTCACCACGCCGCCACCGACGATGCCGGCGCCGATGAGGCCGATGTTGATTTGCTTGGGTTGATCCATATGGGAGGGCGGATACTAACGGCAGGCTGGAGGTTTGTCGAGAGTCGCAGTAGGCTGCCGGCAAACGGAGGTCACCTATGAAACGTCTCGGTCTTGTCGTGCTTTTGGCCTTGGTCGGTTGCTCCACGCATGTGGGCGTCGTGTCCACGCGCCGCGAGGATATGAACTCGCAATCCAAAGTGCTGACCATCGCCGCCCGCAACCTCGAAGATTCCGTCCACCGCAATCAGCAAACGCCGGCACAGGAAACAGCCGCGCAAACGGTCGCCCAGTTCCACACCGAAACGAAACGCTTCACCAGTATGGTCGGCGCGTGGCGGGACGATGATCAAGTCAACAATCAGTATGAGGAAATGATCAAAGCGTGGGTCCGGCTCCAGTATCATTTTCCCGACCTCAAAGCGGATAAGCTCACCCAAACCGGCTACGAACGCGTTCAATCAGAGTGGGAAAAGATGCACCGCGCCAGCGGCTACCACGGCCAGAAGTACGAAAAAGAATACACCGCCAAGTACCGGCCAGAGCAGGAACAGAAGCCGTAGCCGCTACCGTCGCGTTTGCACGAACCGGGCAATTCGTTCGACGGCTTTCTCGATATCGGTCATTGAGGAGCAGAAGCTGGCGCGGACATGACCTTCGCCGCCGGGACCAAAAGCGCTACCGGGGACGCAGGCGACGCGTTCTTGTTCGAGCAACTGCACGGAGAACTCCCGCGACGTCAGCCCGGTGCTGCGAACGTCCGGGAACGAATAGAACGAGCCGACCGGTAGATGGCATTTCAACCCCAGATCATTCAGCGACTTCACGATGAAATTCCGCCGCAGCCGGTACTGTTCGCGCATCGCCAGCATGTCATCCTTACCGTGATCGAGCGCCTCAATGGCCGCTTCCTGCGCGATGATGGACGCGCAGAGCATCGAATACTGGTGCACACGCAACATGCCCTCAATCAGCCCCGCCGGAGCGCAGGCGTAGCCGATGCGAAAACCGGTCATGGCAAACGCCTTGGAAAAGCCGTGCAGGAAAATGGTCCGCTCCCGCATCCCCGGCACGGCGGCAATGGAATGATGCGTGCCGGTGAACGTCAGCTCGCTGTAAATCTCATCCGTCAACACGAGCAAATCATGCTCGATACAGACTTGCGCGATCTTCGCCAGTTCTTCCTGCGCCATCGTCGCGCCGGTCGGATTGGTCGGGAAATTCAACATGATCGCTTTGGTGCGGGGCGTGATCGCCGCGGCCACATCCTCGGCGCGCAACGCAAAATCGTCGGCCGCCCGCGTGCGAATCGCCTTCGCCACGCCATGCGCCAGCGTCACGCTGGGATGGTAGGAGACGTAACACGGTTCATGATACAAAATCTCATCACCGGGATTGATGATCGCCCGCAACGCAATGTCGAGCCCCTCGCTGACGCCGACGGTGACGAGGATTTCCTGCTGGGGGTCATACTCAACGTGAAAATTCTCCGCGACATACTTACTGATGGACCGGCGCAGCTTGAGCAGCCCGAAATTGGAGGTGTACCCCGTCTTGCCTTTTTCCAACGCAAAAATCGCCGCTTCGCGAATATGCCACGGCGTGACAAAACCCGGCTCGCCGATGCCGAGCGACACGACATTGTCCATGGACTGCACAATGTCAAAAAAGTCGCGAATCCCCGAGCGCGGAATCGTCCGCACATGGTCGGCGACAAAATCACGTTTTGTTTGCGGGAGCTGAGCCATTGCGCCCAAAATCGTATCACCCGGCACCCCAAAAGCAAGCGGGGAGAAACGCTGCGGCCGTCGCGCATCTTGGTGGGCCGAGCGACTTGGTGGGCCGAGCGACTTGGTGGGCCGGCGTCTTGGTGGGCCGAGCGTCCACGCGAGGCGGGGGGCTGTGCCTCCCACTCGCGGGTACGCTCGCGCCACCGGCAATGGGAACTTACTTCTTCGCCAGCGCGGCTTCGATCGCCTGCACGACTTCAGGCGCGTCGGGCTTCGTCTTCGGTTCGAAACGCGCCAACACTTTCCCGTCTTTGCCGATCAGGAACTTCCCAAAGTTCCAGCCGATATCACCCGGGAACGCCGCGTCTTTGCCGGTCAATGCCGCATACAACGGATGCTGTTCTGGCCCCTTCACGTGCACCTTGTCGAACAACGGAAACGTCACCGCAAACTTGGAAGAGCAAAACTCCTTGATCTGCGCCGTCGTCCCCGGCTCCTGCCCGCCGAAATCGTTGCAGGGGAAACCCAGCACGGTGAATCCTTTTGCCGCGTACTTCTGCTGCAGCGCTTCCAACTGCGCGTACTGCGGCGTCAATCCGCACTGGGATGCCACATTCACCACCAGCAACACCTTCCCGGCATACGCCTGTAGCGACGTGCCTTTGCCATCAATATCTTTCACCGAAATGTTCTGCAACGATGCAGCCGCCGCGATCTGTGTCGTCATTAACAAAACCCCCAAGGTTAAAATTTTCATGCCGCGACTCTAGCCTGCCGCCTCTCGAAGTCAAACGCGCGCAGGGTGGGACGTTGGGCCGTTTGCAGAAGGTCGCTGTTGTTGTCGCCGCGAGCAGGTTCGCGGCTACAACCGCACTTTACAATCACATTCTCACATCCGCACCACGACGCGGCCGCGCTGGGCGCCTTGGAGGATCCGGTCAATCTCGCCGTTCAACTCTGCCAGCGAACATTCCCGGGCGAGTTGGGGCAGGCACGTCGGTTTCCATTCGCCGGACAGTTGAGCCCAGATTTGGCGGCGCATCGGCATGGGACAGTTGGCCGAGTCAATGCCGGCCAGGGTGACGCCGCGGAGGATGAAGGGATAGACGCTCAGGGGAAATTCGGCGCCGCCGACGTTGCCACAGCAGGTGACGACTCCCCGGTACGCCGTCGCCCGAATCGCGGCAGATAGCAAGTCGCCACCGACCGTGTCCACCACCCCGCCCCAGCGGGGTTTCAAGAGGGCTTTGCCGGTGGCGTCGCGCACGTCGTCGCGGGTGATGACGGCGGCGGCGCCGATCCCGCGCAACCAATCCCGCGCGTCCGCTTTGCCGGTCGCGGCGATGACGCGGTGGCCGAGCTTGGCCAGAATCGCCACTGCCATGCAGCCGACACCGCCGGTGGCGCCGGTGACCAAGATGTCGCCGGTAACGTCGTGTTCGCGGAGCCGCCAGACACATTGGGCGGCGGTGAAACCGGCGGTGCCGAGCGCGGCGCATTCCCACGGTGTCAGGGTGGTGGGGCGCGGGACGATCCATTCCGACGGGACGCGGATGTATTCGCCGAAGCCGCCGGGGGTGTCCATGCCCAAGCCTTGGCCGGTGACGATCACGTCATCGCTGATGGCGTCCACGCCGGGCGTGTGCGGATACTGTTTGGTAACTCCGCGATGGCCGGTGGCGGAGAGGGCGTCTTTGTAGTTGAGGGAAGAGTACCGGACGCGGATGAGTTGGCCCGCCGCCGGCAGGTCAGCCGTTGAGCGTTCTTCGATTCGGCGGACGAAGCGGCCATTCTCTTCGCGGACGACAAGCGCTGAAAAGCGTTGGCTCACGCCGGCCAGTGTGCGGGAAAGGGTGTGCCGGTGCAAGCTGTAGGCGCGCTTCTGTGAAGCGCCCCGACGTAGTTAGCTGACGAGGACGGGGGTGGCGGTTTCGGCTGGTCGGTAACCAAAAAGGGAGCGGGCTTTGATGATTTGGGCGACTTGGGCGGGTACGCCGGCTTCCCACGTGGGATCGCCGGCTTTGATTTTGGCGAGGACGGCACGCGAGAAGACGGGCAGACAATCCGGGTCGTAATCGCGCAGGCTTTGGATGAAATGGTTTTCCATCAAGTAGGAGTAGAGATGGCGGAGATGGGCGGCGACGCGGAGGTTGCCGGCGGTGACGACGGCGCCCGTGGCGAGGTCTTGGGCGGGGTAGATGTAGAGTTTGAGATCGTTCTGGAACAGCCGGCCGAACGCTTCGAGGATGCCGCCTTCGAGGTCGGTGTAGTAGTGCGGGTCGAAGAGTTGTTTGAGCGTCGGCACCCCCATCGCGATGCCAATCGGTTGTTTGGTGTGCCGGAACAGATAGCGGGCGAGCCGGTGAAACTCGAAGAAATCGGAGATCAAGACCGTTTGCCCCAGCGCCCCGAGGATGTCCACCCGGTCGAGAAAGTCCTGATGATCAATCGTGTCGCCATCGGTGAGGTTGCGAAGGGTCATCTCGACAACGGTCAGAATGTCCGACTGGGCACCGGCGAGTTTGGGTTCTTGGACGAATTGCGCCATCGCGCAGCGGAGCATGTCGAGGGTGACATTGGTCACGGGACGGAAGCTACCGCGTTCGATGAGGATGGGCTTTTTGTAGAGGAAGTCACCCGGCTGCACGACTTCGCCATCCGCGGTGAACATCGCGGCATGGGTCAGCCCGTGCTGCACGAGTTGGAGCGCCATCAGCCGGTTGTCCACATGCGCAAACTCGCTGCCGTCGAACTTGATCATGTCCACTTCCACGCGCGCGGACGAGAGATTGTCGAGCAACGCCCGGACGACCGCGACCGGGTCGGCGGCGTGGTAGAGGGCGGAGTGGATGAGGTTGACGCCGATGGTGCCGAGGGCTTCTTGTTGGAGGATGTTTTCGGGATCGAGCAGGTTGACGTGGATGGTGATTTGGGACGGCCATGTGTCCGGCCGGGTCTGGAAACGGATGCCGAGCCATCCGTGGCAATTGTCTTTGCGGGTGTAACTGCGCGCCACCACGGTGTCGGCAAACACGAAGAACTTCGTCGTCGCGCCACGTTTCTCGGCGAGCCGGCCTTGCAACTTGGCAAATTCGTGGTCGAGCATCGTGTGCAACCGGTCGCGGCTGACGTACCGGGGACATGATCCATAAATCGCGTCGCTGATCGTCATGTCGTAGGCCGACATTGTTTTGGCAATCGTCCCGGCAGCGCCGCCCACACGGAAAAACCAGTTCGCCACTTCCTGACCCGCGCCAATTTCGGCGAACGTGCCGTAGTTCGATTGGTCGAGGTTGATTTGCAGGGCTTTCTGCTGGGTGCTGAGCGGGGCGGTGTTCATCCTCCCTACTATCGTCCAAACCGCGTCGGAGCTTAAATGGGCGCCTCACAGAAGCGCCCCTAAAACGGCGCTCCCCCGCTTTGACTCCGCTTCGCCGGTAGGTTACAACTGGCGCACGCATGGCGGATTTTCTTTCCACACTGAAAAACTCGACGTTGCTGTGTGACGGGGCGACCGGCTCGTATCTGTTTGAGCTGACTGGGCGACTGTCGGAGTCCAACCACGTGTACGAGGCGTTCAACGTGGAGCGGCCGGATCTGATTCAACAGGTGCACCGGGCCTACCTCGATGCCGGGGCGCGGTGCTTGAAGACGAACACGTTCGGGGCCAACCGGGGACAGTTGGCGGCGTTTGGGCTGGGACACCGGGTCGGCGAACTCAATCGCGCCGGCGTGGTCGTGGCGCGGGCGGCCATTCAGGAATTTCAGCGGCAACGGCACAGTGCGGAGCCGGTGTTTGTGTTGGGGTCGGTCGGGCCGGGCGCGACGCCGGACCGGGAGCAGATCGAGGCATTGCTCGCGGCCGGGGTGGATGCGTTTTTGTTGGAGACATTTCCCTCTTTACCGGCGTTGGAGGCAGTCATTGATTTGATTCGCTCGTTCCCGGGCGCGCCGCCGATCATCGCGGAGTTGACGGTGCAGGCGGTTCCGGCCCCCGCGGATTTTCTGCCACGTATGGCGGCGAAAAGCGTGCCGGTCGCGGGAGTGAATTGCTGCGCGCCGTGGGATGCGCAGGCGTTCATCGAAGCAGCCCGGCAGACGGAGCCGGTGCGCAGTGGCGCGGTGCAGTTGGTGGCGATGCCGAATGCCGGTGGGTTTCAGCGGATCGGCAACCGGTTCATGAGCAGCGTGAACGCGGAGTTCATGGGCAAGACGGCGCGGACCTTTCACGATCTCGGGCTGCATTTGATCGGCGGGTGTTGCGAGGTGCATCCGCCGCACATCCGCGAGATGAGCAATTACCTGCATTCCCGGCGCGTGGAAGTGGTCGGAGCGACGGCGGCTGTCGCCGCGCAACCGTCCGTCGGGCCGGCGGAGAAACGCGGGAATGGGCCGTTCACGCGCAAGTTGCTCGACCGGCAATTTGCGGTGAGCGTGGAAGTGTTGCCGCCACGCGGGACGAGCGCGAAGGCGGTACAGGCGAAGGTGGCGTTCATCGAGCAACTGGCCGCCAGCGGCCGGGCGGACGCGGTGGATATCACGGACGGGTCGCGCGGGATTCCGTTGATGCCGCCGGGCGAGTTCATTCACCTGATCCGGCGCCAACTCGGCTGGCAGGATGACCGGCTGGAGTTGATCCCGCATTTTACGGGGCGCGACTTGAATGTGATGGGCATTCAGAGCCGGTTAATCGGGTATTACGCGCACCGGATTCACAACGTCCTTTTCATCACCGGCGATCCGCCGAAGATGTCGCCCACCTACCCGCGCTCGACGGCGGTGTTTGATCTCGATTCCGTCGCGATGATCCGGCTGGCGCACGGCTGTTTGAATGCCGGGGTGGATTTCGGCGTGCAACCACTCGGCAAAGCCGGCGAACATCCGCCCACGCATTTCACCATCGGCACCGGCTTCGAGCCGGAGGCGCTCGACCAGAAACGGGAGTTGGGCCGGCTGGAGCAGAAAATTGCCAACGGCGTGGATTACGTGATGACGCAGCCGGCTTTCCGCCATGAACCGCTCGCGGTGCTTGATCCGTATCGGGCGCAGGTGCCGATCCTGGTGGGGGTGATGATCCTCGCGAATCTCGAACAAGCCGAACGCATGGCGCAAGTGCCCGGCGTCGTGTTGCCGGACTCCGTCCTGCAACGGATCGCCGCGTTTTCCCAGCCCGCCGACCAAGCCCAGGCCGGCCGCGACATCGCCATCGAACAAGTGCAGTGGATCAAACGCGAAGGCTGGGGCGGCCTGTATCTGATGTCGCCCGGCTCGCCGAAAGCGGTTTTGGAAGTGCTCGCTGCCTGACGGGGCAACAGGCTCCGGCATCCGCTGACAAAGTCGTGGAAAACCGCAGCGAACTTTGCGATAGTCGGCCACCGCGTAACGACGATCTCATGGAAGATTCCGCCAACATCCCAGTGAATATCTCGGCCAGCGTCCCGTCCAAAGCGGCGGAGACTGATGCACATGAACCGAGTGATCCAGTATTGGTGGGCCGGTGCCAGCGAGACGACTTGGCCGCTTACGAGTTGTTGGTCAAACGCTACCGGCAAAAGGTCTATGCCCTCGCGTTCAGCATGCTCCGCAATGAAACCGATGCCGGCGACGTGGCGCAGGATGCTTTTGTGCGCGGCTGGCAGGCCATCAAGAAGTTCAAAGGAAGTTCTTCCTTTTACACGTGGATCTATCGCATCACGACCAACTTGTGCATTGATTTCGTCCGCCGACGGGAACGCCGGCCGACTACGCCCTTCGAGGAAACGATTGATCCCGACACGCATGCCAGCGTGGCGGAACCCCCGTCCAGTCATCCTTCCCCGACCGAGGAAGCGCAACGGGCGGAATTACGCCAACAGATTGATGCCGCCCTGCTCGAACTCACGCCCGAACACCGCGCGGTCATTCAACTGCGCGAGTACGAGGGATTGGATTACGCTGAAATTGCCAAGGCGGTGGGCTGCTCGCTCGGCACCGTCATGTCACGATTGCACTACGCCCGCAAACATCTACAACGCATACTGGGAAAGGTCCTATGAGACTGCATGATTCTACACTCATGACCGGCCTGTTGGACGGGGAATTGAACGGCTGGCGCCGGTGGTACGTCCGCCGGCACGCCAGCAAATGTCCGGTCTGCGCTCTGGAGTACCGCCAACAACAGCACGCCCGCCGACTGCTCGCCGCCAACCCGCCGAACATCTCCATGAGCGGCAGCGATGATTTCTTCTGGTCGCAAATCAAAAACGAGATTCAATCGCGCCCGGCTTCCGCCGTGGACGTTCCGACTCCGTCCCTCAGTTTCGGCGACTGGCTGCGTCAGCGCGAACTGGCGCTCGCCACAGTCGCCGCGACCATTGTCGCGCTGCTCGCGATCACGTGGCTCGTGAGCCAACGCCGGGCACATCCGCAATTCGCCCACGCCCAAGTGGAACACGTCCAGACCGCCATTCCCAACACCGTCGCCACCCCCTTCCGCAGCGACGATGACGTGACCGTGATCTGGGTGTCCGGCCTGCCGTGGACACCGGACATGACCGAAATGCAAACCCTCTTCGCCCAGCCGACAATTTGATCATGCGCTGGCTCGCTCTCATCCTCCTCGTTGTTCTGAGTGCCCCGGTTCACGCGGCCTCTTACAAGGTGCTGCTCATTCGCGCCTCCAACGAAAACGGCGCCACGGACGAGTCTCTCAAAGATATCGAAACCAAACTGAAAAAGGTTTTCGGTTACAACCACTACCGGCCCCTCGGTCTGCAACGCATGCCGGCTCAAATCAACACCCGGCGCCGGCTGGATCTCGGCGAAGGCTTCGTCACCTTCATCACCACCAAAGGCCTCAAAGACAATCAGTACGACGTGGAGTTGGAATGGTTCTCCGGTAAACTCCTCATCTCCAAGCAAACCCTTAAGCTTCCCGAGAACCGGTACGTCTTCATCAAAGGCCCCGAAGTCGGCGCCGATTGGATCGTGCTGGCACTGACGATCATCGAGTGATAACCTCCGCCGCATGTTGACCGAAAAGATTGCCGCCGATTTGAAGGCCGCCATGCTGGCCAAGGACACCGTTCGCTTGGGCACTCTCCGCATGCTCAAAGCCGCCATCGAATACCACAAGGTCGAGAAGAAGCAGGAGAGTCTCACCGACGCGGACATCACCGGCGTGATCAAGAAACAGGTGAAACAACGCCAGGACTCCATCGAAGGCTTCACAAAAGGCGGACGCGCCGATCTCGTGGAAAAAGAGCAGGCTGAACTCGCCATTCTCAAAACCTACCTGCCGGAAGAACTCAGCGCGGCGCAAGTCGAAGAAATTGTCAAAGCCACCATCGCCGAAGTCGGCGCCACCGCCAAAGCGGACATGGGCAAGGTCATGAAAGCCGTCCAAGCCAAGCTCGCCGGCCGCGCCGACAACAAACTCGTCAGCCAACTCGTGTCCGCGAACCTTGCGTAAATCACTCTGGATTGGCGCGCTCGCCATCGCGCTGCTCACACTCGCCGCGCACCTGCCCGGCCTGCGCCATCAGTTTGTTCTCTGGGACGACACGACGCACATCACCCAGAACCCGGTCATCCGCGCGTTGACCTGGGCGAACATCACCGCGATGTTCACCCAACCCATCGCCAAACTCTACTGCCCGCTCACCTGGCTCTCCTTCGCAGTGGACTATCAAATCTGGGGCCAGAACCCATTCGGCTACCACCTGACCAATATTTTGCTCCACGTCGCAAACACGGTTCTGGTCTTCCTCCTCATCGGCCAGATTGGCAAGTCGGCGCCACCGCTGGCCCCGTTCTTCACCGCCCTGCTCTTCGGCATCCACCCCCTCCGCGTCGAATCCGTCGCGTGGGCCACAGAACGCAAAGATGTTCTCTTCGTGTTCTTCTATCTGCTGGCGCTGCTCGTGTACCTGCGCCGCGACAAACTCTGGCTCTGCTTCCTGCTCTTCGTCGCCGCCACCCTCGCCAAATCCGCCGCCGTCACCTTCCCGGTCGTGGCGCTGCTCCTCGATAGATTCCTCGTCACAAATGGTGGTGCGAGCGTCCCCGCGAGCGGAGCTCCAGCCCCAGCCTCGGGGGGACGCTCGGCCCACCCACTGCGGTCGCTGCTCCCGTTCTTCGCCGTCAGCATCCTCATCGGCACGGTGACGGTCTGGGCGCAGGCTAGCGGCATCGGAGAAACCGTAGCCGGCGCGGAAGCGATTCCGCTGTTCCTGCGGCCGGCCCTCGTGGGGTACTGCGCCTTGTTCTACCTCGGGAAATTCTTGTGGCCGCTCAACCTCTCCGCGATCTATCCGTCATTCGACGAGCTGCACTGGTACCCCATCCTCTCCGGACTGGGATTTCTCGCCGTCACCGCGGGGGCGTGGTGGTTGCGCCGACGCGCGCCGGTGGTGCTCGCCGGCTGGCTCTTCTACCTCGTTACCCTCGCACCAACGATTGGACTGATGCCGGTCGGGATTCACGTGGTGGCCGACCGATATTCGTATTTACCGCTGCTGGGCCTGTGTTTCGTTACCGGCTACGCCGCGAGCCACCATCGGGTGGCCGCCGTCGTGTTGAGCATCATCGTCGCCGGTTTGATGACCCTGACCGTGCTGCGCACACGTGTGTGGGCCAACACGGAAACATTATTTCTGAGTGTGCTCGACGACAATCCGCGCAGCTTGCCGGCGTTGATCAATCTCACGAAATGGCACACCGATCTGGATGAATTCGACCGGGCCATTGAATACGGCGAACGCGCGCTGGCCATCGCCCCGCACGGCGAGCCGGGTCGCCGCAATCTCGCCGCCGCGCTCAAGCAAGCCGGCCGACTCGAAGAAGCCGTCAGGGTGTGGCCGCAAATTGTAGCGTCACCGCCTGCGGCCGGCCATTGACCAGTTTCACTTCCTGCGCGAGCACGCCGTGTGTTTCGTGCCAGACGCACACCCGATACCGCCCCGCCGGCAAGGTGCCCAGCGCGAATCGTCCATCCGCGCCCGTCACCGCCGCCCAGGGATGCGGGATGACGGCCACATACGCGGTTTGCTGTTCCTCGCCATTCTCACCGGCCACTCGCAATAACTGCGGGGCGCGGCAGTCCGGCAACGCCACGCGCTTCTCAAACCCGGCATACGGCATCGCGACGCGCACCAGTGGAGTCACACCATTCGTGCGGCTCAATTCCTCCACGCGCACCACATGCAGCAACGGATCACCGTTTTGGAGAATGAGTTCGCCGCCGCAGAACGCCACCAACGCCCGCGGTTGCAGCCGGCGGTTTTGGAATTCGAGAATCGCTGGCGGTACCGTTCGTTGCAGGCGCGTAGCGACGGCGTCGAGATAGACGATGGCATCCCGCACCGGTTGCCCGCCGCGCTCCACTACACCGGATAACTCGCCGGCTTGGGCGAGCATCGGCACCAACAACAAGCTAAGCAGGCGCATACCAGTGATAGAGCATGAAATAGATGATGACCCCGGTCACAGAGACGTACAACCAAATCGGAAACGTCCAACGCGCGATTCGCTTGTGCGCCTCGAACTGCCGCCGCGCCGCCCGCCACACCGTCACCGGTACCAGCCACAACGCCACCACCATCGCCAGCACCGTGTGTGACAGCAAAATCGCGAAGTACACCGGGCGAACCCAGCCCGTACCGGTAAAACGGGTGAGCGCTTCGGTGTTGAAATGGTAATAGAGATAGCTCGTCAAGAACACAATCGAGACCGCCACGGCCGCCGCCATGCATACGCCATGGGCGGTCCGGCGGTTCAGCCGAATCATCCCGTAGCCGAGCAGCAACAACAACGTGCACGTCGAGTTCAGCGACGCATTGATGTGCGGTAAGTCGCGAATCTCGATCATGACCGCTCCGCCACCAGCCGCCGCACGTCCTTCACCAACTGCCGCAGCTCCGCTTCATCCTGCGTGTCGTAATACCCGCGAATCGTCCCCCGCCGGTCCACCAGCACCAACTTGGAGCTGTGCAGAATCGGCATCTCCGTCGCCGGGTCGGCGTCCATGGTGCCCAGCCGGAAACCGTCAATCGCCAGCCGGTAAATCTGCGTCTTGTCCCCCGTCACAAACCACCACCGACTCCGCGCCGCGCCGAACATCTCGCCGTACTCCTGCAGCTTGGCCGGGGTGTCGTACTCGGGATCCACCGAGAACGTCACCAACTTCACATCCTCCCGCACCGGCAACTCCCGCTGCACTTTCGCCCCCGCCCGCATCATGGCCGGGCAAAACTCGGCGCAGCGCGTGAAAATGAAACTCGCCAGCCACACCTGCCCAATCAAATCCGCCCGGCGGACCGGCTCCCCACTCGATTCGGTCAGGGCAAACTCCGGCACACTGCTCAAATGCGGCAACACCTTCGGCTGTGTGGCGGCCGTCCCCCGCACCGCGATTATCGTCACCGTGCCCACCACGATCAAAAACATCGCCGTGACGCCCACATTCAAAATCGTTTTAACTTTCATTGTAAATCTCCTGCCGTTACCCGCCGCGCCACCAGCAATGACAACCCGAACATCACCAGGGCAAACACCGCCGTAATGCCCAACGCCAGCCCGGCGTGTGGCACTGGCTGGTTCCAATACAACCCCTGCCGGATCGCCGTCACACCGTACGTCAGCGGATTAAGTTTCATCAGCCACGCCATCCACGGCTGCGCGCCCGACGCCGGGAACAGCGCCCCCGACAACAGCCACATCGGTATCAACAACAAATTCATGATCGCGTGAAAACCTTGTGACGAATTGAGCTGCCACGCCAGCAAAAAACCCAACCCCGTCAACGCGAACGACACCAGCGCCATGGCCACCAACAACCACGGCAACCCGGCCAGACTCACCGGCACCTTCACCACACTTGCCACCAGCAGAAACAAACATCCCTGCAACATGGCCAACGACGTGCCGCCCAGCAGTTTGCCGAGCACAATCCCCAACCGCCCCACCGGCGCCACCAACACGCCCTGCAAAAATCCTTCGCGCCGATCTTCAATCACCGAGATCGTCGAGAAAATCGCCGTGAACAACAAAATCATCACCACCGTGCCGGTAAAAAAGTACTCCAAATACCCCTCACCGTTCCCGGCCTGAAACGACCGCCCCAACCCGGCCCCCAGCAACAACCAAAACACCACCGGCGTCACCAACGCCCCAAGGATCCGATCCCGCTGCCGGACAAACCGCACCATCTCCCGCTGCCAGAGCGTTAACGCTGGAAGAAGCCGATTCATCCCTCTCCCTCAATCATACTCTTACTCGTACTCGTAATCTTACTCTTCGCCTTGTACTCCACCCGCTCCTCAAACACACGCTCCGGCGATGTCCGCTTGATCAACCCCACCAGCATCGAAACGATCCCGACCAAAATCTCTTTCCCCGCGTCCGCTGCCGGCATGCCGATCAATTCCTTCGCCAACATCACATCCAGACAACTGGCGCATTCCAAAGCCGATCCTCGCGCATTGTCGAGATACCGGCACCGGTCGGGCGCCGTAAACTTGCCATTGCCCTCCGCGATATTGAGCGGCATCGAGGTTGCCGCCCGATCAAGTTGGTCGCAAACAGACGGACGACGGGGAGCCGACCGCAGAACCTCGTCTGCCCATGCCACGAAGCGAATGGCCTCTCGGTATACGTTCAGCTTTTCGTGGTCAAAGTGGGTTGGCATGGTGGAGATGGAGCAGAAGATTAAGATTAGGAGTACGAGTATGAGTAAGATTAGGAAGTCGAATCGAGCCGATGACCGGTCAGGTGGATGAAAACGTCTTCCAGCGTTGGCTTCCCGACGCTGACAGAATCAATCTCGCCGGGAAACGCCTCGACCAACTGCGGCACAAACTCATGACCCCGCGCCCGCTCAATCCGCACGTGACCGTCCACGACTTGCGCCGCCACACCAAACTTCGCACTCACTTGGGCACTTAAAGACTCCGGCACTTTGGCACTAACATTAATCACATCGCCCCCCACCTGGTCCTTCAACGCACCCGGCGTGTCCAACGCCACCAGCTTCCCGCCGTCGAGCAACGCCAGCCGGTCGCAGCGGTCGGCTTCGTCCATGATGTGTGTCGTCAACAACACCGTCACGCCATCCTGCCGGGCCAGTTCCGTCAGGTAATCGCCCAACTCGCGCCGCGCGCGCGGGTCGAGGCCGGTGCTCGGTTCGTCCAGCAAGAGCACCGCCGGCTTGTGCAGCATGCCTTTCGCCAATTCCACTCGCCGACGCAGCCCGCCGGACAATTTCTCCACGTAGTCACCCGCCCGGTCCGTCAATCGGAACCGCTCCAGCAACTCCGCAATCCGCGCCGCCAACGGCGCGCCGCTGATCCCATAAATGTGTCCCTGATGCCGGAGGTTCTCTCGCACCGTCAGTTTCTTGTCGAGGCTCGGCGACTGAAATACCACGCCAATTTGGTGGCGATCCATCGGGCCGCCATTCAACGTGACCCGCCCGGCGGATGGCGACATCAACGTGCACAGAATCCGAAACAATGTCGTCTTCCCGCCACCATTCGGGCCGAGCAACCCGAATAATTCACCGCGGCGAACGGTGAAACTCACGTTGTCCAGCGCCGTGCGTTCCCCGTACCGGTGGGTCAGGGATTCAACGGCCAGCAGCGTGGAATTAGAAGCCGGCATCGGCGACGATGAGAATTAAGAGCAGCGGCAAATAGATCACCGACGCCTTGAGCAAACGGCGCGCATCGTCGAATGTTTTCGTCACGGCGAACAGGCACCCGGTCGCCAGCAAGACCAAGCCCATCACCAGCGCGCCGATGAAATACACCCAGCCAGTCATCCCGACCAACGTCGGCAACAGCGACACACCGATCAGCAGCACCGAGAACAGAATCGTTTGCCGAAACGTGCTTTGGCCATCCGGTTCCACCACCGGCAACATCTGGAACCCTGCCGCCCGGTAATCATCGCGGTACATCCACGCAATCGCGAAGAAGTGCGGATGCTGCCACACAAACAGAATCGCAAACAACACCCACGCTCCCACGTCCACTCGGCCGGTCGCCGCCGCCCAGCCGGCCATCGGAGGAATCGCGCCGGGGATCGCGCCGAAAGTTGTGTTCAGCCAGCTTATTTTCTTCAACGGCGTGTACACCAACACGTACAAGAACGTCGCCAACAACACGAGAAACGCCGTCAGCAAATTCACACCGCGTGCGAGCAACAGCACCCCGGCCAGCACAAGACTGACGCCCAGCCCGAGCGCGTGTTGCGGCTCAATGAGGCCGGCGGGCAACGCACGGTGCCGGGTCCGTTGCATCTTGGCGTCGCTGTCGCGTTCGAGATAATTGTTCAACACCGCTGACCCGCCGGTCGCCAATCCCACTCCCAGCAAGGTCAAAATCAAACCCGGCCACGATTGGATGCCGGCTTGACCGAGAAAATAGCCGAGCGTTGTGGTCACCAACACCATCGTGACAATGCGCGGTTTCACCAAATCCACATACGCGCCCCACGGCACCGACGGTGTCTCCACCGGCGCGCGAAGATAGCGCCACGTTTTCAACGTCAGCACGAAACTGCATGCGAGAATCGCCGCGCCGATGGCGAGATGCAGTGTGGGTATCCAGACTTGAATCGGATCCAGTTGGCCGTGATCGGCTTTCGGCACGCGCACGACCAGCGTGAACGCGCCAACCCACAACTGCGTGAAAATCAGGAACCCGAGCGCGATGGCCGGCGCGAAAAAGTCACGCCGCCGCACCGACGGCAGCAACGCCATCACCGCCACCCCGGCGCCGATGAAGACAGCAATCGCGCCGAAGATGTGCCACAACACAGCCCGGTCGGCATGCCGCACGGTCGCGCCCAGTATGAGTTGGAGATAGACCAGACCGGTCGTGAGCAACGCGAGCCACTGCAGCAATCGCGCGCGCGGTGTCTCCGTCGCCGGTTGTTGCCAGCGCGGGGAGGTGACCAGCGCCAACGCCAGCGTGAGACAGAAAAACCCCTGGGCCAACGCGGCGTGGGCGATCGAGATCGGCGGCGGCAGGAAGAAAATCACCGTCAATCCGCCGAGCAATCCTTGGATGAGCACCAGCGCGAGCGCAGTCAGACCGAGCCGGCGCACGAGACGGTCGCGTTGACCGAAGAATGTCCAGATGGCCAAGCCGGTGGTCACCAGGCCAACGATGCTGGCGAGGAGCCGGTGGCCGTGTTCGTAGAAGATGCCGCCGACCATTTTGGCCAGCGGAAAGCTGAACATGTGATGGCCGTAGCTGGTCGGCCAATCCGGCACGGCGAGGCCGGCGCGGTTACTGGTCACACTGGCACCGGCGACGATCAAGAGGAACGTCAGCCCCGCCAACAGGCAGGCATACCGGTGCAGCCAGCGGTTCATTGTTCTTCAGCCTGCTCGACCAGCCACGCCTGGTAGCCGGCTTTGTCGTGAATGGTGAAGAAACCTTTCATCCGATAGTGGCCGAGACCGCACAACTGGGCGCAGGCGATTTCCGCCGGCACGCGCGGGCCAACTCGTACTTCGGTGATTCCCGCATCAAGTAGTCGTTTGGCCACGGCATCGGTGACAGCCCGACCGGCTTTGACGATGCTCTTGCTGTCCGGTCCGTTGTAATCCTGCATCGCCACCATGCCGTCGAACTTCTTCTTGGCCGGCAGGGCGACGGTTCTCGCCAATTCCTCGCGAAGCTGGTCGGAGGTTTTGGTGGCGACAAAATAGGTGGGGATGCTCATGCCGGGAATCGTGTCTTGTTTGACGCGCATGACCGGCAGGGCGAAACTGTGAATCACGTCTTTGGTCGTAACCTCGCACACGATTGGGGTGTTCACCGGCACGTGAAGTTGGTTGATGGTGATCAAGTCATCCTTCGCCTGCGGGTCGCCTGTTCGGTCGAGACCAATGGGATTGGTTTGCTCATTGACCAACTTGATGTTGGTCCGGCCAAAGATGCCGTCGGGGCCGGGATAGTGGATGTTCCAGGCAAATTGTTGGGCGATCACCCGAATCTTGACTGTGTCCGGTGAGTCGGTGGTGGCCGCGCTGACTTTCCACGACCAGAACGGGATGGAAATGCCGATCAACAACGCGACTTCGATCAAGACCACGACGCCCTCCAAGTAGGACGAAGCGTGCGACTTCACGCCGTCATGGTCGGCCTTGGGATGCGCGCTGCGGCGAAAGCGGAAAATGGTGTAGAGGAAGAACGACACCCACCCGACGAAAAGCACCGCCATCAAGACATGCACCCAACCGATCAACGAATCAATCTGCGCCCCGTGTTCCGAGGCGTTAATGGGTAAACCGAGATATTTTTCGAACATGTTTAGACTCCTGCGTTCAATTCCACGCGCCGCGCCCGGCGCACCAATCGGATAATCACCACGCCAACGCTGGCCAAGACCACACCGGTCACGCCCAACATGAACCAAATGGCCATATTCATTCCCTGCGTCTGCAAGGACTGCGGATCACCGTAACAAGTGGCACAAGCAAGCAACGCGTTCATTCTAAATCCTTCGTCTTCTTCAAAAACGCAATCTCATAGATCACCAACGCCAGCCCCAGCAAAAAGGACACGAAGCCGGCTACCGTATAGGCCCACTCGCCGGCCGCGTACTCGGAGCCGAGACACCACGCGCCGAATCCCAGACACAACAACACCGAGAGCGTGATGAAAAAAATGTGAAACGCCTTGAGTGACATGGGTCAGTGCGCCTCCGTCTTGTGGGGCTCGACATGACGCTGCGGCACGTCGAACACCCCCGTCCGGCGACCTGCCTGGTCCGAGGTGGTCCACAACACCAATGCCATCAACACCACGAAGAAAAACCCCGTCAGCAGCAAGGTGCCGTGAATCCATTTTACCTCGTGAAACAAGTGCATGAAGTACCCGGCCACAAGCGTCCCTTTCGCCACCGCGATGATCAGCGCCACGATAACCGCCACGTACACACCCCAATGATGGAAAAAGGACACCGCCACGGTCAGCACCGTGCCGACCGTCAGCGCCCAAAAGATTTTCCAGTACAGACCGACCTGCTTCTTGATGGCTTCCGGATGATGATCTGCGCTCATGAAGTCTCCTTACATTCCCTTCCCGGGCAAAAGATACAACGTCGGGAACAAGAAAATCCACACCAAGTCCACGAAGTGCCAATACAGTCCGGCGACCTCGATTCGATTCGTAAACCGCCGCGGCTCCGTGTGCCACATCTTGGCGCCCGGTCCGAGGAGGTAACCGTTCACAATCATCCCGCCGATAACGTGCAACGCGTGCAGCCCGGTCATCATGAAGTAAATCGCCATGAACGTGCTCGTGGCCGGCGACAGCCCGTGATCAAACTTCGCCTTATACTCAAGCGACTTGATGATCAAAAACCCAATCCCCGCCAGGAACGTCAGCCCCATGCAGAGCCGGTAGCGCGGGAAGTTTTTCGCCTTCAAGGCCGCCCACGACAACACCATCGTCACCGACGACGCAATCAGCACCATCGTGTTCAACGTGGCCAGCGGCACATTCAAAATCTCCGCGCCATGCTCCCACTTGTCCGCGCCCACGCGCAACAGGATGTACGTGGAGAACAACGCGCCAAACAACATCACTTCCGACGCGAGGAACAACCACACGCCCAATTTTGCGTTATACAGCCCGGTATCCGGGCGGTCGGTATCGTTATACGGAATGACAATCTCGGCGGACATCGGTTAAGCCTCCTTTGCGACATGTTGCGGCGTGAAATCGCGTTTGGCCCCCGGCACGCTGTATTCGTACGGACCACGGTACACGGTTGGAATCTCGATGAAATTACCATGCGGTGGCGGCGTGGGTGTCGCCCATTCGAGGGTCGTTGCATCCCACGGATTATCGTTCTCCGCCTTCTTGCCGGCCCAGATGGTCCAGAAGAAGTTGATCACGAACACCAACTGCGCCGCGCCCAACAACCACGCTGAATGCGACATCACCTTGTTCAGCACCAGCACATCCTGCGCGTGCAGGTAAACCAGACCGCCATCGTACAACCGCCGCGAAACGCCGGCCATGCCTTGAATGAACATCGGCATGAACACCCCGTTGATCGCAATCAGCGACACCCAGAAATGCACCCGGCCCAACGTCTCGTTCAACTTCCGCCCGGTCACCTTCGGGAACCAGAAATAAATCCCAGCAAACAAGGCGAACAATGAGCCCGGTGCCACCACGTAATGAAAATGCCCGATCACATAGTACGTATCATGCAAATGAATATCCGCCGTCGCCAACCCCAGCGGCAACCCGGTCAACCCGCCAATCCCGAACATCGGCAGAAAGGCCAACGCAAACAACATCGGCACCGTGAACCGGATCGAGCCACCCCACAGCGACAAGATCAGTGCCGACAAAATCACAATCGAAGGCACCGAAATGATCATGGTCGTCGTCTGGAAGAACGCATTGATCGTCGTCCCCATGCCGGTCAGGAACATGTGATGCGCCCAGACCACGAACGACATGAACCCGAGAAAAATGGTCGCGTACACCAGCGACTTGTAGCCCCACAACGGCTTGCGAGTGTTGTTGGCGATGACTTCGCCCACAATCCCCAGCGCCGGCAAAATCAACACGTACACCTCCGGGTGCGCCAAGAACCAGAACAGATGCTGCCACAACAGCGCGCTCCCGCCGCCGCTCACCGCCAATTCCTTGCCGCTGACCACCAACCCGCTCGGCAGGAAGAAACTCGAACCCAGCACGCGATCGCACAACTGCATGATCCCGGCGGCTTCCAACGGCGGAAACGCCAGCAACAACAAGAACGACGTCACCAACTGCGCCCACACCAAAAACGGCAACCGCATCCACGTCAACCCCGGCGCGCGCAACTGCACAATCGTCACGATGATATTCACCGACCCCAGCAACGACGACGTGATCAAAAACACCATCCCCAACAACCACATACTTTGGCCCGTCAGCAACCGGCCGATCAACTCCGTCCCCCCCGTCACCGTCACATTGGCCAGCGGCGAATAACTCGTCCACCCCGACTGCGCCGCCCCACCCGGCACAAAGAAGCTCAACACCATGATGACGCCGCCGATGAAATACACCCAGTAGCTCGACATGTTGAGCTTCGGAAACGCCATGTCCTGCGCCCCAACCTGCAACGGCACCAGGTAGTTTCCAAATGCGCCCACCGCCAACGGCACCACGCCCAAAAACACCATGATCGTCCCGTGCATCGCCCCGAGCTGGTTGTAAAACTCCGGCGCCATCACTCCCCCCGGCATCCGCGCTTCGCCGAGCCACTGGTTGATGAAGCCAATCGGGAACGCCACCCCGGGGTACGCCAACTGCCAGCGCATCAACATCACCAGGCAGAAGCCGAAAAACAAAAAGACCAGAGAGGTAACGCCGTATTGGATGCCGATCCATTTGTGATCGGTCGAGAAAATGTATTT
>Ga0105046_10003515_pt1 | contig 24861 bp, 19 predicted proteins | sample MAT03_FD_78385 | JGI IMG/M metagenome (GOLD analysis project Ga0105046, IMG submission 78385) | Freshwater microbial communities from Lake Fryxell liftoff mats and glacier meltwater in Antarctica - MAT-03 (megahit assembly) | ecosystem: Environmental > Aquatic > Freshwater > Ice > Liftoff...
AACGCTCCAGTCATTCTGCATGAACTCGTCAGCAAGCCAGTCGAGCAATTCCGGATGTGTCGGCGGGACACCGAGTCGTCCAAAATCCGCCGCCGTAGGCACAAGTCCCTTGCCAAAATGATGCAGCCAAATTCGATTCACGATGACTCGCGCGACAAGCGGATTGTCGCGCCCAGTCAGCCATTTCGCAAACGCCAGGCGACGACCGGAAGTTGGCAGCGACGGATCATCTGACGGAAATTCTACTCGCGCGTCTTCCGCACACGCCACGGTCAGCGCGCCCGGTGGGACAACCGCCATTGGTTGCTGAAATTCGCCGCGATGGAACAAATGCGTTTCCGGCAAATGCCCGGCAGGCTCTGTCAGAACCGCAAGGAATTCTTCAGGAGGTCGCTTGGCGTTGACTTCTGCGATCCGTGCATCGTACTTCTTCAAGTCTTCCGCAGCTTCGGGCAAGTATTGATACAAGACTCCAGGTGAGATATTAACGCTGGGATTCTTCGCCAGCAACTCGGACTGTTCTGGCGTCCGTTTTCCTGCTTCGGTTTCATATGCCAGCTTCAGCGATGCACGCAGAGGCTCTTCGTATTTCTGTAACTCCTTTTCCAGCGCCTGAGCCATATATTCAGTTTGCTTCGCCGTGCGTTCTGTTCCAATAACGCCAGCTTCGGCACTCACTTCAGCCGCTTTCTTCCGATCGGCTTCTGTGTACAGCGTCATCATTCGCTGCGAAGGAACCTTCCAGTTCTGCCAATCCAACGCGGGAGCAAAGATCGCTCGCATGGCGTAGTAATCCGTATGAGGAATTGGATCGTAGCGATGATCGTGGCACTGCGCGCAGCCGACGCTAAGGCCAAGCAGCGACGTGCTGACGATCTTCAATGTATCGCCAATGTTCTGATTGCGGCCGGTGGGATTGTCTTCGCCGCTGCCTGTTCCATCGGCCGCCATGCGCAGGTAGCCGGTGGCAGTCAGCAGTTCGATTTGTTCGGCCGTAAGATCACCCTGTTGCGGCCCCGCGAGTTCGTCACCCGCAAGCTGTTCGGCAATGAATCGATCAAACGGCTTGTCGACGTTAAAAGATCGAATCACGTAGTCGCGGTATTTCCAGGCCCACGGACGTTCTGGATCGCTGACGGTATAGCCATCGGAATCTGCATAACCAGCAACATCCAGCCAATGCCGTCCCCAACGCTCGCCATAATTCGGTGACGCCAGCAGCGAATCCACCAGCCTGACAAACCAGTCTTCCAACGGATCTTTGATCCACTGCTGAAGTTGCTCAGCCGATGGCGGCAGTCCAGTCAGATCAAAGTGAGTTCGCACAATCAGAGTATGACGATCTGAATCATCCGCATACGTCAAACCTTCAGGCATTTGAGCCAACAGAAAGGCATCGATTGGATTTCGAATGCGAGTTTGCACATCATTACGAACAGTTGGTTCCGTTGGCCGCACGATCGGTTGGAATGACCAAAACGCTCGTTCTTCAGGAGTGATTCCTAATCCGGGCGGAATGGTCTCCGGTTCCGGCCGCGCGGTTTTGGCACCAGCAGCGATCCATTGAGTCAACGTCTCCTGTTCTTTAGGAGTCAGCTTCATTTCGCCCGGCGGCATTTCTTTCGAGACAACTCGCTGCAATACCAGGCTCTCATCTGCATTACCGGGGACAATTGCTGTGCCCGATTCGCCACCGGTCTGCATCTTGCGAACCTGCCGCAGGTCGAGACCACCTTTGGGCTCGGCTGTTGCACCGTGACAATCAAAGCAGTGAGCCCGCAGAATCGGACGAATGTCGCGTTCGAATGTCAGATCATCGGCGTTCGCCGCAGCATGGAAAAGAAGCGGCGACGCAAAAAGCAGGCAATAGAAAACCGATCTGCGAGCTGAGTTGTCAATCAATATTTTCATCATGCATTTCCATGACTGCGGAGGAACCAGCGGTGGCATCGACATTAAGGCGATTACCAAATTATATGTCCCGTCTGTGGTCCCTGGGAAACTGAGTCCTGTCAGCCACCCACATTTCGTCACATTTGGACATCGGGTTTCGAATCATGCCAATATTGATTCCACAACCTTGCCGTGGATATCCGTCAATCGGAAGTCGCGACCCTGGTAGCGGTAGGTCAGTCTTTCGTGATCAAAGCCCATGCAGTTCATGATCGTGGCGTTCAAATCGTGAATGTGAACGGGATCTTTCACAATGTTGTAGCCATAGTCATCGGTTTCACCGAGCGTTGTGCCGGGCTTGATGCCGCCACCGGCCAGCCACATCGAAAAGCAACGTCCGTGGTGGTCGCGGCCGTAGTCAGCCTGCAAGCCGCCCTGTCCATAGACCGTGCGACCGAATTCGCCGCCCCAAATGATCAACGTATCTTCCAGCATGCCGCGTTGCTTGAGATCCTTGATCAAGGCCGCTTGAGCCTGATCAATGTCCATGCATTGCTTCGGGATATTCGTCGGCAGGCCGCCGTGATTGTCCCAGCCGCGATGATACAGTTGTACGAATCGCACGCCCTTTTCAAACAGCCGACGTGTCAGCAAACAGTTGGCGGCGTAGGTGCCTGGTGTGCGAGCGTCCTCACCATACATGCGGAATGTTTCATCGGTTTCCTGCGTGAGGTCAGTGAGTTCAGGCACCGACGATTGCATACGAAACGCCATTTCATATTGAGCGATGCGAGTTGCAATTTCCGGATCGCCTGACTTCGCGAGCTGTTCCTGATTCAGCTTGGCTATGCTGTCGAGCATGTGTCGTCGCAAGCCGCGATCGATGCCTTTCGGGTCAGACAGATACAAGACCGGATCGCCCTGACTGCGGAGCTTCACGCCTTGATGACTCGACGGAAGAAAGCCGCTACCCCAGAGTCGTTCGAGCAATCCCTGATTGGAATCTTTTCCGCTGCCATGCGAAATCAAGACCAGAAACGCCGGCAGGTCTTCTGCTTCGCTGCCCAGACCGTAACTGGCCCAGGCTCCCAGCGACGGGCGGCCCGGTTGCTGCGATCCTGTTTGAATAAACGTAATTGCCGGATCATGATTGATGGCTTCTGTATACATCGATTTCACGATGCAGATGTCATCGACGACAGAAGCCATGTGCGGCAGCAGTTCGCTGATGCGAGTTCCCGATTTGCCCGCAGAATGGAATCGAAACTTCGGTGCGACTACGGGGAAACTCGCCTGACCAGATGTCATGCCTGTGAGTCGCTGGCCTTGTCGGATGGATTCCGGTAGCTCAGTTCCATTCAGCCGTCGCAACTCCGGCTTTTCGTCGAGCAATTCCAGATGCGACGGCCCACCTGACTGAAACAGATAGACGACTCGCTTTGCTTTCGGGGCGAAATGCGTGGAGCCCACAGATGCGAGGCCATCGCGTTGCAGAAGTGACGCTATGGCAGCAGTGCCCAATGCGGATTTCAAAACAGTGCGACGGGTGGACATATGAATTTCCGGCTGAGAGCGAGAGGATGTCATGCAAAACGTAGCCCCTCATTGTCGCATCTATTCCCCTTGGCGTCCAATACTCAAATGACACTCTCTGCAATTACTGTGGGGCCGCCCCGAAGCGTTTGCGAAGCTTCGCCTGAAGTTCTGTCGCCAATACGCTTAGTTCAGAGATCGACCTCGTCAACAACTTATCTTCGCTGTCGCTGGGACTATTCAGCAACGATTGACACGTACGAATGGTACTAATCAATTCACCCTTCTCGATGCCTTTCTCAATACCCTGCTCAATGCCTTTCTCAATGCCTTTCTCAATACCCTGCTCAATACCAATCGCGATCAAGTCTTTTCCGGCCTGGGTTTCACGCAAGTCGGGGAGTTTGCCGAGTAACATCTTTTCGATCTCCGTTTTTCCAAGAGTCTTGAAACGTTGAAGCAGCCAGTCAATGAACACGCCTGTCAATTTGGCTTTCAAACGTTCGTCGGTGGCAAAAGTCTCGATCCGAGTATAATACCGGCTCGCGTTGTCGTGAAGCCGTTTATTGCTTTTTTCCACCAGCGGCTGGAATAAGGCAACCAGCGGATGGTCGGGGGATGATTTCTCCAGTCCGGCGATCATCTCGTCCAGAAAGTACGCGGAAACCACTTTTGACCACGGTAGCGTTTGCGGATCCATTTCTTTCGATCCGAAAATCAAAATCCCCTGGACCTCACGACCGGCGTGTTCCTGCTGAATCATCGCCATTTCAACGACAACGCGGCCATAGATGTTTTCATCGAGATACAAGTGCTTCAATTGTGCATCGAATTTTGTACCATGCCTTTTCTGAGACCTCGCATTTTTAGAACACACCGAACAACGGAAATCGTAAACAATGGATTTTAAGACGACAGCTCCGACGGACTGGATTTCAAAATCAACGACAGCAAATGATGTTCGCGAGATAACTCAATTCCTGACCGCGCAAGGAACATTTCAGTTTCCGACTCTACCGAACGGACTGTTTTCTGCCGCCGCAGGTGAAGGTGGTGATTTTGAGTTGTCCGGTTACCACAACGTTTGGGTTCGCGACAATATTCAAATCGCGTGGGCGCATCTGGCGGTGTTGAACGATGCGAAGATTGCAACGGACTGCATTCGGTCGCTCACTGCATTTTTCGCCAAGTATCGATATCGTTTTTCAGGCGTTATCGATGGCAAAGTTGATGCGTCAGATCCCATGCATCGGCCTCACATTCGTTTTGACGGTACACATCTCACTGAGAACACTGAAAAATGGGCACACGCTCAAAACGATGCACTGGGGTATTTTTTATGGCTGTCATGTCGCCTCATCATTCGCGGCGATTTGAAGGTTGATGACGTTGATTGGAAGTTGTTCGCTCAGTTTGTGCGATACTGGCAAGCCGTCGAAGTCTGGCAGGACGAAGACAGCGGCCATTGGGAAGAAATCCGCAAAGTTGCCGCATCGAGCATAGGCTGCGTTGTGGCAGGCTTATCATCGTTGCGGGAGTTAACGAATCAAACCACTGTATGCAAACATCTGGCAACTGGGGCGCATCCAATCGTGATGTCTGATGTTGACGAATTGCTGGAGAAGTGTCGAACGGCATTGCAACAAATTCTGCCGGCTGAATGCATTCAATCGGATCCGCTTCAGAACCGCCGTTACGATGCCGCTCTGTTGTTCCTGATCTACCCTCTGAACGTGATCGGCGATCGAACGATGGAAGACAAGATTCTGTCTGACGTAACGACGCACTTGCAGGGACCGTATGGAATTCGTCGCTACCTCGGCGATTCCTATTGGTGCGCGGACTATCGGACACTGTTAACTGCAGACGCGAGAACAGCCGACTTCAGCGACGCCCAAGGGGCTCGCGATAAATTACTGAAGCCCGGCATGGAGGCTCAATGGTGCATTTTTGATTCGATCATTGCCTGCGTTTACGGTCAACGATATCTGTGGGACGGCGATCCTGCATCACTGCAATTGCAGATCGAAGCAACTCGCCGCGCGCTGTCGCAACTGACTCCGGCCGGTTGCCGGTTTCCACAGTATCGCTGCCCGGAATCGTACTTCTGTGAAAACGGCGAATGGATTCCGAACGACATTACGCCACTGTTGTGGACTCAGGGAAATCTTTGGCAAGCGTTGTCGATGCTTGAAAAATCACTTGAAAAATGATGTCCAAATCGGCGAGCACTGCGGCGTCAGCCCGCCGGTACGAAACACGTACGAAACGTTTTTTTCAAAGTGACTGCTTCGAACTGTTGTCACAGGAGGCAGGAGCCTCCTGTTCAGTGCGTTCCAAGGCTGGAGCCCTGGAACGAGGATCAAAATCGCATTTGTACCGACAAGCTGACGCATGCCGCTCGCCGGAGTGGTGACTACTTCGCGGCCTCCAATCTTTTCAGCCACCATTGAGCGCGAATGCGTTCCGGGTTTTCTTCTACGTCAGCCTGTTTCAGCACACCGACCGCATCTGCAGTGTTACCCTGTGCGATGAGTGCGTCGGCTTCATTCATCATGGACGGAAACGCCGCAGCTCCAGTCGGGTACTGAATTCGATAGTTACGCAAAGTGGAGATGGCAGCTCCGGAATCGCCGCGGGTCAACTGCATCAAACAGATCCAGTACAACGTGTCTCCCAGCGCGCTTTGCTGAACGTTCTTAATCATATCCGGCAAAGGGATGCTCATTCGACTGACGCGCTTACCATCCACTGGCACTTCAACTTCAATCATCGTCTGCATGCTGGCCTGACGAATTTGCTGCAGGTCCTGAATCATTTCGGCATCGAGCGAACCTAAAATCTGTTCGACGCGAGTTTCCAGCAATCGTCGAGATGGCTTGCCGAACAGTTCATCGCTCGAAGCACTCACACGTGACCAGCGTTCTTCCAACACCTTGATGCGCAATTGCAAAAGTTCTTCTGGTTTCAATTCTTCAGCGTTTAATCCCGGATCGTCCAGTGAATCGCCGACGTTGATGGATTCACGTTCGAACGGGCTATCTAATGGTCTCATCAGCACCGTAAATTCTTCTTTTTGTTTTTCGTTTAATGCAGCGGCGGCGGCTATCTGCTGTTCCGGAAACTCCCATACCTTGTAACTTTCCGCTGGCCACGTGGCTCCAAGAGCGGCCGACAGTCGTTGCACCAACGGTCGAATTTCACTGGTGCCACCGGCGAGTTCTTCGTACAACGTCGCGGCGTCTGATGCTTCCATTCGTTCCTGCAACAGGAACATACGTGGAGCGAACGCTGCGGGATTCGCAACGATCAGCGGTTTCGCCGACTTCCATCGCTCAGATTCGGCCAGCATTGAAGCTTCTGCAGGTTCCGTGATAAGCATGGCGGTATCGCCATTCTTCGGTACGGCTGTTCCTCGAACGAGATCGAACAGATACGCCTTCTCTTCGATGATAACCACCAGCAGTTGATCGGCAGCGTCAATGATATTCTCAGAAGCCGGGTCACCTGGCGTGGACGCTGTAAGCAGCACGGAATCAAACTGCCGCTGACGCAGGGCTTCGGCAAGAATCCAGACGCGATCGTCAAACGTCCCGCGGCCAGTTAACATGACTTCGTACATGCCAAGCGGGATGCGAGTGTTATCGGATTTCAACGGCGATATGTTTTCAACAACGTAATTAAAGAGACGACGGACTCGAGCCAGATCAGAACTCACCTGCCCACCGTTGGCTGCGTCGGCATGAGTCCACAAGGATTCTGTTAGTTGACTCAGCAGCAGGCAATCACGAATGTAGTTCACGTCGCTCTCTGTGAACTTCTTTTGTCCTGCTGCTCGCTGAACATTCGTGGACAGCATCGCGCTGTTGGCGGCACTGAGTTCCAGGTTTCGGGCCTCTTCCTTAACGCACGATGACATCCATGCGTTCAGTCCGCTGGCGATCGAACCTTTGCGGGTTTGCGTGGCCATCGATTTCGGCTGCATGCGTCCAATAATGGAATTCAGCTTGTCGCGACATTCATCGTCGGCAGTTGCCGTGGCCTGATTGCTCGGATCAACAGCCGTGGCCGGGCCTGATGATTGACCGCACCCGGACTGCAAGCCGAAGAGCAGGCAGGCGGTTAAAAGGCAGAACGCGACGTTGACGGATTTTGAACGCTTTAAATTGTCGGGCGAGAATCGCATTCGAAGATACTTTGTTGGATAGGAAGCCGGGAGTGTCTGAAGACACCCGCAGCTAGCGCTTTGCGGCTCATAATTGTGTCAGGACGGGACTGGAGTCCGATCCTACGTATTTTCCGTACGAAAACTTGTGAAAATCGTTGGATGAATCAATGCCGGGAACACGACAACTCTCGCAAATTTCCTGCTAATACCTGCTGCGGGCAAGACCAGACAAGGAAAAACATGCTTTCTCGAACAGCACGCTCGGCGGGATGACCGACGATGTAACCCGCTCCCTTGGTGGCCGCCAGCCATGCCTGAGCTGTTCGCAAAACCAACGAATTTGCTCGCTGACGGATTTCTTCGACGCTCAAGCCGGTGCTTTCGGCAGTGTCGCCATCACGTTTTGCTGAATCTCGCAGAGCGCTCGTCAGAATTGAGGCTTCGGATCGCAGAGGTTCCACAAATTCGGCAAGTTCCGGACGTCGGTCGGCTTCTTCGCGGAAATTTCTCAATGCACCCAGAGCCGCACCAATCGCCACTGCCGAAGTCCCCAGCGAACCTGCTCCGCCACCTGTTCCCGATGACATGACCCTTTCAATCGGCCCGTGCAGGATTTCATCTTCGCCAACGAACACATTTTGCAAATCCACAATCGACGTCTGCGATGAACTCAACCCCATCAAGCCAATCGCCGTATGAACTCGAACGCCTTCCCGCGATGTTGGAATCGCCGCCAGAATCTGGCGACCGTCTTCTAATGTACCGCCGGTGACTAAAACGTCTGCAGCCAGCACACCAGTGGCCCACGGTACGGAACCTTTGAGTCGATAGCCGTTCGAATTCTTGTCCACCGTTGCGACGACAGGAGGCGTGCTCAAGTGCTGACGCGATGTTGTGAGATGCGAAATACCCACCGTCGCAAAAATCTTTCCCTCGCACAACGCTGGCAAGAGGCGTTGTTTGATCGCGACATTCGACGACGTTTCGATTCGCTGACAGGCCGCATTTCGTTGCGTAAGAATAAACGTTGTCAGCAGACTGCCGCTTGCCAGTTCGCGATAAACTTCCAGCATCTCGCCGTCGTCCGCTCCGTCGCCGCCATACTCGCAAGGTAAGTTCCAACGATTGCCGCCAGCTTCGGCCAGAAGTTCCATTTGACCAGCGGGCCAGATGTCGGCTGTATCGGGCTCAGAAAGTTCGCTTAACGTTCGAACCAGCGTTTGAAACGCATCATGCGAAACGATCAAGGACATGGATAACCCCATTCTTCAAATGATCGATTCCATTCTGTGGCAATTCGTTGCCGCAGATCCGGAGGAAATTCAGGAAACGAATTCTTGCGATAGTTTGCGATGGAGCTCACATAGGACTTCAATTCGGCATCCACGTGCGACACGTCGGGCAGATGCAGCGATTCGTAGATCGCATGAATTTGCCCAATAGGATCCTGTTCCAGTTGTTCAAAACCGATTTCGTGGAACTGCCCCGCTGGAATCAAACTTCGTTCTTCGAAATACGCATCATACATTTGGCGGTACATCTGCAGAATCCAGTCGTCCAAGCCCTCGGCAGGCGGCGTTTGCAATCGATGCAAATGCGAAACGGCCGTCAGCATTTTTCGCGTCGAATGAAATACGTCGAACGGATTACGATGAATATGCACAAACTTTGCATCCGGAAACATCTGCAACAGCAGCTTTATGCGAGCTGTATGCGGCGGCGATTTTAAGACCAACGGCCGTCCGTAGAGCAGAGTCAATTTCTTCAGAAACAGCAGAAACGAATTTTTCCACTCGGTGATTTCCGCTTCCGAAACATCGCGCATGGTGAGATAGCGAGCATAATAATCGCGACGTTGCGGGAACACCCAGCCCATGCACGGCGATTTGAAATTCATCACACACAGCGCGAATTCGTCTTCCTGGGGCGACGACATGCGCCATTCCACATTGTCCATGGGACGCATCTTTGGCAGGACGAAATCCACGGCCTTTGAATGCAGCTTTTCCGCCGTCAGAAACGAATCCGGATACAGGCACTGATAGATGTCAGGAAATGCAAATCGCTGATCAATCGTCAACAAATTGTGCAAATGAGTCGTTCCCTGCCGCCAATGCCCGAGGACAAAAATTGGCGGGGGCACCGCAATATCTTTTAACTTGCTTCCAAATCGAACCTGGTCCACCATGTGAATCAGGCTCGTAGGACCACTCTGCAGAGAAATCGTCATCGCCCGCAGCCAGCAACTCGGCGACACTGCAAAATTATTGTCAGCGAGCACCCGCAACCAGTTTCCAAACGTAATGCCCCCCATCAAGCCAGGGCCAAAAGAATTGAGCAGCGTTTCTCGCCAGGCCATTATTGAATCAATTTCTGAATCGATGCAAAGTCCGCTTTGAGTGATCGATACAACTGCTGATAAACGGGATACGCAGTATTGTATGTCTTCGTCGCGGCAGCTTTGTTGGGCGTTTTGGTGACGACAGAAATCGTCGCATGGCACGCTTCCACGACGTCTTTGTAAGCACCCGTCCCTGCCGCCGCCAGCAATGCGACACCATAGGCGGGTCCTTCCGATGCATTGATCGTCACGACCTGCTGACCGTAAATGTCGGCCTGCAACTGCTTCCAGAATGGACTGCGAGCACCACCGCCGGACAGTCGAATTTCCTGCACCGGGATATTCATCGATTTGATGATTTCCAGAGTATCGCGCATGGCGTACGTGGCACCTTCCATTACTGACCGAGCCATATGGTTTTTGCCGTGTCGCAGGCTAAGTCCAATCCAGGACGCGCGGGCATTTGGATCTGCATGTGGCGTACGTTCGCCAGTGAGATAAGGCAGAAAGAACAAGCCTTCGCTGCCTGCTGGTGCCGTCGCAGCTTCTGCGGTGATCAATTCATAAGGATCGATCTTTTGTTTCTTCGCTGCAGCAACTTCCGCCTGACACAGTTGATTGCGGAACCATTGCAGACTTCCGCCAGCAGACAATACGCATCCCATGACATGCCACTTGCCTCGCACAGCATGACAGAACGTATGCAATCGTCCTTCGGGATCCACTTGCACTTCGTCACTGTGAGCGAACACAACTCCGCTGGTGCCCATGGTGGCAGAAACAACACCGCGACCGACGATGCCGTTACCGATCGCACTTGCCGCCTGATCGCCGCCACCGCCGACAACTGGTGTTCCAGGATTCAAGCCCATTTCTTTGGCTGCGATATCCGACAGAACGCCAGTCACGTCTTCGGATTCATAAACCTTTGGAAACAGCTTTGCGTCCAGATCCAGTTTTTGCATCAGCTTCGTGGACCAGCGACGATTCACCACGTCCAGCAGTAATGTTCCGGATGCATCGCTGACTTCTGTCGCGAAGTCACCCGTCAACCGATAACGAACATAATCTTTGGGCAGCAGAACCTGCGTGGTCTTGTCGAAGTTCTTCTTTTCCTTATTCCGCAGCCACAAAATTTTCGGCGCGGTGAAACCTGTCAGCGCGGGGTTGGCCACCATTTGGATGAGCTTGCTGCGACCGCCAGCCAGCTTTTCGATTTCTGCACATTCCGCAGCCGTGCGTTGATCGTTCCATAACAACGCTGGGCGAATAACGCTGCCAGATTTGTCCAGGAACACGCTGCCATGCATCTGCCCGCTCAGACCAATCCCGCCGACGTCGGCTGGTTTCAATTTCGCAGCTTTCATGACGCGCTTGACCGAATTGACCGAGGCCTTCCACCAGTCTGTGGGTTCCTGTTCTGACCAGCCAGGTTTCGGGCTGCTCAAGGGATATTCTTCGGTGGCCGACGCCAGAATTTTGCCGTCTTCGGTGACTGCAAGAGTTTTCGTACCACTTGTTCCAATATCGATGCCAAGAAAGACGGGCATTTAGTTATTCCGGGGGTTCTAGAATGCGTGGATAAATGAGGGATTAATGCCGAAAAACGCTGGTAATTTTATCCCTCAATGATGTGTCGGGTTGTGAAAACCCACTCAATCGACAGCCCCGTTGCCAGGGGGAGAAGGGGCATGCGCAACGATTGCAGTTGAAAGCATCATTCCTTACCCAAAAGTATAACGAATTTCATGAACTCCGCGACCGATTGTGGCACGTTCATTTCTGCGTTTCGGACTTCGATTGATCTTATCCTATTCGCCGCATTCCACCAGGATTCAAATCGTAAACTCAGCGCTTGAATTCCTGTTCGGGCGAAGGTAGGATGCCACCCTCAATCGTTGATGTCTCAAACGTCTCACACCTTCAACGATGAAGTCCTTTGTCCAATATCGACGTGGATTTCGAAAACGTAATTCTCTCTCTGCCCCAGCCGCTCATTTCAACATGGAGTGTTGAAGCGACCGCAGAGACCTCAATCTGCTTAAAACTGATTTAGTGTTTCAAGGAGGAACCACGATGAACAGCTTTCGCCTGCGTTTGTTTTCGCCAGAAGAAAATATCACGAGCAATCTCGAGACGTCCCGTCAGAATGCCATCCACAATCGCATTTCCGACGAAGTGTTTGAAGACATCATCCCAATCGGTCGCGCTCGTCGCTCAATAGTCATCAGCGGCCGATTCATGGAACCACAGGATCGCGCTCGAATTCTGCAGCACAACAACTGCTGCCCAGAATGTGCTCAGCACAGCGTTGAACCGCTTGAATTGGCTGACGCTGTCATCAGTGCTAAGAATCGCATGCCGGTACCGGGTACCGCTACGATCGTCGGCTTTCACTGTAACGATTGCGGTACTGAATGGCCCGTGTATGAGCTCTCTCGCCGCAAAGTTTGAGCAGTCTTTTATGTTGTCGGTCGATCGAAATCATCGCATGTCGCAATCACATTCGACATGCGTTGAATCACGCTTTGACTTTGTTCATACGGCTGAGTCGTCAGAATCACGCACCATCGTGACGACTCGGGATCGATCCACATCATTGTGCCGGATGCTCCCCAATGCCCGAAGGCATCTGCCGGAAGAAAGTCGCTGAACGTCGCAGAGTGATCCGGCCAATTGCGACGCCAGCCAAATCCCCAGCCACGCTGAATTCTGTCTGCTTCCGCCAGTCCGGTGATGTGTTGCGTTTGATTCGCGATGCTTGAACGGACGACATGCCGATTCCAGATGTTATTGGTGGTGAGACCAGGAAACTGAGACTCGCCATCGTTCAGCAGGGACATGGCTAATCGGCCGAGATCTTCAGCTGTTGATGTCATGCCGCCCCAAGCCGCGCCAAGAGTTCGCCAGTAACGACTGTTCCAACCCCAGTCAGACGCTGCGTGCTGCCAGACAGGCAAGTCACACGGAAGCACTGTCGGCAGAAGATCCTCGGCAGAATTCGAGGGAATCCCGAGCCAGGAACTATTCATTTCCAAAGGCTGAAAGACTTTCTTCAGCAGGTGATTCGGACAGGTTGTTTGAGTCATCGACTCAACAATCGCAGCCAGCACTGCGAACCCCATGCTTGAGTAACTGCAGTCAGTTCCCGCAGCAAAATCCGGATTCACTTCCGCCGTCGCATTCACAAAGTCCTGAGTGCTCGCGTGAGCAATTCGCAACTCCTTATTTTGCGGCAGCATGTCAGGCAGTCCCGACGTATGAGTCAACAAATGCCGAACCGCAATTTGCCGCAGCGGTCCACGATTAAAGCCTGGCAAAAGATCTCGCACCGGATCATTCAGAGCAAACCATCCGTCGGCCGCGAGCTGAACAGCTGCCATTGCGAGGATCGGTTTTGTGATCGATGCTATCAGATAGCGGCGATCGCTCAGTTCCTCAGCTGGCAATGAATCAGCGCCGGAATTCGACGCCATCGCATCATGGCCGGTGTTACCATGGCCTGTGTACCGCACATGCAGTTTCTGGCCGCCAGCGTTTCCTAAGGCAATATCCAGAAACTTCAAACTCGATTTCGCGGCCATTGAAAGAAGTGATTGTTCAAGGTCCATGGGCACAACTTTCTCAATCAACAAACAGGTGGACGAAGGCTGAACATACACATGTGTCGAGTCTTCGCCGAATTTTCATGAAGTCTGAATTGCCCGATCCAATCATCGCTCACAATATCCGGTTGTGGTTTGTTGTATTCAACGGCATAATGAATCGTAGCGTTTCTGAATGTCGATGCGCAGCTGTTTCCGTATGTTACCGGGAATCATAAGAAGTCTTTCGAAACTGAATTATGGAAATACGAATGAGTCATTCCTGGATAGCAGCCATTCTGCTGGCCTCAGTTGGTTTAATGGCCAACGACGGTCGCGCGGTAGCCGTTGAACTGATGACGCGCGAATGGAAAATTGATGGCTTAACGCGCGAAGCATTACTTGCCGTGCCAACGACGGCAAAAACAAAACCATGTCCCATCGTGTTTGGATTTCACGGACATGGTGGTTCGATGAAAAACGCCGCTCGGTCATTTCGCATGCACAAACAGTGGCCGGATGCGATTGTGGTCTACATGCAGGGCTTGCCAACGCCTGGGCAGATTTCTGATCCTGATGGAAAAAAGGCTGGCTGGCAAAAAGAAAAGGGAGATCAGGAGGACCGTGACCTCAAGTTTTTTGATGATGTGCTCAAATCTCTGAAGGCGGATTACAAGGTGGATGAGAAGCAAATCTACGCGATGGGGCATTCCAATGGAGGTAGCTTCACGTATCTGTTGTGGGCTGAGCGACCCGATATCCTGGCCGCCGTAGCACCCTCCGGCGCTGCCGCCCTGAAGAATCGCAATTCGCTCAAGCCAAAACCCATGCTGCACGTCGCAGGAGACAATGATCCGCTGGTGAAATACGCATGGCAAAAGTTGATGATCGACGCTGTCATGAAGACCAACGAATGCGGCGAAGGTGTTCCATGGGAAGAAAAATGCACTCAGTTCCCATCGAAAATCGGCACACCGGTTGTTACGTTTGTGACATCAAGTGGTCACAAGTTCCCGGTGGAAGCTCCTGCTTTGATCGTCAAGTTTTTTAAGCAACATCAGCAGCAGTAAGGATCGTCCTGGCAATAATAGTCGCCTTTCGCTCCGCGAAAGTAGCGTTCTTGCGCGGGGGCAAAGGCGACTCTAGGGGACCTAATTGATCGAGCAATCCGAATTGAACATCGCCGCTCTTGTGCAAGATCTGAGTGTTTCTCAGTCTACTTATAGGTGAAAAGATCATTGTTGCGATTTAGCCACGGCAGTGGCGGCAACACGTAGCCGTGGGTGAAACCCACGGTCTTGAGAGTTCGTATGCGCCAAAGCCCCGCAGGGGCGACAGCAGCCTTGGAAATAACATGCTGCCGCCCCTTTCGGGGCTCTGATTCCTCGTCAATTCATTTCCGTGGGCTGAAGCCCAGGGCTGTATGCTATCGCCTCTCCGAGGCTGTCTTGCACAAGGGTTTCTTCAAAAGTGACGCTGTCCTTCCAACTAAGTGGCGACAGTTGCTCGAAGACAGTCGCCATCGCTTTGCCATCACCGACGAATGATCACCGACGAATGATCACTTTGGCCCCAACGTTCAGCAACGAAAAAACTTCCTTAATGTCTCCATCGTCCAGGTGAATACAACCGCGTGAAACGGCTTTGCCAATGGAATCCGGGTCGATGGTTCCGTGAATGCCAATGTGATTGCCAAGTCCGAGCCAGAATTCGCCCAGCGGATTTTCCGAATCGTCTGCCTCAACAACACCCCCATCCGGATTGTACCACGTAGGATTTTCCAGTTTCTCTTCGACTTTGAATTCACCCGTTGGCGTGCCATCGTGCGCACCGGTACCGATGGGATAAACATGCACGTACCAGCCGTGAGCGTGTACGGTCAGACAGAATTCATCCAGATCGACAACTGCACCGAACGGCCCTTGCACGACTTTCAACTGTTGCCCCGCCTGCAGATCTTCCGGATCAACACGATTCAGGCGAGACAGATACTGCCAGGGTACGTTGTACTTCTTTGCGATCGAACCCAGCGTTTCGCCATAATCCACAAAATGCGGCTCCGCAAACCGACGTTCGGGTGTCGTAAAGATGATGGTTGCTGTTTCGTCAATTTGTTTTTGAATCAAATGGCGATGTTCGGGATTCTTCCAGTAGATCTCCGACAGCTCCTGATGGGCTTCAAGAATCTGATCTGATTCAAAAAAAACATCAATCTTTCGCAACCGCGCGGCAACGTCTGCAGTCAACACGGCGACTTGCTTCGCTGCTGTCTTCTTTCGCTGCGTTGCTGGTTCCGCATCCGGTTTCCAGGAGGCTTGTTCAATCTCAGAATCTTCATCAGCGTCCGCTCCGCGACGACGTTGGTCGGCTGGTCGCGAATCAACTCTTCGTGTCTGCTGCTTTCCGCCCTGCTTGCTTTGAGCAATGGCATGGGCCAGCGGATCACCGCTGTCGCCGGCGCTCTCCGCAGTGTCATCGAAATTGAATTCGTCACCAGGTGACACGTCGCGAATGTCAGACCAGTCGTGATCAAGAAACGAATCGTCCACCTTAGACAGTTGCATGTCTGATTTTGACTTAGCGACAGCACCGGTGGCCGCCGAACGCACTCGCGGGATTAAATCAAATTGCCAGATCAAAAATGCCGCTGCGACGCCGCTGACAATCCACCAATGGAGCCTTGACTGTCGGGCCGGTTGTGTTGCGAACGGTTCCATGTTCTGCGGTACCTCAAATACTTTTGAAGCGTGTCTTCAGATGCAGTCGGGATTGTCGCAAACACCCAAAACTACGGATACCCCGGTTTGGAGGCTATACGTTTTTGCATTTTTCTTTGGCGAGCGGAATTATGAGAAGTACCCGTTGAACCTGAGGCGCTAGCCGATCGAACGCAAGAAATCGGCTAGCGTTTCAGGCTCAAGGGAAATTCGTTTCTGACGCTCGCTTAGGTGTGCTGCTGTGTCACTGCATTCCGGCGAATGCGGACTGTGTCGGTTCGGCGAACTTCGATCTTGACTGAATTTCAAAAAAAGTTCAAAGTCTCAGAGAACGACGCTGCGTTGCTGCAAGTTGAACGCTGTCCCCGTTTGAGATTCTCCTCAATTCACCTGCCATGGAAGGATGGTGAAACATGCGATTGAAACGTTGGGCCTCAATCCTCTTCGTGATCTGTTATCTCTGTACGTTAGCGTGGGGAACCGGCGCACACGCTCTGAAATTCGGTCTGACCGGTAATACATTGAGCTACTTCTTCGTATGGGATATGTTCTGCGGATGGAATGCCTATGACAACCGCACGCATATTATTGCGGAAGACGCCAACGGGACTTTCTACGAAGTACGCGAACCATGGGGAGCGTTCACTCCGTTTGGAAACGTGGACCGCATCAACTACGACGTGTCTAACCACCTGGTCGCGCGACACATCAACAACGTGATTTCACACACATCGCATCCGGACTTCGATCGCGTCTACATAGTGCAGGAAATCTGGCCAAAACAATTCAATGTGCCATCGAATTTGTGGTCGTACAATTTCAGTGAGCCCATGGAGAAAGTCTCTTACTTTCATCTGCGCTCAATCTGTGCGGCCAATGGAAATTCGATCGAAACTTACCCGGACTGGTTCAATCGTCAGACGCTGATGACTATATCCGACAATCCTCGTCTGCAACAAGCCGCTCGCGAAGCGACACCGTACTACAACACTTACTTTAATCCTGTCGCCAATAATCTGCAGAATAGATTTCAGGTGACATCAGATTCAAACGGTCTGAATACGAACTAGCTTTTGGCGAAAGAAAACAGCCCTGCGCCAACGCGTTTGGCTCTTTACCTGGCACCGTGTGAATGGAATCATCACCATGAAATCATCGAAGACAAAAAGTCAGTCGATTTTCAGCGGACTTCGCGAGTTTTTCTTTGCTGAAGAAGCTCCGTATGGACTGGCGTTGGTGCGCATGTTTCTGCCAGCCATGGCACTCATCCCGATGGTTCGCCGCTTCGAGCGAGTTCGTGAATTGTTTTCCACTGACGGCGCACCGCAACAGTTATTTGAAGTCTATGGTGAAGGAAACGTATTACCGGTTTTGCCACCTTCATTTGCCATTGCATTGTACAGCATCATGATTTTCGCGCTGATTTGCGGGATCTTTGGATTCAGAACACGACTCGCCTTCCTCATTGGTGCTCCGCTCTACATCTATTTCAATCTGCTGGATTGTGTGAGTACCTTTACGAAGTATTCGGTGATCGCTTCACACGTTCTGTTGATTCTGGCGGTCTCTGAATCGCATGCGGTGTGGTCTGTCGATGCAATCCTGAAACGCTGGAAGGATGGTCGAGCGGCGTCGGCAATTCCACCGCTTGTGCCTGTCTGGCCTGCACGATTGATTCAAATTCTGTTTTGCTTCGTCTATTTCGGTGCCGCCATTACCAAGATTCAAACGCAGGCATTCTTTAGCGGCGAACAGCTTCGCTACTGGATGTTGAGCAATTGGAATTACAGCAATCCGATTGGCGAGTTCATGGCCACATCGACTCCGCTGCTGTTGATCAGCGGGTACATTACCGTAGTCTGGGAAATTACATTTCCGTTTCTCGCATGGAGACCCGTCGGGCGTTTCTTTGCTTTGGGCATCGGCGTCATGTTTCATATCATGACGTGGATTTCCCTGGGCTTGTGGGTCTTTCCTTTAGTTTGCATCAGTTGCTATTTAGCATTCCTGATGGAACGAGACATCGTTGCTATTCGACGATTTGTGCATCGCCTGCGATTGCCTACTTCGCTCCTTGGACTGCCGAGATTCGCGATGGCTCGTACCATCGCGATGCGACCGGCAAACGTGCCTTTGTCGATGATCTGGCTGGCCATGGCCACACTTGTCGCCATCGGGGCTGCTGAGGCCGACTATCGCATGGATCTCTACGGCACCCGCACTGAAGGCGGTGCTTTGCCTCTGAAAATACTGGACCGCGAAGTCGCACTGGCCATGATCAAAAATCCGCGACCACTGCGCGAAAAGGACAAATTCTTTTCGTTTGACATCGGCAGCATGCTCATGGGCGGGCAGCTCGCCAATCGTTCGACCGAATACACATACGGCGATTCGATCATTGCGCAATGCAACATCAATCCACCTCACGAAGACCTGTGGGTGGAAGTCGCCATCGAAGATTCAGAAGAACGAATCATCGACAGCGCTGGTCAGTATGTGACTCGCGATTCCTTGTGGGCGAATTTTAAATATCAGGCGGGAAATCGGATGTTGCCTGGCGACTACTCACTGGTCTTGAAAAGCGGCGGCAAAGAGATTGCTCGACGCCATTTCAAACTCACCGGCGATCCGAATTCGCTGCCACAGCCAATTCCAATGCTGACGAATTGATGTGTGGAATGCTGTTGCAAGTGTCGTGCAATTGTCTCCTCTCTCCCCCTGAGATCGGGGGAGAAGGGACATGTGAACGATGCCCGTTGAAGGCGTCAGCTCGGCTGCGGCACATCACGTGACTGATCTCGCCCAAATACACATTGCTCGAAACCAGCAGACGCGGGACCAACCAAGTTTCGCCTCCCACCGTGCACATGTCATGCGGTTGATCGCCACCGCCGCGTCGGACGTCCTGTCTCGCCGATCGGACAATACCTCTCCCGGCCACCAACTTACAATTTCCATCGCAGGTGCTGGAAACTGCCAGGACATCGACATCGCCGTGTTGGCGGAGTTGTTTACTGAGATTCGCCTGATCGACATCGACGCCGCAGCAGTGAATCTTGTCGTCTCAAGATGTCCGCCTGCCGTCGCTTCACAAATTCGCGTCTTCGCACCGATCGACATCGCCGCGCCGCTGCTGAGCGATCCGGGTTCGATGGAGTCGTATTCCGAATCTCGTACCGCTTTTCTGACTGCGTTGCAGTCGCCATTGATGAGCGGAAAAATTCCGGTCTCCGACGTTGTGGTCTCGGCGTGTATTCTGAGTCAACTGATCGATACCGCATCGCAGATCGTGTTGCCCGAATCGCCGGAGTTTCTGTCGCTCATTCAGGCCGTCCGTCGAGGACATCTGGCGCGACTGCTGGAACTTACCGTCGCCGGTGGCCGCACGTTGTTGATTACGGATTTAGTTTCTTCCGAGACCGTGCCGACATTGAATCAAACACCGCCAGCGGAACTTCCAAAGTTAATGTTTCAGTGTCTGCAAACTGGAAATTTCTTTTCCGGACTCAGCCCCGCAGTCATGCAAAACGATCTGCAAACCATTCCTGACTTCGTTCAGCGATGTGCTGCGTTTCAGATCCTGCCACCTTGGCAATGGCAACTCGGCACCCGCAGCTTTGCGGTTTATGCAGTCGATATGTTGCGAAGTCCATAAGCACACACTCAACTGCGTTGTCGCCAAGCACCCTTTGGTAAATTTGGGCGTATAAATGCTGCAAAAACACTATCTGGAGACTGAAATCTCGCGAACGGTCGACGTGAGTCCCCTGATTATGATTCCTGCGATTATGTCATTCAGCTTGTGCATGGGTGCTTATCGTGCGGAAAGTGGGCCGATGCGAAGCTGGCGGGCGATGTCGTCGAACATAGCTTCCATCACCAGTCGCACGGGTGAATTTCCTTCAATCTGATGCGCGGCGACGATGATGCGGTCGAGCAACGGAGCGAGCAGATCGACACCCGATCGGACTCCAAAACGCTTCAACAGCGGGTCTGAAAAATCTCCCGACGTCAGTCGCTTCAGGCGGTCATTCAGAAATCCAGCGATAAAACGCAGCAGCCATTTCGCATTGCGGCGCTGTTCTTCGGTGCCTGTAGAGATCTTTTCAAGCTGCTCACAAACGTGCTTGGAAACTTCCAGCGGGTGCATCTGTTCGAGCTGCTCCAACTGGCTGCTGACCATTTCCCGCAGGGCTCGCAGATCAGGATTGATCAACTGCTGAGCAAGGGTAATACTGCCTTCGGCCATCGCCGCAATCTGAATGGCTTCTTCCGGCGATTCCACCATTCCTTCCTTGAGCAGAATGTCGCTGACGTCAGCTTCGGTCAGCGGGAAGAAACGAATCACCTGGCACCGCGATCGAATGGTTGGCAACAGAGAATCCGGGTTGTCGCAGACCAGTAGAATCAAAGCTTTGGCGGGTGGTTCTTCAAGCGTTTTTAGCAGTGCGTTCGCGCCTTCCTGGTTCAGGCGGTGCGAATCGTTGATGAGGGCCACGCGACGTTCAGATGCCTGAGGTACCATTGACAATTCAAAGCACAATCCTTCGCGGCCGCGTTTGTCTGCGTCACCAAGAATCAATGAAATTGGTATTTCCGTTTTGCCAGACGGTAGACCAATCTCCATAAAGTCCGGCCAGTTCCCCGCCACGAAACCACGGCACGCGCGACATTCGCCGCACGCTTCGATTTCGTCGGCGGCATGTTCGCGACAGAACATCGATTGAGCCAGCAGGCGAGCGAACTTGCGTTTGCCGATGCCATCCGGCCCGGTCAGCACGTACGCATGAGACAACCTGCCACGCGCCAGAGATCGCGTAAAGAGGTCTCGCTGTTCCTGATGTCCTTTAAGTGTATTCCATGCCGATGTCACGATTCGGGGGTCTCCATCAGTTGCGTTTCCGCGATATGAATGGCCTTCAGCATCCCGCGAGCTTTGCTCAGCGTTTCGCGGTACTCCATTTCCGGCACGCTGTCAGCGACGATTCCGGCACCGGCCTGAATGTAAATCGTACCATCTTTGATCACCAGCGTTCGCAGTGCAATACAGGTATCCATGTTGCCGGTAAAATCGATGTAGCCAACTGCACCACCATACGGTCCGCGTTTGAGGGGCTCAACGGCATCGATAATTTCCATCGCTCGCACTTTGGGAGCTCCGGAAACAGTCCCGGCAGGCAAGCCGGCTCGCAAGGCTTCGATTGCAGATAAGCCTTCGCGAAGTTGTCCGCAAACGTTGGAGGTGATGTGCATCACGTGACTGTATTTTTCAACAACCATGACGTCGGTCAGCGACACTGTGCCGTATTCTGCGACGCGGCCAACATCGTTGCGAGCAAGGTCGATCAACATCACGTGTTCCGCACGCTCTTTGGGATCGGCAAGCAACTCTTCCGCAAGTTCGCGATCTTCCTGTGGTGTTTTGCCGCGAGGTCGAGTGCCAGCCAATGGTCGGATGGTCGCTTCGCCGTCTTCGACTCGAACCATGATTTCCGGCGAACTGCCGACGAGATCCACTTCCGGCGTCTTCAGTACAAACATGAACGGACTTGGATTCACCATCCTCAGCGATCGGTACACATCCAGTGGCTGAGCCGGACTTTTGTATTCCAGACGCTGGCTGATGACGACTTGAAAGATGTCGCCGGCTTTGATGTATTCGCGACATTTTTCCACGGCTGCGTGGAATTCCGGTTGAGTGAAATTCGATTTCACATTCGGCATTGGTTCAATGGTCAGATCGATGTCTGTCAGAGTCACATCACCGCCACTGAATGTCAGTTGCCGGCACAGGACTTCCAATCGTTCTTCCGCTTGAGCGCGTGCTTCGTCGAGATTGCCAGATTTCGTGTCGGCCAATGCAACAGCGATCACGACTTTTCTAATGTGATCAAAGACGACCATCGTGTCATAAAACGCGAAGCTCAGATCAGGCAGATGTCGATCGTCGGTTGGCACGTTGGGCAGGTTTTCGGTATAGCGAATGACATCGTAGCCCGCATAACCAACAGCTCCGCCGCAAAACCGTGGCAGTCCTGGAATTGAAGCGGATTGATACTGCGAAACCAGATGATCCAGTTCCTGCAGCGGGTCGGCACTTTCGAATTCACGACGTTCGTTCTGGATATGATCGATCACGACCTTAGCACCAGTGGCCGTTATCGTGAGAAACGGATTGCTCCCGACAAAGCTGAACCGTCCGACTTTTTCTCCACCAATCACACTTTCAAACAGAAACGCCCACGAGCCTGATGCGATTCGCTGATACGCGGTTACGGGCGTCAGAGTGTCAGCGGTTAACTGGCGATAGACCGGCACAAATCTTGACTGCTGTGCGAGCGCCTGGAATTCGGCTGACGTCGGATGTGTAATAGCGTGCTTCATTGCAGATCAAGAATACGAACAGATTGGTTGATGCGTTCCAGAATCGGGCGTGTAAATTCGAGTTCGTGATCGGTGCCCTGCCACCACACAAGCAGCGTCATTTTGGATGATCGGACACTGCTGAAGGCGGCTGAGTTCAGTAGCTCAAAGCAAGTAAATTCGACTTCGCGGCAAAAAGCCGGCATTTCGGCCAGCACACCACCGGATTCTGTAATTTCCGGATCTTCATATTCTTCTTTGAAGGCTTCCATACAGGAATTGACAACTTCATCGGGACGTGGACAACCACGCAGAATTCGCAAGGCCCAGAAGCACGAGTTGTCGGCCGCGACTGTGATCAGAACATCGGCATCATCGAGTTCTTCAGTAAGCTCCCATGATCCGGGATACTCAAACGTAACGCCGTGCCCTTCATAAGGGACAAGGCACGCCGCAAGATCAAACGACATGACCGATATACTTATTTTAGATTTTAGATTTTAGAATTGAGATTGTTGATTTCAAATCAGAAATCTCAAATCGTCAATGTGACAACTGCATTCGACTAACCACGAAATGTCGTCGCTCGCGACATCTGCATCTCATACACAAGCTGCATGATGTTGAATGCTGTCAGCTCACACATCAGCTTTGTGACCTTCGCATGTGTCTCGTCATCCAGATCCGGTTCAACATCCCGCATCAGATCGACAAGCCGAGCTTCCTGGTCACTGATCTCGCTTTCAGAAATCACTCCGTCCGAAAATGCCTGCATGAAGTTCGCCATTTTTTTTGCATAGTCATCAATCAGCGGCTCATTCGTGTTTGGATCAACCCAGCTCTTACGTGTCATCTGTACGGCTTTCTTTAAGAAAGTGTCGATTGTGAGTCTCGATGTGAAAAGCGTCTCCGCAGTCCTGTGTCCGCGTTCTTTCGCGTATGGTAGCCTGGTTTTGCCAGCTTCGCGCGGCTGCAGGCATGCTTTTCCAACCTTGTCGGTCAGATTTGCACGCCGTGGATTCTGCTTGATTTGCGGAGAGCAGTTTCTCACGGCGTGGACAGATTCCTCACGGTTTTGACAATACCCCGCAGCGCTGGCGGAAGATATTCGCGTTACGTTAACCTTCCGGCAGACGACGTTATCTTTGGCGAGAGGCATGAGAGGATTTACCACTCGAAAGTAGCAGGGACACTCCGTCTGCTGTCCGCTCCTGCCGACAAAACACAGAGTCTGCCTGCGACCCTGGTAACTTCTTAACAACCGCCCGCCTTATCCACAACGCTCGTTTTCGGTGAGTCCAGCATCCTGCGACCGAGGGCCTTCAATTGTCAAAATTTGCCGTCATTCTACCTGCCGCCGGTCAAAGCAGCCGGTTTCGCGGTTTTAAGCGAAAGAAACCCTTTGTTGAACTTAAGGGCCGGCCGATCTGGGTGCGGACTGCAGAAAATTTTCTGAACCGCCCGGATGTTTGCCAGACAATCCTGGTTGTGGCCCCCGAAGACATGGATTGGTTCCTGGAAACGTTCAGGGCCAACTTGGCGTTTATGGATATCACTCTGGTTGCAGGCGGTGCCTCGCGAGCCGAAAGCGTCCGGAACGGCATTAATGCCATCACAAAGCCTGCAGATTTTATCGCCGTGCATGATGCCGCAAGACCACTGCTGGCGGCGCGGTGGGTTGATCAGATCTTCGCGGCGGCGGAGATGCATCAGGCTGCGATTCCAGGCTTAAAGATCAGCAGCACCGTAAAGCGAGTCGGTGAGGACGCTGTTATTTCCGGAACCGTTGATCGCACTGGCCTCGTGCAGGCTCAGACTCCTCAAGTCTTCGCGACATCATTGCTGCAGAAGGCATTTGCGAATTGCCGAAACCTGGCGGCTGCAACGGATGAAGCATCTCTTGTTGAAGCGATTTCAAAGCCGGTGCATGTTATTGATGGTTGGCCGATGAATATCAAAATCACAACGAACGAAGACTTCCGTCTGGCAGAACTGTTCCTGAACGCCATTCCAAAATCCGGCGGACTTGGCGGCGTGCATCCCTTCGCTGACGAATTACTGGATTGATCGTGCGCAGTTCAAAGTCCTGAGCCGCAGAGCGCTAGCGCTCAAGGGCACTCACTTTAGAAATAGATTCCCATAACGCTGTTTTTGGCACAACATTTGCGCCGGGCGCGAACAACCAGTCTGTTCGCTGCCTTTATGTCAGGTGGAATCTCGTGTCTGAAAATGAAAGTGTGTTGTCGCAATTGGAACTGACCT
>Ga0105046_10003516_pt1 | contig 24858 bp, 24 predicted proteins | sample MAT03_FD_78385 | JGI IMG/M metagenome (GOLD analysis project Ga0105046, IMG submission 78385) | Freshwater microbial communities from Lake Fryxell liftoff mats and glacier meltwater in Antarctica - MAT-03 (megahit assembly) | ecosystem: Environmental > Aquatic > Freshwater > Ice > Liftoff...
CAGCCCGCTCAACCTGGCGGCGGCGTGAAACCGGCGCACGCGGTCTCCACAAGACTCGCCGCCTGGTCAAACGCCGGCCCGTAGTCGGCGACGAGGATGGACTCGAGGTTATGAAACGGGAACAACTTCGTGACCACACACAGCCGATCGTTCGGATCGTCGTCAAAGCAGTCGACGAAGCCGATGTTGAGCATGACGACAGACTTGTCGTCGCCGTGCTTCGCATCGACGACGGCTTGCGCCCACTCGGCCGGAGTACCCTCCGAGTCCCAACCTTTTATGTCCCCGGAGTCGGCGATGAAGGTCACCATCAACAGCGCGTCGTCGCGGAGAAACCCGTCGTTGCAGCCGCCCTTGTCGTTGATGGGCTTCTGCACCGCGGCCGTCAGCGCCTGGCCCAGCAACATGCTGCCGCTGGCGCCGACCTTGGCGATGCACTCGAACGTGCCCTCCAGGTCGCTCTGGCCCTTCACGAGGTAGCGGCGGTCGCCGTCGATCGGGCACGGCTTGTTGGCCGTGCCCTTCTGGCCCGCGGGGAACACCTCGCCGGCCCCCCATGTCCGGTCGCACTGGGTCACGAGGTCGAGCTTGTCGCAGGGATAGTCAGGCGCCCCACAGCACGGCTTGCCCTTCGCATCCTGGTGCCACACGCCGCAGCAGGGCTCGCCGACCTTGCAGGCGAGATCGGGGCAGACGTGGTCGCAAACCTCGCTTCCCCACGCGTCGTCGCCGGTCACGACCATGATGTGGTAGTCGAAGTCCGCGAACTTCGACTGGATCGCGGCGATGAACTGGGGGAACGCGAGGGCGAGCTGCTCCTGGCGGTACGCCATGTTGGCGTCGCGCGAGATAATGAACAGGAAGTCGATCTTGCCGTTGCAGCCGATCGGCCCGCCGTCGCCGAAGTCCGGCATCACGCCGAGGTCGCGCGGCGGCTCGGCCGACGTCTCGGCGGCGCTACTCCCTGCGCCGCTGGCCTCGCTCGTCGACCTCCCCGAGCCGCTGGCCTCGCTCGTCGAAGCGCCGGCCGACGCGGCAGACGCCGTCGTGATCTCCGGCGTCGAGCTGAAGCCGGTCTGATCCGTGGTCGAGGCCTGGCAGGCCGCGACCAGCAAGAGCGCCACGGTGTGCTGGAATCTCACAACCGCAAAATAGCGCATTTTCGCCCGGCGATCCAAGATCGGTGTGCATGCGGTCGAGACCCGCGGCGACCGCCCGGGCCTCGTGCAGCAGTGAAGCTCGATGCCGAAGTTAGCCGTGAGCCTGCCGGCGTCAGCGCAACATGCCGCCGCCGGTCAGACCGGGTGGCTCGTCGAGGTGCTCCGTGCCCAGCACGGGGATGCGCAGCGTGAAGGTGGTCCCCTTGCCGAGCTCGCTGGTCACCCCGATGTCGCCGCCCAGCAGCCGCGACAGCTCGCGGGAGATCGCCAGGCCGAGGCCGGTGCCGCCGTAGCGGCGGGCCACCGAGTCGTCGGCCTGCGCGAAGATATGAAACAGGTTGGGCAGCTTGTGCTCGGGGATGCCGATGCCGGTGTCTGCCACCTGGACCGTCAGCCACTCGACGCCGTCGTCCCACGCCAGCCCCATGCGCAGGTCGACCCAGCCGCGCTGCGTGAACTTGCTGGCGTTGCTGAGCAGGTTGAGCGCGATCTGCTTGACCTTGGTCCGGTCGGTCACGATCGACCGCTGCTCGCAGTCGCAGGTGAGCTGGAGCTTGTTCTGGCTCTTGATCATCAACGGCAGGATCGTGCTGCGAAGGTCGCTGAGCAGCTCGCCGATCACGAACTCGTCCGACGAGACCTCCATCTTGGCCGCCTCGATCTTCGACAGGTCGAGGATGTTGTTGATCAGCTCCAGCAGGTGGCCCGCCGCGCCGCGGATGCGCTCGATGTCGGTGTGCTGCTGCGTCTCCACATCCTCCGACTCCTCCAGCAACAGCTCCGCGTAGCCGAGGATCGCGTTGAGCGGGGTCCGCAGCTCGTGGCTCATGTTGGCCAGGAACAGGCTCTTGGTCGCGCTCGCCTCCTGCGCGTCCGCCTCGGCCCGCCGCCGCTCCTGCACCTCCAGCGCCAGCGCCTCGGTCCGCTCGGCGACCCGCTGCTCGAGCTCGTTGCGCGCCCGCACCAGCGCGTCCTCGGCCTGCTTGCGGCGCGTGATGTCCGTGACCGCCACCAGCGAGCCGCGGTGCCGACCCTCCGCGTCGTACAGCGGCTTGGCCGCGACGATGCTCCAAAACTCCGAGCCGTCCTTGCGGCGCCAGCGAAAGTCGAACTGGTCCTCCTCACCGGCGCTGCGTCGGCGCAGGTTGGCCCGCGCCGCGGTGGCGCTCTCGTCGTCCATGTAATCGAAGATGTGGCGCCCGACCATCTCGTCCGGGGCGGCCCGCAGCAGCCCGGCGAGCTGGGCGTTGACGAACTCGATCGTGCCGTCGGTGTCGTTGACGAGGATGCCGTCGTTGACCGTGTGGATCAGCGTGTGAAAGTAGGCGCTGTCGCGCCGCGCCCACTCCAGCGCCTCACGCGTGTGGGCCAGATCGCGCTGCGCCTCGATCCGCCGGGTGACCTCGCGAATGACCACGCCAAAGCCCGCGGCGTGCTCGAGCTCATCGCGCCACGGGGTCACCAACTGCTCGGTCCAGATGATCCCCCCCCCGCCGTCGCTGCCAGCGCACCACGGTCGTCTGCGGCTCATCGGCCCCGACCGCCTGCGCGTACGCCTGCCGGTCCTCCGGATGGACCAGCCGCCACAACAACGACGGGTTGTCGCGCAGCTCCTCCGCGTCGTGCCCCGACAACGCCCGCACCGCCCCCACCACCTCGAGGATCCGCACCGCCGGCGTCACCTGCACCCGCAAGACCGCCGACTGTGCCGCGGTCAGCAGCCCCTCGAGCCACGGCTGCGCCGTCGCACCCGCGACCGATCCCGACCTCTCTTCCGTATCTCCCACCTCGCGCCGAACCGGCATGCGCTCGGGCCACGCTACCATGGCCGACTCATGGAGCACGCTGCCGCACGCGCGGCTGCACCCACGAACACCGTTCCAGGTGGCACATGGCGCCCCGCGCGCGATCGCGCGGACTTCTCCCACTTCAGGCCCGTTGACTCCGCGAGGATTTGCGGATGCCATGCCTCCCATGCAGTCGGCAAAGCTCCAGCTCGGCCCTTCCACCGTTTCGCTCGACGAACGCACGCCCCGCGTGCTCATCGGACGCGACGCCACATGCGGCCTCGTCACTCCCGAGATCAGCGTGTCACGTCGCCACGCCGAGGTCTTCTTGCAGGGCGACCTGCTGATGGTGCGTGACCTCGGCTCCTCGAACGGCACGTGGATCAACGGCCGACCCGTGGCCGCCGACCCGAGCCCGGTCCGCCCTGGCGACCAGATCTTCCTCGGCCACATCCCGCTGGCGATCGAGTGGGAGGGCGGTATGCAAGGCAAGACCGTCGTCGGCGAGCTGCCGGCTGACCTCCGGGCCATGATCGAGGCCCACAAAAATAGGGTCCTCACCGGCGGTCCCGTCGCCTCCACGCAGAGCTTCCTCCACGACCCGCCGATGCCCGGCGGACCGGCCGCCACCATGCTCGGCATCGGCGGACGGGAGGCCCCCCGCGCCGCCGAGTTCGCCTACCGCCGCCAGGGGTCCAACAACAACGGCGTCCTGTTGATCGCCCTGCGCAGCGACACCTACAGCAACGGCGCCGAGGTCGACGGCTTCCTCGAGTTCACCGCCCTCGACAACGAGACGATCGCGTCGATCATCGTCGAGCTGGTCGAGCACCACAAGAAGGGCCCCAAGGACGGCCACGTGTGGGACCGGATGCTCGTGCGCCAGGGCCCCTGGCGCGCCCAGAAGGGTGAGATCGTGCCGCTGCCGTTTCGCCTGCGCGTGCCGCCCGGCACCTCGATGTCGGGCCGCGATGTCCACTGGGAGGTCCGCGGCTACGTCGACATCGAGTGGGCCTACGACATCTCCGCTGTCAGCCCGATCAACATGCGCAACGTCGACATCGAGCGCATCCGCGACTCGCTCGGCGCCCTCGACTACCGCATCGCCAACCTCGACCCCGACCCGCTCGGCCAGCGCTTCACCGGCACCTTCCAGCCGCCCGTCCAGCTCCGCTCGCAGTTCGGTATCACCGACATCAACCTCGTCGTCGAGTACCTCGGCACCAACCTCCAGATCGTCATGGAGGTCGAGAAGACCTCGCTCTTCAAGTTCGACCGCGAGAGCAAGCAGGTCTTCGACCTCGCACAATTCCGGGCCGCCCCGCCGGCCCAGCTCGTCGAGTTCCTGCGGAGCAAGATCGACGAGCTCATGGACAAGAAGCCCGCGTCCTGAGCGACCCGCTGTCACCAACCCTGGACGGGCGCCTCTGGCCGCCAGCCCAGGGAGCGCGCGTCCCGTCTCGAATACACCTACGCGGCCGGGTCCGTTGGCTTCATCGATCGAGCTCGTCGGGCTCCTCGAACGCGAATACCGTCTCGAGCGGCACGCGGAACGCACGCGCGATGCGAAATGCCAGCTCCAGCGACGGCGCGTAGCGCGATTGTTCGGTCGCCACGATCGTCTGGCGACTGACGCCCACGCGATCGGCCAGCTCCTGCTGGGTCATCTCATCGGCGTGAAAGCGCAGCTCACGGATGCGGTTGGTCACCGGCGTTGTGCCGGTGCGGGGCGGCCGACCGCGGGTAGGTTTGGCGACGGTCATCCGCGTCGGTACAACACGGCCGCGTGGGTCATGCGGGTCAGCTCGGCGACGATGAAGCAGCCGAGCAGCACGTGACCGGTGATGATCGGGCTAGCGAACGAGCCGACCTCGACCGAGCCGACGAGGCCCTGCGCCACGGTCAGGCCGATGACGAGCCACACGCCGACGCTGAGCACCACGCCAGACGCCCGCGCAGACCGCTGCCGGATCGCCACGACCCGCTCGTCGTCAGGCTCCTCGCGGCTGACCAGAGCGACGATCGCGTGCAGCACGACCAGCGGGAACACCTGCAGCATCACTCCCGCGATGAGCAGGCCGATCATCGAGAAGCGGGTCGGCGCCGCGAAGGCGACGGCCAGCAGCGCCGGATAGATCAAGGCAGTGGTGACGAGGCAGACGAGGTTCGAGCGCTCCTGGAAATCAGCTCCGGTGCCGCGAGTGTTCATGAGGCCTCCTGGATAGGTCTCGCAACGTAAGCTAGATTTGACATCATGTAAATATAAATTGACACCATGGAATCACCTCGCCCGCTGCCACAATCCTCGCAAAACGAGTTTAACGATTGATATTTACTCACAAGCATGTCAATACTGGCAAATCTTGCAAGACTACCGAGGCGTCAGACCCTCGCAGAGCGGTCCCTGGACCGGCTTTATGCTGGTAGGCGCGCTATCGCTCGGCTGCGCGGGCGGGGGCGAAGGCGGGACGACCGGGGACACCGGAGCGGGCACGACTGGCCCTGTGATCGAGGCATCGACGACCGGCGTGCCGACGACCGGCGGCGCGTCGGTATCCACGAGCGGCTCGAGCACCACGGGTGACACCACGGGTGGGTTCGAGACCTGCGGGTTCATCTGCGACCCCGAGACCGGGGGGCCGACGGGGCCTGGTTGTGACGTGTTCGCGCAGGACTGCCCCGAGGGCGAGAAGTGTGCCCCGTACGCGGAGGGCGGCGGCAGCACGTGGAACGCGGTCAAGTGTGTGCCGGTGCTGGGCACCGGCCGGCCCGGCGAGCCGTGTACCGCGGCCGGGGGCGGCCGCGATGGGATCGACGACTGCGAGGAGGGGGCGCTGTGCTGGAACGTCGACGACATGAACCATGGCGTCTGTGTCGAGCAATGCCAAGGTTCGGAGGCCAATCCGGTGTGCGACGACGAGGATAAGTTCAACTGCGCCATCACGGCGAGTGGCGTGATCAATCTGTGCTTCCTCGACTGTGATCCGCTGCTGCAAGATTGCCCTGGCGACGATCTGTGCCTCATCTTCGGGTACGAGTTCCTCTGCCTGGTCGATCGATCCGGGGAGGAGGGCCAGCTCTTCGATGGCTGTGAATTCGTGACTGCCTGCGACAAGGGGCTGATCTGCCTCAATCCTGCAGCCGCGACCGAGTGTGATCTGAACGCTGGCGGCTGCTGCCTGCCGTTTTGCGACTTCAGCGACCCGAACGCGGCTTGCCCGGGCGTCGGGCTGAGCTGCGTCTCGCTATACGAGGAGGGCATCACCCCGCCAAAGTACAAAGACGTCGGTATCTGCGTGCTCCCCGAATAATCTCGACCCAGGAAAGGCACGTATCATGGCACGAATATCGATGATAAATCTGGTGAGCGTCGCGCTGTGCGGTTGTGTCACGCGGCCGGTGCTCGACCTGCCCGGCGAGGACGCGAGCGACACCACAGAGCCCGGGGGGACGACCTCCGGCTCACCGACCACCTCGGGGAGCACCGTGGGCACCCAGCCGGCCACGGATGAGTCCGGCACGCCGCCTGCGACCACGACGACGGGCAGCCCTGACTCCGCGACCGCGCAGGACGACCTGCGGATTCATCTGCGACCCCGAGACCGAGGGGCCGACGACGAACGGTTGCGACGTGTACGCGCAGGACTGCCCGGAGGGTGAGAAGTGTGCGCCCTACAACGAGGGTGGCGGGAGCGACTGGAACGCGACCAAGTGTGTGCCGGTCACCGGCGACGGCCAGCCCGGCGACCCGTGCACGGCCATCGGCGGCGGCGTGAGCGGTCTCGACGACTGCGCGGAGGGTATCTATTGCTGGGACGTCGACCGGATGGGCCACGGCGAGTGTATCGAGATGTGCAGCGGCGATGAGGCCGCGCCCGTGTGCAAGGACGAGAAGGCCATCTGTCAGGTCACCGCCGACTCGATCCTCGACCTGTGCATCCGCACGTGCGATCCGCTGATCCAGGACTGCCCCGGCGACGACCTGTGCATCCCGGTCGGCGACACATTCGTGTGTGCTCCCGACGCCTCGCCCCCGGACGCGGGCGCGGTCTTCGACCCCTGCGAATTCGCCAACGCGTGCGACAAGGGCCTGTTGTGCCTCAACCCCTCGGTCGCGGACGAGTGCGATCAAGACGCCGGAGGTTGCTGCATGCCGTTTTGTGACCTCACCAAGCCGAACATGTGCCCCGGCGTCGGCGTGATGTGCATATCGTTGTATGAGAAGGGCATGGCGCCGCCGGAGTTCGAGCACGTCGGCATCTGCGCGATCCCCGGCTGAAGGCACGGGACCCGCGCATGGAGGCGTGGCAGCGGTGTCAGGATGCCATCGAGGAGGCCGCGACAGCGATGTCGCGGGGCCCGGCCGTTTAGCCGACCAGCTTGTGGGTCAGGCGGCGGACCGAGCGGGGCGCCGTGACCACGAACCACACGCCGGAGAGCACGTACACGGGGAGCTTTGAAATGACGGAATTCATGGGAGTCTCCTGGAGCTTCGTGGTCATTCGACTCCGGGGCCCTCATCACGGTAGTGACGAAACGAGGCCCTTCGGATCACTGCGGCGAGCTTTCTACGCGCGGACCTTGATCTCCGGTGGATCACCTGCGCCCCGACCGTTGCGCATGCCACCGCGGCCCACGAAAAAACCTTCCGGGCTCCGCCAACGCATTGCAGGTGCCGATGGTTCCGCGTTTCGATCATTCTGGGCTCGACCTCCACGATGTCGGGCCCCTGGCCCACCTCGGACGCGCCCCCTCCGCCCTGGTGCATAGTCCGGGCCAAAGCTCCTACATGGCCGTCCCCGGGCCTCTGCGAGCCTTACGAGCGAGACAGGCATTGGTCCCAACCCTCCCGAAGCGCAGAAGCGACACACAAGCCACACCTACATCGGGGCGACCTGGGCGCCCCGCGGGAAAGCCTCCTCCAACTGCCGTGACACCGCCAGCACCCAGTCGTCCCGCGTCTCGCGGCCGACCACCTGCACGCCGATGGGGAAGCCCTCCGTCGACAGACCCACCGGCACGCTCGCCCCGGGCTGCCCGCTGAGGTTGAACACCGCCGTGAACGCCCCGTACTCGGCCGCCGCCCGAAACGCCGCCTCGCCGTCCAGCTCGGCCCAGGCGCCCACCCGCGGCGGCGGACCGAACACCGTCGGTGTCACGATCAGGTCGGCGTCGCCGACCCACGCGTGCACCCGATGACGCAGGTCGGAGAAGATCCGCCGCGCCTGCGCCGCGCTGACCCCCCGCCCGTGCTCCACCAACCATCGCGTCGCCGGCTGCAACGCCTCCAGCCGAGCCCCCGGCACGCTGGCCAGCGTGTGCTGATACAGCGGGATGAACTCGTCGAGCGTGCCCGCCTGCAGCGGCGCCTCCTCGACCTCGTGCCCCGCGTCAGCCAAAAACTTCGCCGCCGCGACCGTCGCCGCGACCCACTCCGGATGCACCGCCGCGTCGATCGGGGCCCGCGTCGTCAGCTTGATCTTCAGGCGCCGCGGCGCCTCCCGGGCCGCCTGCGCGTACGACATCGGCGGCCGACCCAGCCAGTGCGGCCGGCCCACCGTCACACCCGCCATCACGTCGAGCATCGCCGCCGCGTCGTCGACGCAGCGCGCGAACGGACCGCAGGTGTACATCAGCGTCCGGTCCGGCTGACCGTACGCGTTGGCGACCCGACCCCGCGAGGGCTTGAGCCCATACACCCCGCAAAACGCCGCCGGGATCCGGATCGACCCGGCCCCGTCGCTGCCCTGCGCCACCGCGATCAGGCCCGCCGCGACCGCCGAGCCCGAGCCGCCGCTCGACCCGCCCGCGCTGTACTCCGGCTGCCACGGGTTACGCGTCGGCGGGTGGATGTCGGGCTCCGTCACCGGCAGCGCGCCGAACTCCGAGGTCGCCAGCTTGCCGAGGAACACGAAGCCGCCGCGCCGCAGTTGCGCCACCGTGCGGTCGTCGACCGGCGACCATCGATCCGGCCAAAACCATGGCGAGGCGCGCGAGCCGAAGCGGGTCCGTGCCCCGCGGAGGAAGTTGAGGTCCTTGACCGCCGTCGGCACCCCGCAAAACGGCGCCAGCGCGTCCACCTCGCCGCGACGATGGGCCCGGGCGATCTCCCGGTCCTTGCTGCTCGCGGCCCGTCGGGCGCGCGCGTCCATCACCTCGACGAACGCCCACAGGCGCGGGTTGTCGCGCGCGATCCGGGTCAGCGCCGCCGCCGTCAACTCCGCCGCCGACAGCTCGCGGCGCCGCAGCAGCCGCGCCTGCTCCGTGGCAGGTCCGAGGAGCACCTCATCGACAGTCACAGGCCAGACCTCAGCGACGACCGTCGCGCATATGCCCCCAAGGACAGGTAATGTTCGGCTTCGAGCATCGCCGCAGTGTCGCGCAAACCCGCCGCGCGCACCAGCCTGGGCGCGACAACGTTCGTTGTCGGCGACCTCGGGCCCGGGTAACCTCGCGTCCGGGATGGGGAGGGAACCTATGGTCCCACGTGGGGATAGGACGACAAAGACGCAGAAGCCCAAGGTCGACAACGCGGCCGCCCTCGACCTGCTCACGGTCGACGAGGTGGCCGCGATGCTGAAGACCAGCCGCAAGGCGATCTATCACCGCATCGCCCGCGGCCAGATCCCCGCGGTACGGCTCGGCCGCAGCGTCTTCGTGCGCCGCGGCGACCTCGCGGGCAGCCTGGTCCCCGGCGGCGGCGACCCGGCCTGAGCGGCGCCTTCAGCCTGAGCGGCGCCTCCAGCCTGAGCGGCGCCTCCAGCCTGAGCGGCGCCTTCAGCCTGAGCGGCGCCTTCAGCCAGCGCCTTCAGCCCAGCGCTTCGAGGAACGGCATCGTCGCCCGGGCGGCGCCGGCCTCGCGACGGATGTCGCGGAACACCAGCGCGTAGTGTTCGCCCTCGGCGTGCACGCGCAGCCACGCGTCGAGGCTCGGCTGCTGCTGGGCGTCGAGCATGCGCTTCATGGCCGCGAGCGCCGGGCCGTAGTGCTCGGGCGGTGTCATGTAGCTATCGATCATCGTGATCAGCTCGGGGGCGCGGGCCTGGCTCTGCTCGCGCAAGCCGAGCCAGCGGTCGGCCGAGAACTCGATCGACGACTCGCAGTGGTCGGCGGCCAGGCGCGCGAGCATCGTGTAGTCGCCGCGGTCGACCAGCTTCTGAAAAAACGGCCCGAGCAGCTCGAAGACCTCGGGACGGATCGCCAGGATCTCGTGGGTCGGCTCGGCGCTGAGCCACTCGTCGGTCTCCTCGAGGAACACCGCGCCGATCAGCCCCGACGCCAGCGGCAGCGCGTACGTCAGGTGTTGCAAGCCGAAGGTGATCTGACGCCAGCGGTCGTGCAGCTCGTGCATCCACAACGTGTTCACCAGCGGCGCCAACTGGTCCGGCGCCGCCATCAGCCTGGCCACCCGCAGGCTGTCGCTCGCGACCGGCTGATAGTGGTCGGTCACCCGCGGCTGCGTGAACAGCACCCGCCACTCGCCGCTGAGCAGCTCGATGCGAAAGAAGTCCTTGCCGATCAGCCCGAGGACCTCATCCCGGCTCGCACCCGCGAGCCGCTCCATCAGGGCATCCTCGATGTCGAGGTACCGCTCGCTGCGGATGAGGTAGGCGTGGCAACGCAAGGCGCAAACGCTACCAAATTTTTCGCTCTGCTCGCCGTCCGCATTTCTCGCTCCTACGCCGGGGATCTCGCTCCTGAGCCCGCAGTGCCGACGCGAGCGGCCTCCCGCCACCTGCGCGCTTCAGGTCACAGACCCTACCGCAGCCGCGCGGAAGCGACCCGGCGGGCCCCGATGCGCGTGACGACGGCGATTCACCGGGCCCTGCCCCGCGATATCCTGTCGCCTCCCCGGGCCGACAAGATGACGACCACGACGCCGACGATCCAGCTCAACCCCGACCCGAAGATCGCCGAGCAGCAGATCGAGGCGGTCATCTTTTACCTGACGACCTGCGGCTACATCGACACCGAGTTCGACCTGCGTGAGAAGGCCTTTATCCGGGCCTTCCTGCGCGAGCTGGTGACCGCCCGCATCGACGCTCAGGGCCCCCTCGAGCCGGAGCTCCGCTTCGAGCGCATCGAGGCCCAGCACGAGCACTACGTCGAGCGCTTCCAGGAGATCGACCATGACATCAAGGGCCTCCTGACCGAGGCCGTCGCCGACGGCGAGGACCCCCAGCGCTTCGTCCTCTCCCAGCTCAAGCTGCGCTGCTTCGAGCTGTTCCAGCGGCTCAGCGACGCCAACCGCGAGGCCCTGCTCGTCGTCGTCGACCGCTTCATCTACGCCGACGGCACCGCCCACCCGGAGGAGATCGCGTTTCGCAACGACCTCGCCGAGCTCCTCGACGCCGAGCTCATGGTCGACGAGAGCGCCCTCGACGTCATCGGCAGCATCGAGGTCAACCCGCCGATGACCCTCGTGCCCGCGCAGGACAACCACCCCTTCTTCGCCAAGTTCGAACACCACTACTCCGCCGACCCCGAGCGCCTCGGCCAACAATTCGCGATCGACCTCAAGCTGCTCGACAAGGTCGAGGAGGCCTGGGAGGCGCAGCGCGTGCGCGGCCGCGGGCGCCTCGAGGGCCACCAGACCGTCGCCGACTTCGCCGGCGGCGACGAGTTCCTCGACGAGCACGTGTACGTGGTGCCGACCGTCGCCGGCCGCGACTACGAGCTGATCGTGCTCGGCGACCTCCACGGCTGCTACAGCAACCTCAAGGCCGCGATCCATCAGTCGAACTTCATGGAGAAGGTCCGCCGCTTCCGTGCCGACCCCGAGAACAACCCCGACGTCCGCCTGGTCCTGCTCGGCGACTACATCGACCGCGGCCGCTTCAGCTACAACGGCGTACTGCGCACGATCCTAAACCTGTTCCTGACCGTCCCGGAGCACGTGTTCGTGCTGCGCGGCAACCATGAGTACTACATCGAGTATGAGGGCAAGGTCTACGGCGGCGTGCGCCCGGCCGAGGCGATCAACAGCATGTCCGGGCTGCTGCCCGTCGACGTGTTCTCCCGCTTCCTCGACTTCTTCGACGCCATGCCCAACATGCTGCTGTTCGACCAAATGGTCTTCGTACATGCCGGCATCCCGCGCGACTCCCTCATCGCCGAGAAGTGGCAGGACCTGTCGAGCCTCAACCGCGAGGACATCCGGTTCCAGATGCTGTGGAGCGACCCCAGCAAGGCCGACATTGTCCCCGACGAGCTGCAAAAATCCAGCGCCCGGTTCGCCTTCGGCCGCCTGCAGTTTCGCCGATTCATGACCCATATCGGCTGCAACGTGCTGGTCCGCGGCCACGAGAAGGTCAACAGCGGCTTCAAGAGCCAGTGGAACGACGAGGACATGCGCCTCTTCACCCTGTTCTCCTCGGGCGGCAGCGACAACGACGACCTCCCGCCCGACAGCAACTACCGCGAGGTCCGCCCGATGGCCCTCACGATCCACAGCCGCGACGGCGTGGTCGAGGCCACCCCCTGGTCGATCGACTACAAGCGCTACCAGGACCCGACCCTCAACCGCTTCTTCGAGTCCAAGCTGGAGATCGACATCTCGCAGTAACCCGGCCCGCGGCGGCCGGCTGGGCGCGCCTCCCGCGACCCCGCGCGTGAGATCAGCCGCACGTCCGTTCGCTTGCCGACAATTGCGACGATCGGCCATCATGCGCCCACCTTTGCCAGGGCCACCGCGCATCCCATGAAAGTTCTCGTCACCGGGGCCGGCGGTCAGGTCGGCCTGGACCTCCTTCGCATCCTGCAAGCTCGCGGCGACGAGGTCCACGCCAGCGACGTCGCGCCCCCCGACCCCGAGCACCGCCAGGGCCTCGAGTGGAGCCGCCTCGACGTCACGCGCGCCGACGAGGTCCACGCGCTGGTCGCCGCGACCCGCCCCGAGTGCATCTTTCACCTCGCGGCGATCCTCAGCGCCCGCGGCGAGCAGGACCCCCAGCGCACCTACGCCGTCAACCAGACCGGCACCGTCAATGTGCTCGAGGCCTGCCGACTGCACGACGTCCGCCAGCTCATCTTCACCAGCACGATCGCCGCGTTCGGACCGCCGCTGCCCGACCTCGTCCCCGACGACATCGCGCTGCACCCGACCACCATGTACGGCGTCACCAAGGTCGCCGGCGAGCTCCTGGGCGACTACTACTTTCGCCGCTACGGCCTCGACTTCCGCGCCGTCCGCTTCCCGGGCCTGATCTCCGCCGTGCTGCCCGGCGGCGGCACCAGCGACTACGCCCCGCTGATGTACTTCGAGGCCCTGCGCGTCGGCCACTACGCGGCGTTTTGTCGGCCCGACGCGACCATCCCGCTGATGTACATGCCCGACGGCCTGCGCGCGCTCGTCGAGCTCTCGCAGGCGAACCGCGAGCAACTGAGCCGCTGCGTCTACAACCTCGCCGCCTTCTCGCCGACCGCCCAGGAGATCGCCGACGAGGTCATGCGCGTGGTGCCCGGCGCGAAGATCAGCTTCGAACCCGACCCCGCCCGCCAGGCGATCCTCGACTCGTGGCCCAAGGCCCTCGACGACAGCCTCGCGCGCCGCGACTGGGGCTGGCGGCCCGAGTACGACCTGCCGGCGATGAGCGCCGACCTCCTTCCCAAGCTGCGCGCCCTGTTACCCGCAAAGTCCTAGCCCCGAGGAGCCGCCGATGTACACGCAAGCCCAGGAGCACTACGCCGCCATTCTCCAGCAGATCCGCGACGCCGGGCTCTACAAGCACGAGCGCGTGATCGACTCGGCGCAGGGCGCCGACATCGAGGTCGACGGCCGCCACGTCCTCAACTTCTGCGCCAACAATTACCTCGGCCTGTCGTCGCACCCGACCGTGATCGCCGCCGCCCACGCCGCGCTCGACGACCGCGGCTTCGGCATGTCGAGCGTGCGCTTCATCTGCGGCACCCAGGACCGCCACAAGCAGCTCGAGCGCCGGCTCGCCGACTTCGTCGGCCTCGAGGACTCCATCCTCTACAGCTCCTGCTTCGACGCCAACGGCGGCCTGTTCGAGACCCTGCTCGGCCCCGAGGACGCGATCATCTCCGACGCGCTCAACCACGCCTCGATCATCGACGGCATCCGCTTGTGCAAAGCCCAGCGCCACAGGTACTCCAACGACGACTTGAACCAGCTCGAGGACCTGCTCAAGGAGACCCAGTCCGCCCGCCAGCGCCTGATCGCCACCGATGGCGTGTTTAGCATGGACGGCAACATCGCCCGCGTGAAGGACATCTGCGACCTCGCCGACCGCTACGGCGCCATGGTCCACGTCGACGACAGCCACGCGACCGGCTTCGTCGGCGAGACCGGCCGCGGCTCGCATGAGCACAATGGTTGCCTCGGCCGCGTCGACATCATCACCTCGACCCTCGGCAAGGCGCTCGGCGGAGCGGCCGGCGGCTTCACTGCCGCCCGCCCCGAGATCGTCGAGCTGCTGCGCAACCGCTCGCGCCCCTACCTCTTCAGCAACTCCGTGCCGCCGCCGATCGTCGCCGCCTCGCTCGCCGTCATGGACCTGCTGGCCAGCTCCGGCGACCTCCTGGCCCGCCTCAACGCCAACACCAGGCGCTTTCGCGACGGCATGACCGCGGCCGGCTTCGCGATCAAGCCCGGCGTGCATCCGATCGTCCCGGTCATGCTGGGCGACGCCCGCCTCGCCAGCGAGTTCGCGGCGAAGATGTCCAACGAGGGCATCTACGTCGTCGGCTTCAGCTACCCGGTGGTCCCGCAAGGCCAGGCCCGCATCCGCGTCCAGTTGTCGGCGGGCCACAGCGCCGAGCACGTCGAGAAGGCGATCACCGCGTTCACAAAAGTCGGCCGCGAGCTCGGCGTGATCGACTAGCCGTCACACCTGCGCCGCGACGAACGCCCGCAGCTCGGCGAACGACGGGCAGCGCCGGGCGCACAGCTCAAGGTCGAAAATCTCGGCGAGTGCGTGGTCCTGCGTGGTCGCGTAGCTGTATTTGCGATGCGCCCGCCACGACCGATCCCGGAAGGCACCGGGATCGTTGCCAGCCGGGCGCGCAGCCGGGCCTCATCGTTGAGCTCGTTGTTCGCGCTGTTGAGGTCGAGGTCGTGCAGCAGGATCATGGCCGTACATCCGGAGGCCTCGAGGTCCTTCATGTACGTCTTCGCCGCCTTGCGCAGCGCGGCACAGCCGGCACGGCCTTTCGGAGGGTGTCGACCTTTGATCGCCACATCTCGCGGGATCAGCCGCCGCAGGATCACTTCGAGCGTCAGGACGTCGGTCTCGTCCTCGCCCATGATCCCGAACGCGCTCAATCCATCGCTCCCGAGAACATGAAGTCCGAGAGCGCCAGATCGTCGTCGAGATAGATGCCGAGGCGCGTTCGCTCGTCGGCGCTGAGCGATCGGACGCTGGTCACTCCCTCGGTCGTGCGCTCGACGAGCCGAACGTCCTCGGCCCGGGTCCAGTCGATCACCATCGGCGAGTGCGTCGAGATCACGACCTGCTTTCCGGGCCCGAGCGCGTCCAACTCGGCCAGCAAGCGACGCAACAGCCCCGGATGAACCGACGTCTCGGGCTCCTCCAACAACAACACCGTGACCGCGGGATCGACGAGTTTAATAACAAGCTCGATGAGCCGCTGCGTACCGTCCGAGAGGTAGCCGAAGTTGACGCCATCCACGAACGCCTCGGCCTCATAGGCTGGCGCGTCTGGATGGTTCGGTGACCCCTCGAGATCCTTGATCTGGACGATGATGGACTGCAGCACCTGAAGGCGGTGACCGATCTCCACCACAGCGTCGAAACGTTCGCGTTCGGTCTCGTGCCAGGACGCCAGGACCTTGATCGCTTCGACGAGGCGCTCGTCACCCTTTCCCGTCCACTGCGCACCATATTGTACGGCCGCATGAGGACGCGGACGCTGAAGCCGCAACGCCTCCCGAACCGATCCATGCCTGGGAACACCCGCGCGCATCAGGCGTACTCCACGCAATAGCCTACGCAGGGGATCGACCTGTAGCGGCATATGGAATGCCGAGGTGGTGCGAAGATGGAGCAGCCCGATGATCGGCAGCATCATTACCTCGGGCCCTTCATCGACCGTGGCGCTGCCCCCACCCACCTGCCACAGCTTTCGGCCCGCGACAGCATCGACGCACTGCTCTTTCCAGTACCAGGACATCCGGTCCGTGGTATCAGCATCAATGACGCGCTCCGTGGCGTAGCTGTACACGAGCGGCAATTCGTCCAGTTCGAACTCGATCTTCGCCCGTAGTGGACGAGGTTCCGCGGTGAGATTCACGCTGGCGGACGCCGCATCATGGAGGCTCTCCAGGATCCGCGACTTCCCGGCACCGTTCCGACCGACAAGCGCATGCCCTCCGGGCCGTCGTGCTTCACTTCGTCTTCGCGGCCGTCACTTCGACTTCGCGTTGGCGATCATCAGCAACAGGATGAGCGCCAGCGCCGGGATCGCGTAGGGGATCGCAGCGATCCCGCCGAGCTCGAAGTTTTGCCAGCCCAGCAGGACCTCGCCCGCGAGCAGCGCTCCGGCGATCAGCGCCGCGCCGGTGTACTCGGGCCAGTCGCTCTCGATCTTGAGGCCGATCCAGAACAGCAGGCCGCCGACACCGAAGGCCGCCGCCGGGAAGGCCCACGAGGGCAGGCCGGCGATCGTCTCGATGCCCTTCTCGGCCAGCTCGGGGTTCTTCATCGCGTAGTTGGCGACGACCGCACCGATCACGAGCAAGATGCCGACGATGCAGTAGGTCCAGACCCGGCTCTTGTGGGACCGGTGGGTGTGGTCGACGTGATGGGTTGCCATGCGCTCGCCGAGGTTAACCCGATCTCCCCCGAGGGCCTAACCCGGGCACGATCGGGCGAACTCGCGCCGCACAGCGCATAACAATCTTGAGGGAGGCATACTTACCGGCGTTCCCTCCCGGTACCCATCGGACCGGGCACAGACCCGGGCGCAGATAGCGGTTGATCGCCTTTCGAGGGGCTGGCAAGGTGGGTTTTCCTAACTTTCTTGCTTCGCTCGCTCTGCCCCGAGGACCCCTCCGCCATGCAACGCTCCGCCCTTCATCGACTCGCCGGTCTCACCATCTTCAGCTTCGCCTCACTCGGCATCGCTGGCTGTGAGCTCAACAAGACCGACCTCGATCCCGGCGACGGCGACGGCGACGGCGGCGGTGATGTCGGCGACGAAGAAGGCGGCGGCGACGGTGATGACGGCGGCGACGGCGGCGACGGCGGCGACGGCGACGACGGCGGCGGAAGCTACGGCGATGGCGGCAACGGCGACGGCGGCGACGGCAACGGCGACGGCGACGGCGGCAACGGCGACGGCGGCGATGTCGGCGACGAGGGCAATGGCGACGGCGGCGGTGAGAACTGCCTCGCCCAGCTCGAGGACTGCCTCAACAACAACAACCCCCCGGCCCTGTGCGACAAGCTGTTCAACACCTGTGAGGGTGGCGGCTACGAGGGCGGCGACGACGGCCAAGGCGACGGCGGCGATGTCGGCGACGGCGGCGGCGATGAAGGCAACGGCGATGTCGGCGGCGGCGACGAAGGCGAAAGCTGGAGCGACGGCGGCGAAGAAGGCGACGAAGGCGGCGGAAGCTGGGGCGACGGCGGCGAAGAAGGCGGCATGGAAGAAGGCGGCGGCGACGAAGGCGGCGGAAGCTGGGGCGACGGCGGCGACGATGGCGGCATGGAAGAGGGCGGCGGCGATGTCGGCGACGGCGGCGGCGATGAAGGCGGCGGCAGTTGGGGCGACGGCGGCGGCGACGGCGGTGGCGACGGCGGCGGCGACGGCGGTGGCGACGGCGGCTGGGAAGGCGGCAACGGCGACGGCGGCGACGAGTGCATGGCGCTCTTCGAGGAGTGCCTCGCGCAGGGTCTGTCCCCCGACCTCTGCAAGGCCGAGCTCCTGTCCTGCCAGGGCAACGGCGGCGACCAGCCCGAGCCGTTCTGATCCCCGGATCCCCGGTCATCGCGTAAGCGCGTGATCGAAGCGACGCCGTCGGCCCCCGGTCGACGGCGTTTGTGCGTCGGTGGCCTCGCATCCGGCGGCTTGGTGCTACGCGCGCGCATGGGCTAGCATCGCGCGATGAAGGTCAGCAGCCAGTTCGACGGCGGAAACATCGAGATCGTCGACATCACCCGCCCAGACGACGCCCACCTGCGGATCCGCCACGACAGCAACAGCGAATTCTTGCAGTGGTTTAACTTCCGCGTCAGTGAGGTCCAGGACCTCGCGCTGACCCTGCACCTCGACAACGCCGGCGAGACCTCGTACCCGCCGGGCTGGGAGGACTACCAGGTGGTCGCCACCTACGACCGCGAGCACTTCTTCCGGGTCCCAACCACCTACGACGGCAGGCGTCTGACGATCCGCCACACCCCGACGCGTGACGTCGTCTACTACAGCTACTTCGCGCCCTACTCACACGAGCGCCACCAGGACCTCCTCGCGCGCTCGCTGGCGCAGCCCGGCGTGCGCCACGAGCTGCTCGGCCACACCCTCGAGGGCCGCGACATGGACCTGCTGCGGATCGGCGAGCCCGGCGAGGGTCGCCGCGTCTGCTGGATCATCGCTCGCCAGCACCCTGGCGAGACGATGGCCGAATGGTTGATGGAGGGCCTGATCGCCCGCCTCGCCGACCCCGAGGACCCGATCGCACGCGCGCTGCGCAGCCGCGCCGTGTTCTTCCTGGTCCCCAACATGAACCCCGACGGCAGCTTCCGCGGCAACCTGCGCGTCAACGCGGCCGGCGCCAACCTCAACCGCGAGTGGGCAACACCAAGCCGCGAGCGCAGCCCCGAGGTCCTGCTGGTCCGCCAGCGCATGGAGGCGACCGGCGTCGACTTTTGCCTCGATGTCCACGGCGATGAGGCCCTGCCCTACAACTTCATCGCCGGCCCCGACGGCGTCGCCTCCGTCACCCCGCACGTGCGCACGCTGCAGACCCGCTACAAGGAGGCCCTGATGCGCGCCAGCCCCGACTTCCAGATGGTGCACGGCTACGACCCCGTGCCGCCTGGCCAGGCCAACATGACGATGTGTACCACCCACGTCGCCGGCCACTTCGGCTGCCTGGCGATGACCCTCGAGATGCCGTTCAAGGACACCAAGGACACCCCGAACGAGGCCGTCGGCTGGTCACCGGAGCGCTGCCGCCAGCTCGGCCGCGCCAACCTCGACGCGCTCCTCTCCGTGCTCGGCGACCTGCGCTAAAGGCCAGGTCAGAGGCCGGCGACCAGCGCCGAGACCAGCGCGCCGGTGTCGAGGGGACGCACGCGATCGCCACACAGCGGCCCCTGATGCAGCACCGCCAGCAACAGCGGCGCGACCAGTTGCAGCGCGATCACCCGCGCCTCGCGACCGACCAGCTCGCCGCGCCCCTGATGGCGTTCGATCCGGACCTCGACGCAGCGTAGCGTCGGCTCGAGCAGGTTGTTGAGATACGCCGGACCGAGCGCCGGCGAGCCCATGCCGGCCTGCAGACCGAGCACATGCATCCGACTCAGCGGGCCGTGCTCGAGGCCGACGCGGATCAGGTCGAGCGCCCAGCGCAGGGACGTCGCCGCGTCCTCCTGCAACGGGTGCGACGTGACCAGCAACAGATAGCCGGTCCCCTGCCGATGACAGTGCTCGAGGTACGCGGTGATCAGGCTCTCGCGGTCGTCGAAGTAGTGCCGCAGCGTCGCCGTGCTGACACCCGCCGCGCTCGCCAGCTCGCGCAGGCTCACCGCCGCCCCGTCGCGCGCCAACAGCCGACCTCCGACCCGCTCGAGCAGGCTGACCCGCGTCGCCTCGAAGTCCGCGTTGCGACTGCCGGTGGTTCGCCCCACCCGTATTTTATAGCTCGGCTCGAAGCCGATACATAGGCCACCGGTACACTCCTGGACGGCATTTTCTGGGAATTGGTTGACAGCTCGTCAAGCTTGGCTAATTGACTAGCACACCAATTATTTTCTATTCGGCGCCCTCGCGGTGAGCGCCACGGAGCCTTCATGCGTCACCTCAGCCTGCTCTTGCTCTCCCCCCTGCTCGCCTGCACCGCCGCGGACGCCCCCGCGGACAGCGGCGCGCCGACCGGCACCACGACCGATGCCGGCACCACCACGACCGACGGGACCATGGGCGGGTCCACCACCGACGCGCCCACCACTGGCCAGCCCCCCGACGAGGTGTACGGGCGCTGCATCTATCAAAACCCGTTCTCGCAGCAGGAGGAGTGCCGCGAGTACATCGGGACCGGCTGGACCGCCGCGACCGCCGACGCCGACTGCACGGACGTCATGGGCACGCCCGCCGCCGGCCCCTGCGCCTACCCGTCGACGCTGGGCGCCTGCGTCTTGCCGGGCGAGCCCGACGCTTACACGCGCCTGGTGTTCCCGGGCGACGACGCGGCGCAGTGTCAGGCCACGCAGACCGGCTGCGAGCTGTTCGCGGGCGGCACCTTCACGCCATCGCCGCTGTGCGAGGACCCCAACCCACCGGCCGACCCCAACGCCAACGTGTTCCAATTCCCGACCCTCGAGTGCCGCGCGGCCATCGACGGCGAGCCGCCCGGCATGAGCGACGGCGGCGAGGTCTGCACCTGGACGATGATCTCCGGCTGCACCGAGCCGGGCCGCAAGTTCGCCGAGTACGGCGCGTGCGAGCCCGTGCTGACGCAGCGCCCCTACACGCCGGTGCCACCACCTCCGCCCGCCGAGCCCGACACTCGCCTCGCCGACCCGACCTACGCCGCCGAGCAAGCCTGGGTCACCGAGCAAGTCGAGGCCTGCGCCTGCGTGTGTTGCCACCAGACCAGCATCACCCCGGACGGCGCGAGCATCTGGGACATCGAGGGCGAGGGCAATTGGATCAACACCTTCTCGCCCTACGGCCTCGCGTTCGCGGGCGGCTTCCTCGACTCCTCGCCGCTCGGCGCCTACCCGGCCGCCGACAACAACGGCTTCGATCGCACGAGCACCGGTCTACCCACCACCGACGTCGCGCGCATGCAGGCCTTCTTCGCCGCCGAGCTGGCCTACCGCGGGCAATCTCCCGACGACTACGCCGGCAGCGACCCGGTCCCGAAGATCTTCCACGACCAGGCGATCTACGAGCCCGGGCTGTGCGGCGCCGACCAGGGCGTCGACGCCGACGGCACCATCCGCTGGACCGGCGGCGCCGCGCGTTACGTGTACGTGCTGGGCCCGGACGCCGCCAACCCCGGCGTACCGCCGAACCTCGACCTGCCCGACGGGACCCTGTGGCGCATGGACGTGCCCTCCGACGAGACCGCGGTCGCCACGACCACGCTGCTCTACGGTGAGCCCGGCCCCGGCCTCACGCAGGGCTTTCCCGAGGTCGGCACGCCCACGCCGCTGCAGGCCGGGCAAAACTACTACCTCTACGTGCTCGCCGACATCGGCGTCCCGATCACGCGCTGTCTGTTCACCGCGAAGTGACGCTCAGCGATACGGAGCGATCGGGACCTGCATCGCCTTCTCGACGCGCTCCAGCTCGCGCAGGATCGCGTCCAGGCGGTCGTCGAGGTCGCCGCGGCCGGGCGTGTACAGGCGCGCGCGCTCGAAGGCCCAGCCCTCGGCGGCCAGCCCCGAGCGCACTGCGCCCGGGCTCGCGCCCATCGCCTCCAACGTGCCGCGCTCGTGCTCCGTGAGCGCGTCGACCATCGTCAGCCACACGCCGATCTCGCGGGTCGCCTCCATCAGCGCCGCGTCGACCGCCTCGACGTCGTCCTCGGTGCGCGTCAGGTCCATGCGCATGAACTCGCGGGTCGCCCGCAGCGGGCTCTCGAGCGAGATCCTCAGGGTCCGCGTCTCGCGGGCCACGCGGGCCAGCGCGCCGCTCAGGTGTGACAACTGCAGCGGCGCATCCATGCCGCCCTCGAGGTAGCGCCGGGCCTCCTGCTGCGCGCGCATCAGGCGATAGAAGCCGAAGCCGCCGAGCAGCACCACCATCGAGACGAGGAAGATCTCGACCATCGCGGCGTCACTCGGCCGCGCTGTGCTCGGCGCCCTCGGCCAGGTCGCTCGGGCTGGCCCGCTCGACCCGTACGGCGCAAAACTTGAATTCGGGGATCTTTCCGTACGGGTCGAGCTCGTCGATCGTCAGCACGTTGGCGGCCGCCTCGCGCCAGCAGAACGGGATGAACACCGCGCCGCGGCCCGGCGAGCGGCTGCCTCGCACCTTGAGCGTGATGCTGCCGCGGCGGCTCGTCACCGTCGCCCACGCCTCGTCGGCGAGGCCGAGCGTGCGCATGTCCTCCGGGTGCATGTCGACGTGCGGCTCGCCCTCGATCGCGTCGAGCGCCACGGCGCGCCGCGTCATCGTGCCGGTGTGCCAGTGCTCGAGCAGGCGGCCGGTCGTGAGCACCATCGGGTACTCGGGGCTGGGCAGCTCGGCCGGGGGGGCGAACTCGGCGGGCACCATCTTGCCGCGGCCGCTCGGGAAGTCCTCGTCGAACAGCACGACGGTGCCGTCCGAGTGCGCCGGGTCGTGACAAGGCCACAGCTTGCCCTCGAGCCCGAGGTGTTCGTACGAGAGCCCGCGGTAGCTGTCGGTGAGCGCCGCGAACTCATCGAAGACCTGTTCGACGCTCGCATAGTCGAAGCCTGGCGCGCCCATGCGTCGGGCGATCTCACAGGTAATCTGCCAGTCCAGGCGGGCCTCGCCGGGCATCTTCAGCACCGGCCGACCTATCTGGACCCGACGATCCGTATTTGTGTAGGTGCCCGTCTTCTCGAAGAAGCTCGAGGCTGGCAGGATCACGTCGGCGAACTCGGCCGTCTCGGTGAGGAAGATGTCCTGCACCGCGAGGAACTCGAGCGCCGCCAGGGCCTTGCGGACCTTGCCGGTGTTCGGGTCGCTGATGAACGGGTTCTCGCCCTGGATGTACATGCCGCGCACGTCCCCGTGCAACGCCGCGTGGATGATCTCGACCACCGTGAGCCCGGGCTGCGGGTCCAGGGGCACGCCCCACGCCGCCTCGAAGCGCCCGCGGATCACCGGGTCCTTCACCGACTGGTAGTCGGGGAACACCATCGGGATCAGGCCCGCGTCGCTGGCCCCCTGGACGTTATTCTGCCCGCGAAGCGGGTGCAGACCGGTGCCCGGACGTCCGACTTGGCCGGTCATCAACACCAGCGAGATCAGGCACCTCGCGTTGTCGGTGCCGTGCGTGTGCTGGCTGATCCCCATGCCCCAGAAGCAGATGCCCGCGCGGGCCGAGCCCCAGGTCACCGCGACGTCGATGATCTCCTCCGGGTCGACCCCGCAGATGCGCGCCGCGACCTCCGGGGGGTAGTGCGCCACCATGGCCGAGAGCGCCTCGTAACCTTCGGTGCGGTCGCGGATGAACGCCTCGTCGACCAGCCCGCGGCGGATGATCTCGTGCATCACCGAGTTGAAGAAGGCGACGTCCGTGCCGGGCTTGATCCGCACGTAGCGGTGGGCGTGGTCGGCCAGCGCCGGGCGATGCGGGTCGATGACCAGCAGCTTGGTGCCGCGCTTGGCCGCCTGCTTGAAGAAGGTCGCCGCGACCGGATGATTACTGGTCGCGTTGGTGCCGGCCAGCAGCGCCACGTCGCTGTTCTCGATGTCGCGGAAGGTCGTCGACACCGCCCCCGAGCCGATCGTCTCCATCAGCGCCGCGACCGAGGACGCGTGGCACAGGCGCGTGCAGTGGTCGACGTTGTTGGTCCCGAAGCCGACCCGCACCAGCTTCTGGAACAGGTATGCCTCCTCGTTGCTGCACTTGGCCGAGCCGAAGCCGGCCAGCGCGCGCGGGCCGGCGCGCTCGCGGATCCCCTTGAGCTTGCTGGCCACCAGCGCGAGCGCCTCGTCCCAGCTCGCCTCGCGAAAGTGCGGCAAGACCTCCCGGTCATCGACCAGCCCGCCCGGTCTACGGCCCTTCTTCTGCCGCACCGCGCTCGACAGCGGGCCCCTGGGATAGCTGCTGTCTTTGCGGATCAGCGGCACCGTCAGGCGCTGGGCGTGCGTGGCGTAGTCGAAGCCGTAGCGGCCCTTGACGCACAGGCGGCGGTCCGACACCCGGCTGTCGCGGCCGTCGATCCACGCGACCTTGTTGCTGGCCTCGTCGACGTGCGCCGTGATGCTGCAACCAACCCCGCAGTATGGGCACAGGGTCTCGACCTGCTTGAGCTGCGCGGGCGGGCGGATCTCGGCGGCGATCGGCTTGTTCACCAGCGCGTCGGTCGGGCACGCGTCCATGCACTCGCCGCACGACACGCAGCTCGAGCTGCCCATCGGCAGGTCGAGGTCGAACGCGATCTTGGTGCCGTAGCCCTTGCCGCTGCGGGTGATGACCTCGTTGCTCTGGACCTCGTCGCACGCGCGCACGCAGCGGTCGCACAGGATGCACGCCTGATGATCGACCCCGATCACCGGCGACGAGTCGTCGGCCGGGCGCCCGCCGCCGCGCGGCAGTCCCAGTGGCCCGACCTTGGCGTCGGTCGGGCCGTGGTCGAGGCCGTAGCGGGTCGCCAGCGCGTGCAGGAGGTTGCCCTCCGGGCGCGTCTGGGTCGGCGCCGTCGGCTGGTCCGCGAGCAGCAGCGCGGTCAGCATCGCCCGGTGCGCCTCGATCGCCGGGCTCGTCGTGACGACCTTCATCCCGGGCTCGCAGGGGCGCACGCACGCCGCCGCGAGCACCCGCCCGCCGACGTCGACCACGCAGATCCGGCACACCCCCACCGGTCTGTAGCGAGGGTCGTGGCACAGCACCGGGATCTCCACGCCGAGGCCGCGCGCCGCGTCCCACACGGTGGTGCCGGCCAGCACGGTGACGGGCTGACCGTCAATCTGCAGCGCGACGGTCGCGACCGGGGCGGGAGGCGTCAGGGCGTCGGGCATGGCCAGCCATCATAGGCCATCATCGGTCGTCCCGGTCGTCC
>Ga0105046_10003517_pt1 | contig 24850 bp, 19 predicted proteins | sample MAT03_FD_78385 | JGI IMG/M metagenome (GOLD analysis project Ga0105046, IMG submission 78385) | Freshwater microbial communities from Lake Fryxell liftoff mats and glacier meltwater in Antarctica - MAT-03 (megahit assembly) | ecosystem: Environmental > Aquatic > Freshwater > Ice > Liftoff...
AATCACTGGCGGTACGATCACCGGATTCTTGGGGAACAATGGCACCGCATCGATTTTGACCCTTTCGGGTGCCGGAACCAATCTCACCACGCGAGCGGGTGCAGTTTTGAAGACGGCCGATGTCACGGCGGGTACAGGGGTGATCAATGCCGTAACCAACCCCTTGGGGATCATTGGCAACAGCGGAGCAGGAACCTTCCTATATAAAGTTGGCGCAGCCACTCTCACGGCTTCGATCAATTCTGGGAACTCCTTCAATGTGACCGGTGCGAACATCGTCAACGCTCAAACCTTTAATTTGAATGGCGGAACATTCAGTCTGACGAGTTCTAACAACATCGTGGCTGCACCGTCATCGGCAATCAACGTTCAGGGGACATCGACAATTAGCTTGGCCAATACGAACGATCACACGATTGGGCTCTTGAACATCCTCAATGACTCCACGGTTCTAACGCTTTCTCAAGCCAAACTCGCCGTGAGTGGAATCGCTTCTTCGGGAACTTCGCAAACGATCTTGTCCGGTACTCCGACGACCCTGCTTTCCATCGTCCCCAGTAACACCGTCAGCGTCACTGGCAGTTTGACAATTTCCAGCATCGTTGGTGATTGGGCCAACAATGGCGGTTCACCGGTTTTGACTTCCATCACCAAAATCGGCTCGGGTGTACTCACCCTCCAAGCGGCCAACACCTATACCGGTAATACCGTGATCAACAGTGGCGTTCTCAATCTCCTCGGCAGCACAGACATATCGAGTACAGTGACCGTCAACTCGACCGGTGTACTCGCTGGTACGGGTACCGTTCTCGGCAACGCTGTACTTTCCTCGGGCGGTGTGATCCACTTCGGTTCGGGTTTCTTCGGTTCGGGTTCCATCGCGGGAACGCTCACCGCGACCGGGGGCACTTGGGCCGGGCAAGGCATCGTGACCTTGGCTACTGGCGTCACAAGCGGCACCTTTACCATCGGTAGTGGTGCCAGCCTTTCCGCCAATGGGGGATTGAACATCACCGGAACCGGTACTATCGCCGGAACAGGCACTCTGACGGGCAACGTCAATTACGCCTCGACCACCTCGAGTACCTTCGCAGGTACAATCTTGGGTACGGGCTCTTTAACGGTGAATACCACCGCGATTGCGAATAAACTCACATTGACGGGTGTCGCGGGCTACATCGGTACTACTACGATCACCAGTGGTACTCTTCGCAGTGAAAATGCTATCACCGGGCCGGGTGGGATCATAGGTATTAATGATGGGGCCTACTTGGAAGCAAACGGTGTCATCCAGCGAGTAGTGACCGCGACCGGAGCGAACCAGAGCGGGCGGATCGTTGCCGTTGGCAACCTTTCTCTAGTCAATACCGCCTCCGCGATCAACTTCAACGGTCGCTTAGATGTCGGCACCTTCAACGTGCAGTTTGCCGGTGCCGGTGTAAACCTCCTGCGAACTGCAACGCTCGGCGCCGGGGGGGCCTTGGGCAGTGGCACGGAGTTGCGGATTTACAACAACCCAACCGCCTCAACTACGACGGGGGCCAACGGTGTTGTGACGATCACGCAAGCGACCACGGCGACCTTTAACGGTAAAATCTACGCAGGGACACAAACGGGTGAGTCTGCGACGATTCGTTCCAGCAGCACCTTCAACCCGGCGAGCCTGAACGTGACTGGGGTACTGCGTGGCAACCCGCAGTTCAACGGCGTGAACGTCAACTACATCGGTGGCGGCCAACTCGTCACCGGTTTTAGCCCGGGTACGGTCGGCCAGTTCGGCGGGACGAACACACTGGGGTCGCCAATTATTATTAATGTGGCGATTCCCACCAACCAATCTCCGGCTGGATACACCTACACCACCACGCCGCGTACTCCAGTGACCCAAGGAAACTATTCGCAGTTTTACGCTTTAGGGATCCAGAACGCAAACAACCCATTGGAGAGACTGGATGGTAAGTTCGTAATTCCGAACAATGCGGTGTTTGCGTTGGATAATCGTGTAAACAATGCTTACAGTCTAGCACAGAACGGGGACACGTTCACGATCATTCGGACGCAAACCTCGGCGTCGTTCGAGACATTTCTAGACGAAGAGGGGAATACGATTCAGTTCATCAACGGCAGCATCGAGTATGCTGGTTCGATGCCGACGGTGTCTTCCTTCCAGTGGTTGGGAACTGCCCCTACCTTGGATACGAATACTCAATGGGCAGTCATCGCAACGTCGAGCACCTTGGCACTCACGGTCGTTCCGGAACCGACTACAATCCTCGCGATCGGTGCGGGCTTGCTGGGCCTCGGCCGGATGGCACGACGACGGATGCGAAACTTGTTAAAGTAGTTGAAGTACAGTGGTTGAAAGTGGGCGGAACCGCAAGGTTTCGCCCACTTTCGTTGAACAGACTTCGGAAAAATCGACAAAACGCCGAGTCAATCGTTGATGGTTGACAAATCAAGCAAATGTGTTTTACATCTAGTTCCTCTAAACTTTCTCTTTGCTTTGAAAATATTCTCTCACAGCTGGAGACTCAAGTGTCACGTTTCTACGCACGCCGACATGCATTCACTTTAGTCGAGTTGCTGATTGTTATCGCAATCATTGCCATTCTGATTGGCTTATTGTTGCCAGCCGTACAAAAAGTCAGGGATGCTGCGGCTCGGGTGAAATGTCAAAACAATATCAAGCAGCTCGCTCTCGCCGTTCATGCCTGCGAGAATAACCAACGGTTATTACCAACCTACAATGGGATATTTCCCCCAGAACCATCCAATTCAATTCCTACACAAATGAGTGCTAACCCTTACACCATTTACGGGAGTTGGATATTGCACACACTCCCGTACATCGAACAAGATAACGTATACACACAAGTTCAACGCGAGGTGTCTCAGTTCACCAATAAGGGTGGTATATCCTCCTCGGTGATCGATCCCACATTGGTTTATCGTAGTCCGACAAACCAACACCAGCCAACTACTTACAATAATTGGACGGCCGATTGGACGTCTACCGGTAGCCGTACCACCACGATTCCGAACTCTGGCGGCCAAGTGATTGGCAATGGTTATACTATCGATGGCAGCGGCAATCGGGTTGCGATTTACTACGATCCGCCCCGTTATGCCGACCCCAAACCACCACTCCCACCCCCGGATATTCTTCCGGGCTTTTACCGCCGAGAACCAGATGGATCATTTGCCGGTCCTCTTCCCGGCGTGAACACAAATGTAATTTCTACAGGAGGGTACACCGGTATTTTTAAACCGGAGATTCGTTCCATCGTGATACCATCTCTACTCTGCCCCAGTGATCCGAGCGTTGGGAATGATCCCAATTCCTCCGTTCGCGGTCTGGTTTACAAAAATTCTCCTTGGGCAAGTACGAATTACGTTGCGAACTTCAATGCACTCACCGATGGAAACGCTGCCACGTTGGGTTACAGGGCTTCTCCCCAGCGTTTGGAACGCATCTCGGATGGTCTTTCGAACACGGTACTACTCGCCGAAGCCTACGCATGGTGCGAAGGATTGGGTCGCACAGCGTATCTCGCTTGGAACAAAGATGGAGATGGCGGATTATTTCCATCCGCAAACAGAACCACCGTTTTCGGTACGCACAACTTCGGGATCACCTATTCGATTATCAACCGCCAACTAACCGTGGGGGGAGGCGGAAGTGTAAACGTCACCAAGCAGTTCGGGTTACCCAATCCCGGCGGCGATCCCAACGTGACGTTCCCATTCCAAGTGAAACCACTGCCCTTAACAGCCCAAGACTGCCCCGCAGGCCGAAACTGTTGCAACTCGATGACTGTTCAAGGTGGACATATGACTTTGACCGTTGCCATGGCCGATGGAAGTGTGCGATCACTCTCCAGTTCGATGAACCCATTGGCATGGTCTATCATGCTAATGCCACGCGATGGGCAAGTATCACCGGTCGAATAAGTGTTTTGGAACAGTATGACATGACACCTATTCTGTACCCAGATGTTACGCTTTCATTTTACATTTTTCTTGGTGGTCGAATTAATTCAGGCTCGCGTTCCCCAGATTAGTCGGGTGTAGTCTGCGCCACCGGTCGACGCCCGTCCGCTAGTAGTTTACCGGTGGGCTTTCACGGCTTGGCTTATTCAGCAGGACATTACCGAGACAAGAAATGGAAAAAGGTGACATCCATGGTATTGCATGTTTAATTCTGGAAAGGCATCCGGTACTGCATCGAAACTCGGCGAGTTTCGATGCAGTACCGGCATTTGTTCAAACGGCAGATAAGTGGCTGGTCTAGTGGATCACTTCTTCTTTTCGAGCTGTTGCTTGTATCGTTCGCGGTCGGCGGCTTCACCCGCACCGCTGACGGGGATGCCCGTTTCGTAGAAGATACCTTCCTTCAACCCTTGGGCTGCCAACTCGCGTCGCGTTTTGGAAATCGGTGCGAAATTCCGAAATTCCTGCGCCATCGAATCTACGATCACTATCGGAACCTGGGCCGTCGATATTTGCTTCGCGACTTTACCACCGGCTCCAAACATGTCGGGTTCGATGAGCAAAACCCCTTCCGTGATGGAATGCCCCTGAACTTTTGGGAGTTCCTTCATCGATTGGGCGGTCGCGTAAATGAACCGACCCTCGAAATCCTTGCTCCAAGCCTTTTCGGCCACCTGTGCTTCCAATTCTTTCTGCCTCTTTTCGTCTTCTGCAAGAATCACGATCAGTGGCTGATTGTCGGCGGCAGCGATCAAGAGACCCGCTTTGGCGGTGAGTGCGATGGGTAGTGTAAGAATGCCATCGGCTTTTTTGGGCGTGTATTTCTCCGCGATGGCCGCCATGCCTTTGGCCATTATGCTCCTTTTCCATCTGAAGGTGGAGGCGCTTTCTTGCCTTTGGAACCACCCTTGCCGCCCGGAGGTTGGGAAAGTGCCAGCCCAGCCAGAAGTGCGATGAAGCTTGTTGCGAACGCCACCAAACAGACGATCAATCGTTTCGTGGAATATACCCGATTTCGTTCCGATCTCTGGAATAGAGACTTCAATACATAAAAGCTTAACCCGCGAAGCTTCAGCCAAAATGAAGACGCTTGACTGGTCACGGTGATTCGAAACGGCAATTTCGGGTTTCGGCAGCTTCAGAGGTGATTCGACATGAGTTGACGTAATAACCGATCCAAAAAGCTTCCTGAAAGTCTGTAGCTAATCTTCAGTGTGCGAACAACTCGGCATGCCTTCCCCTTCTCCCGTAGGGTCGATCATCTACAATGTCCCATCCGGCAACCGATCCGGGTTTCTTCCTACGAATGGCACATGGATGAGTATGGCCCGAGAAGCCCTCGCCCGCGGTGAACTCGAACGCGCCCTCGCCCTGCAAACCGCGCTGGTCGAGGCGAATCCCAGCGATTCTCCCGCCCGCTTGTTCCTTTTTGAAATGCTCGTACTCGCCGGTCGCGGTGCCGAGGCGTTCCTGCATTTGGAACTCGTGGAGAGCGCCGATCCGGCATGGCCGGAAGTGCGCCGGGGTTTTGAGCGCGTATTGCAAGCACAAGCCCGCCGCGAACCGATGTTGCGGCGTCCGCGATTCTTCCTCGAACCTCCGGCTCATGCCCGCCGACGCTGGAACGCGGCTTTGAATCACCGCCAAGGGTTGCACGAGCGCGCCCGGCACTGGCTCGACGCCGCGGACAGCGTGACGCCCGAAGTTCGCGGCTTTCTCGATGGCCGCGAGTTCGTCGGTTTCCGCGATTCGGACGACCGTTTCGCCAGTGTGCTGGAAGTGATCGCCGGGGGGAAGTATTGCTGGGTTCCGTTCGAGCAGATCGCCCAAGTGAAGTTTCAACCGGCGGAGTTCGCACTCGATAGCCTGTTCCGCCCCATCGATCTCGTGTTGGAAGACGGACGCGAAGTGGCCGTGACTTTACCGTTGACATATCCGAGTTCCTGCGATGCGGGGGAACAGTTCGCACTCGCTCAAGCGGTCGATTGGAAAGACGATAACGGCGCCCTCACCATCGGCATCGGCGCGAAGGTGTTCAACAGCGGGGATGAGGAAATCTCGCTCTCCGAGTGCCAAATGATCGAATTCACGAACTGATCCCACGGGATTCCCATGCGCATCGGCATCTTCGGCGGCACCTTCGATCCTCCGCACCTCGGGCATTTACTCTTGGCCGAACGCTGCCGGGAAGCCGCGAGCTTGGATGAAATCTGGTTCCTGCCCAGTTATGTGCCCCCGCACAAAACCGAGGGTAGAATCGCACGTTTTGAACACCGTTGCGATATGGTCGCGCTTGCCACCACGGGGCAACCGGCGTTCCGCGTCGAGCCGATGGAAAAGGAATTGCCGCCGCCCAGTTACACCGTCCACACGCTCGAAGAACTACGAATTCGGCACCCGGCACACGAGTTTGTACTGGTGATCGGCGGCGATAGCTTGAACGATTTGCCGACGTGGTTTCAGCCGCAGAAGTTGTTGGAACTCGCCGAGATCGTGGCCGTGGCTCGCCCCGGCATCCCCACGCGGAGTGCCGCGGAGTTGGCCGAAGCGTTGAAGATTCCCACGGAATCGATCCGCTTAACGATGGCGGAGTGCCCGCTGATCGATGTATCGAGCCGCGATTTGCGGCAGCGTGTGTTGCGTGGGAAGACGATTCGCTTCGCGGTTCCGCGAGCCGTCGAGGAATTCATCCGTGAGCGGAAGTTGTATGCGGCATGAAGAACGATAGGTCGAGAGCGTGATCACCGAGGAAACGGGAACTCGCCGAGAAAAGCGAACGATTTTCGCGATCCCTCTGCCTCGCATCGGGGAATTCCATTCCCCCCCATCGCGCGGTTCCTGCCGGTTGTGATGCGAGCGGTTTCGGTTGGGCAACGCGATTCCCGGTTCCGCCGCAGAGTGAAGCCCCAATCGCGCCGATATTTCCCGCGTCAGCCGGTTTCCACTGAGGACGCGATTCATGGCCACGTTCGTCGTCATCCCTCCCCGCGAATGCTTGGAGAATGCCCTCGCCGAGTTTCTCGGCCGGATACTTCCGGGGGTGAAATCTTCCCCCGCCGTGTGCGAGTCGTTCCTCGCCAGCCTAGAATTCGAGGCCAATCGGGGCGACGATACCTACTTCGTTCACCGCGAAGACTTACCCGGGCAACGCGATACCGTCGGCGATCTCATCGATCTGTTCGGCGCAGAAGAAGGGGATCACATCTTGGATGTCGGCCACGCCTCGGGTGGCAAACCGGCTGCGGTGCGCCGCTGTACGGTGAAGGGGCGCGTGTCCGAGGTGCCCGCGGCGCGATAGAATATCCCCGATTCAAACCGCCTTCCATTACTTGAACGATCACAATGAGCACCCCCCACCCCGACGACAGTTGGGCCGAACTTTACAGCGAACTCGGGTTGGAACCGGAAACGGCGTCGCCCGCCGCCGCGATTTCGGAATCCTCCTCCAATGAATCCGAGGACAACGACGCGGACGATTCCGGCGAAGCCGGTGAGTTCCTCGAATCCGCCGACGCCATGGATAACGATTCCGAATTGGATGCCGATGGTGAAACGGACGGCGAAGGCGAACTTGCGGAAGGGGAACTCGCGGGGGAAGCGGGCGATGCGAATCCCAAGAAACGCCGCCGCCGCCGCCGCCGTCGCGGTGGCAAGCGGGACGATGCGGAAGGTAGCGCCGAAGGGGAAACGGCCACCGAAGAAGGGGATGTTGCGGTCGCCGTGCTCGACGAAGAGGATGGCCCCGGCCCGGAAGCGGCCCAGCAGTTGATCGCCAATTGGGATGTGCCCTCGTGGGGCGAGATCGTGTCCGGCCTGTTCCGTCCCTCCGGCAACGGGCGTTAGAACGAATTTCAAATTCTTTTAGCGGAAGTCTGGCGACTTCCGCTACGCAGAATTGACCCAAGTGAGTTCGATCTGATGGCCGATGCAATGATCGTCGAAGTTACGGCGGAAGAACTTCCTCTCATCGTCGAGTTGTACAACCAAGTCTACCGTCCCTCGCGCCCGTTGGCCGAGTTTGAACGGCGCTACTTGGGTCGTCATAACGTCCTGCAACTCGTGGCCCGCATCGACGACCGCCCCGTCGGCTTCTTCTTGGGCTTCGAGCTGAAGCCCGATACGTTCTTCACTTGGTTCTACGGGGTGATTCCCGATTTTCGCCGCAGTGGCATCGGTTCTCAACTCATCGATGCCGCGGAAAGCTGGGCCGCCGAACACGGCTACGAATACATCCGCCTCGAATGCCACAATCAACACCGGCCGATGCTGCACCTCGCCATTCAGTTGAAGTACGACATCGTCGGCATTCGTTGGGACACCGACCGCGGTGCGAACTTGGTGCTCTGCGAGAAAGCCTTGAACGAGAATTGAGAATCAGTCAGCCCCCGGTGAAAGGGTCACCGGAGGTGAGCCGCACCGGGGGCTAATTATCAATAGCCGAACTTCACGCGCCAGTAATCGATCGGGGCTTGCTTGCGGCCCAACCACCAGTGGCCATCTTCCCATTCGAGGGTAACTTTCCGCCAGCCGAGGGGAACCTTCGGGAAGGGATAGTACGGCCCGATGAAGGGGAAGGCGTTGTAAGGGTAGGCCGTGGGGTACGCCACGCGGCTGATGTTGTTGTAAGGGGCGTAAGTCGGCCACGCGTTCTGCGGCAGCGGCGGAGCCGCTCCGTCGAGGCCGCCACCGGGGCCGACGGGAACCGGGTCGATCTGCGGGTTGCCCATCATCATCGGTGCGGGGGGAACCGCCGAGGGAGCCTGCATCGCATACGGGCCGACGGCTTGCACCGGCATCACATTCTGCATCGGCCGCGGTGCCGCGGCTTTCAATTGCACGCCGTCCTTCACTTGGGTCACGCCATCGACGCGGCGAACCACTTCCAAGATCGCTTGCTTCTGTTCCATGCTCCCGGTCATACCGACCACGGTCACGTTGCCGGCCTCGGCGAGAATGTCGAGATCGGAGTTCTTCGCGGTGCCGGAGGCTTGCAACTCGGCCAAGATGGTGTTGGCCATCTTCTGATTCGCGGCCTTGTTATCCACCGGCTTCATCACCGGCATCGTGGCTTTGACCGGTTGGATCGCCGGGGTGGCCGAGAATTTGGGAACGGCGGTGGAGGCTTTCACCTTCACACCGTCCTTGACCACTTTCACCCCGTCGACGCGCCGCACGACTTCCAGCACGGCATTCTTCTGGGTATCGCTGGAGACGGTGCCCATCACGGTGAGCGTTCCGCCTTTCGCGCTGAATTCGATCTCGGCATCCGAGGCGGCGCCGGAATCTTGCAGCTTCGAAGTGACGGCATCGACCAATTGTTTATTGTTGGTCGAATCGGCCGAGACGGTCTTTTCCGTTTTCGTGACGAATGGCAGTTTGAACGGTTCTCCGGCGGCGGATGAACCGAGCCAGACGCCGAAGCTGGCGGCGAACGTTCCGAGGGTACGCAATTGCACGGGCAAGTCCTCCAAGAGCCGAGAGTACCTCGGCGTGCGGGCGATGGCACTGAGCGATCTGCTTCATTCATCGAACGAATGGGGTGGGGAAATGCAGTTTGGTTGGTAATTCCGATTGTGCCGGTCGCATCCGGGTGGCGTAAGAACCCGGAATCTTTGCGCAGCTTCCCCAGATTCCACAATCGGAGCCGGAAGCGTGAGCGACGATTGGGTTCCATCGTCGCTTACGCTTCCTGCTCGGAACGAGGTGAGGGGCTGTAGCGGAAGTCTGGCGACTTCTGCTACGCAGAATTGACCCCACGGTAATTCTAAACTGCCCCGTCAATCACCCGCCCCGGCTCGCACCGGGTACCCAAAGCACGTCGCCGCGGCCGCCATCGTTGGCCACGCGGCCCAACACGAAGAGGAAATCGGAGAGGCGGTTCAAGTAAATCATCGCGTGAGTGTTCACCGGTTCGGCGTGCATCAAGCTCACGATGTGCCGTTCGGCCCGTCGGCAGACAGTACGGGACAAGTGCAGCCATGCGGCGGCGGGGGTGCCTCCGGGGAGGATGAAACTCCGCAGCGGCGGCAGGTTCTCGTTCAAACGATCGATCGCGCGCTCCAGCCGCAGGTACTGCGCTTCGGTGATGCGGAGCACCATTGCCGGATCTTCGCCTTCCACTTGCGGTACGCACAGATCGGCGCCCAAATCGAAGAGATCGTTCTGAATAGTGTGCAACAATTCTTTCTCGGGATGCTCCGGGCAGTGGGTAGCCAACAAGCCGAGCGTCGCATTCAGTTCGTCCACTTCGCCGTAGGCGGTCACGCGGAGGTGATCCTTGGGCACGCGGCGGCCATCGCCGAGGCCGGTTTCGCCTTGGTCGCCGGACTTCGTGTAGATGTTGGATAGATAAACCATGGAAACAGTCTCCGAGTATAGAATTTGCCGGTGAGATGCACGATCATTGTTTCACAGGGTCGTGGCACGACGTTTGCTAACTATTTACTCGCTTCGGTCTACGGCATGCCGCCGTTCGAAGTTTTACCGTTTCCCTGTATGTTTTGGAGGATTGACCCATGTTGAACAAGATTTTGCGCACTGGAATGTTAGCCGCTGCCTTCGCATCTGTCACCATTTCGACCTCGGCCGCGCAGACTCCCGTGCGACCTGTCCCCGCACAACCTATCCCTGGACAAGCCGCTGCCGTCCCCGCACAAGCCAACAATCATTTCCGGGCCAAGCAAGTCATCGGCACCAAGATCATGATTCAAAATAACACAGCCGTGGGTGTTGTGGACGACCTCGTGTTCGACGACGCCGGGAACCTTGAATACCTGATCGTGAACAACGAAGGCAAGCTCACGACGGTTCCCTTCGAAGCCGCCCAATTCAACGTCCAACAGAATACGGCGACCCTCACGGTGACCCAAGAACAATACAACACGATCCCGACCTACACCACGACGAACTACCCGAGCTTCTACACCCCGGAATACCGAACCCAAGTGTACAAGGCTTACGACATCAACCCGCGGGAACTCCGCCGCATCGAACGGCGTAACCGCTAGTCACAAAGAATGGCAATTCTGGAAGCCGACGGATCATATCCGTCGGCTTTTCTCCGTTTTGTGGCAGTCGTCAACGGGCTTTGAAAACTGCAATCTGGCTGCGACGCTCTTGCAGGATCAATTCTTTGAAGGCCCACCGCCATTCGTACTCTGGGGGCACATCGGGTAACGTTTCTGTAATGGGCACCACGCAACCCACCAAGGCGGCATCCGCCGGCCCCCCGATCCAGAGAATCGCCATGGGTTCGGCACGTTGGGTGACGGGCCAGAGCTTTCGCCCTTGGCCATTGTCGGCCAGTGTCATGTTAACGTGGAATGTGGCGGTCCAAACCGGCCAGAAATTGCCGACCACATGGGTGCAATTCGCTCCGAGCAAATCCTTGGTGTTCTGACCCGTCGCACGGTCGAGTGCTTCGCGCGCCGCTCCGATCGAAGGAAGCCCGTACACGGCAACCGCACAACATGGCAAAGCTGCCGAGAGCAGCGCCGCAATCGCCCGAGCCCGGCGTGGAAAGTGTATGAGCGGAGGGCCGAGGGCGAGGATGGCCGCGGCGGGGGCGATGCAAAACAAGCCCGGGTAGATGTATCGAACGTCGTAATCGTTGATCTTCACCCAATACAAGGTTCCCGATAAAAGCAGTTGAATCCAGAGCCAAGCGACGAGCAAAGCGAGTATTCCCCAAGCCCGAAAACCGGCGCGGCGAGTCGTCGGGCGAATCAGCCAGAGGATTCCGAAAACGACCGCGACACCCACCGCAGTGATGGCGTGACCCAAGCGGTGGGGCAATGCGGCGGAAAGTGTGCCCCAAGCTTGGAGCCATTCCGAAGGATGCGTCGCGGACATTGAGGCGTGTTGGTTCGGCGATGAGTTCATCAGGATGAACCCGAAGGCGGTGCCGAAGCCGGTGAGCAGTGTCGCGAGAAAGAATTCCTGGAGTCCGCGTTTGCTCCAAGTGCGAGTGTCATCCGTCGAATCGGACGTGAAGAGCCGGATGTAGAGGTAACGGCCGCCCGCGAGCAATGCCATCTGCGTACCGATTCCAAAGTTGTACCAGTAAGCGATCAAGGTAAGAAACAACGCGACAATCCAACGGAGATGCCGGCGACCGCCCCGCTCGGAGACCAACGCGATGGCGAGTGTGCTCAGCCCGAGCGGTATCGGATACGGGTTCGATCCGTTGGTGAGATGGAAACGATCGCCGCTCGGGAAGGCGACCACGAAGATGATGGCCGACAGCGCTGCAACGGCTGCCCAAGATTGGTCGCGCAACAAATACCAAGTCACGCAACCCATCGCGGCGAGCGCCCCGAAGATGCCGAGGCCGTTCTGAACCATCAGGTTCCAAAACGGATGCTCGAACGGCAACGCCAACGCCGGCAGCAACATCCCGAGGCGGCTCTGCGTCCAGAGGAACGGTTCCCACTTGTAAAGGCTCACCATCACCGGCAGCAAGGAATCGGCGTGTTGCATTTCGTGGTAGGAAGAAAAGTCGATGCAGAGCGCCGCCGCCGCGCACCCGAGTAGGAACCACAGCCCTTGGGGAATACGGCGGAAAGTCATCGTTCGCGCCACCCCGGATGCAATGAACACACTCGCGCCGATATGATATGTATTATGCCGTACACCCCGATGGAATTGATGATCTGCTCGGCGGCCGCGGCCTTACAAGACGGCCGCACGGTGGCCGTGGGAACCGGGTTGCCCTGCGCCGCGGCGATGCTCGCCCAAAAGACGCACGCTCCGAATTTGGTGATCGTGTTCGAGGCCGGCGGACTCGCCCCGCAGTTGCCCACGATGCCCATCAGCGTCGGCGATAGCACGACCTTCCACCGGGCGCTCATGGCCACCAGCATGGCCGACATCATGCAGTTCTGTCAACGCGGGATGATCGATTTCACATTCCTCTCCGGCGCCCAGATCGACCCTTTCGGCAACTTGAACTCGACGATGATCGGCACCGATTACGCCAAGCCCAAAGTGCGGCTCCCCGGCAGCGGCGGCGCCAACGATCTCGCTTCGTTCTGCTGGAAGACGCTCATCATCATGAAACACGATGCGAAGAAGTTCGTACCGAAGCTCGATTTTCTCACTACGCCCGGTTACCTGAGTGGCCCCGGTGCCCGCGAAGCGGTCGGCTTACCGGAGGGCACCGGGCCGCACCGCGTCATCACCGATCTCGGCATTTTGGATTTCCACCCGGAGAGCAAACGCATGCGCTTGATCTCGCTGCATCCGGGGAAGACGCTCGAAGAGGTGCGAACCGCCACGGGCTTCGAGTTGCTCGTGGCGGAGAATGTTTTGAAACCCTCTCCCCTTGAGGGAGAGGGTGGTTCGCGCAGACCCCTCGCTCCGCTCGAAGCGGCCCTCTCCCTCAAGGGGAGAGGGTTAACAAACACATCCTCGGAAACACTCGCGGTGACTTCGGCACCTACCGAGGAACAGTTGCACATCCTGCGAACGCAGGTCGATCCGGGGCGGTACATCCTAGGCCGCGCGGCGTGAATATTTAGCCCCCGGTGAAAGGGTCACCGAAGGTGAGCCGCACCGGGGGGAACTCAACGTGCTCAAGCGTATTTGCGAAACTCGGCTTCGAACATCCCCTTCAATTTCAACGCCTGGGCGTCGTAGGCGGCTTTGTCCGCCCAAGGATTGCGGGGTTGCAGCACCTCGCTCGGTACGCCGGGGCAGCTCGTCGGTACGCTCAAGCCGAAGATCGGATCGGCTGTAAAGGGAACATCTTTCAGTTCCCCGCTCATCGCGGCCTTCAACAATGCCCGCGTGATGCTCAGCTTCATTCGTTTGCCAACGCCGACACTCCCGCCGCTCCAACCGGTGTTCACGAGGTACACGGGCACGTCGAAGCGCGTCATCCGTTCTTTCAACATGTTGCCATAGACTTTCGGAGGCAGTGGCATGAAGGGGGCGCCGAAGCAGGTGCTGAAGGTCGCGGTCGGTTCGGTCACTCCGATTTCGGTTCCGGCGAGTTTGGCGGTGTAGCCGCACAAGAACTGTAGCATCGCCTGATCGGGGGTGAGCCGGGCGATGGGGGGCAAAACGCCGAAGGCATCGCAGGTGAGGAAGAAGATGTATTGCGGGTGCCCCCCGACGCCGGAGAGTTCGCAGTTGGGTATGAATTCGACTGGGTAGGCGGCACGGGTGTTCTCGGTGATCGCTTCGCTATTGAAATCGGGCAAGCGCGTGACGGGGTCGACCGGCACGTTTTCGAGCACGCAGCCGAAGCGGATCGCATCCCAGATTTGCGGTTCGCCTTCCTTGCTGAGGCGGATCGTTTTGGCGTAGCAGCCACCTTCGATGTTGAACACGCCGTTCTCGCCCCAGCCGTGTTCGTCGTCGCCGATGAGTTGGCGTTCGGGGTCGGCGGAGAGCGTCGTTTTGCCGGTGCCCGAGAGGCCGAAGAAGAGGGCGACATCGCCGTTCGTACCCTTGTTCGCCGAGCAGTGCATGCTCAGCACCCCCTTCTGCGGCAGGATGTAATTCAATATGGTGAAGACGCTTTTCTTGATCTCCCCGGCATAGTGGGTGCCCGCGGCGATCACCAACTTCTGATCGAAATCGATGGCGACCATCACTTCGGAGTTTACGCCATCCGCTTGGCCATTGGCGTGATAATCGGGCGCGTGATAGATCGTCCAATCGGGGGCGAACGATGCGAGTTCGGCTTCGCTGGAATTGAGGAAGAGGCAATGCGCGAACAGGCTGTGCCAGGCTTTCTCGCTCACCACGCGGATGTTGATGCGGTGTTCCGGATCGGCCCCGGCGGCGCCGTCGAAGACGAACAATTCGCGGGATTGATAGTAGGCGAGGATGCGGTCGCGGAAAGTGTTGAAGAGTTCCGGCGCCATCGGTTGGTTCACCGCACCCCAATGGATGTGCGAATCAACACCCGGCGTGCGTACGATGAATTTATCTTTGGGGGAACGGCCGGTGCGCTTGCCGGTGAACGCCGAGAATGCCCCGAGCGAAGTGAGGGTGCCTTCGTTGCGCCGCACCGCGTGTTCGACGAGCGCCGCCGGGGAGAGGTTGCGATGCACCGCACCGGGGTTGTGCAAACCGCAGGATGCAAGGTCGAACGCGGGGCGTTGGCCTTCGACGGACATGGAAAAGCCTTGGGAATGCGGGTTTCGGTGTTCGAGAGGTTACTGCATTATATGGAATGGTACGCCGGGTGCGGTACCCGCAACCTCACCCGCTGCACCTTTCGATTTCGGCAACCCTGAATACGCAATCCCCGTCATTCCCGCGTAGGCGGGAATCCAGAAGGCATTGTTCCCAGAGTGAAAACTGGATTCCCGCCTACGCGAGAATGACGGAGGGCGAATGTGCAATTTAGCTCGTAGGCGAAATCCTTAGGGGCACCCACCTCACCCGCCCACTTTGAATTCGAGCTTGCCGAAGAAGAGCATCTTGCGGTCGCCGGTGCGGTAGAGTTCCTCGAACATCAATTGCAAGTCCGGCGTCAGTTTCTTCGCTTTCATCCCCGCACCGATTTGGCCGGAGATGCTCACCGTCACGGGCTTTTCCCAATCGATCATATCCTTCTCCAACCACACGATAATGCGGTTCAACCCACGCACGCTGCTCACCACGATGTTGTTCCCGGCTTTGATGTCCGCCCAAAACGTGGCCGGCAGCTTCGGTGTCGCCGGGGGCACCATTTTGTTCCCGGCTTTCAAGTCGCCGCCGCCGATCCAATAAAAGCGGTCGTCCGAATCTCGCATCATCTGCCACGGTTGAACGGTGGTGGAATCGAGCCGCAACGATGCGGTACCGCGGACGCGTTTCTTGCGGTCGAGCCAATCGAACACGGTGGGGAGTTCGCAACCGTACCATTCAAAGCCACGGCCCTTATACACGGATAAGAGCATCGGGTAGCCGTAGGGCAGCCACTTCTCGTTCATGTTCCGCATCCTCTCGAAGCCGACGCCGGCCATCTCGCCGGTGATGGTGTACACGGGGAGCTTCTGAGCGTTTCGCCAGTATTCCAAGTAGAATTTGTCGTCGGCGGCCGGGCTCATCGCCACCACACCGGCGAAGTGATCGGGCTTGCTCATGGCGAGATCGAGGGCGAAGTTTCCACCTTCGCCGAAGCCGAGCACGAAGACGCGATCCGGATCGACTTGGAACTTCCGGGCCAGATCGCGGATGGTGGCCAGCACGATGGGGTGATCTTTGCCGCTGAGATCGTGATTGGCATTGCCGAAGAGGTTACCCCACTCGGGGGCCGCGAGGATGTAACCGCGGCGGGCCGTCTCGAACGCCAGCCCGCCGATGATCTGCTCAGCGGGAAAGATCGCGTGGTTGAGGGCGATGATCACCGGGTAAGAACGGCCGTGGTGATATTCGGGGGGAAGCCGCAGGAAATACTCGAGGCTGTTCTGCGGGCCATCGGCGGTGAGGCCGGTGGTGATCTTCACCACGTCCGGCACGCCGACTTTCTCCACGGCGACCTTGGCCCCGCGGATTTTCGCGGGATCTTCAGGATCGATCGGCGGCAGGTTGCCGATGATCTGCGCGAGTTCTTGGGCGATGACGACTTCATCCCGTTTGCGGGTCGTGGCGAGCCAGTCTTTCAACAGTGGCGCCCGTTTGTTGCCGATCTCTTGCTTGAGGTACGCCAAAGCCATCGTGCGGGTGTTCCAGTAATCGACGCCCCATTCGGGGGTCTTCACGGCGCCGCCGGGGCCGAGGAGCCACGCGCTCACCGCCAGGGTGAGGAGTTCTTCGGGTTTGTTGAACGGGGTGGAACCCTTCGCCATTTGCTTTTCGTCTTGGTTCGCCGAATCGGTGAAGCGTTGGACGCGGGGGGCAGAATCGGGGTGGAGTTCCTTCAGCACCACTTCCGCCGCGCCCGCGAGAATCTTTTGATCGTTCGTGAGTTGCTTCTTGGGCATCAGCGTCGAAGGGAAGCCCCCCAATATTGCGCCCCACGGGAGGCCATCGGTATCGCCGCGGAGCCGGTCGATCGTGAGCCGTAGTAGTCGCACGGTATTTTCGTAGTGCGGTTGGGCGATCTGAACCTTGGCCCGCAGTTCGGTGAGTTTGCTGAGCGCCGCGGCGTCGGTGGTCTTCGGTTTGAAGAGTTCCACCATCTTGTTGGCTTCTGTCCAGCGCCCCGCCGAGATGGCGATCTCCAGTTCCGTGACGATGTACGCGGTCTCGGCGGTGTCGATCTCTTTCGTCACTTCGTCGAAGAGATCGTCCGCCTTTTTGGGCCACGCCCACGGGGCCTCTTTCTTCAAATCATCCAGCATCGTTCGCGCTTGGGGGTACCAGCCGCATTCCTTAAGGAAGCGGGCGATGCGCACGCGCCGTTCCGGGTTCACGAAGCCGAAGATCGAATCGCGGGTTTCCGGATGGGTGCCCAGCAGCTTGCGAACGATGGCCGGGCCGAGTTCGTTCGTGGCGAGCGAGGCGTTCCATCGGTGGGAGAACGACGAGAGGAAGACTTGCTTGGAATCGATGTGTGTGATGACTTGATCGATAATGTCGTCGACTTGGCCGGGGTTGCGGTTGGTGAGCTTCCGCCGCCAGTGGATATCGAACTCGCTGGGGGTCACGTCGCCGAGGGCGGGGAGCGGCCTGCCGACGGCGACTGGCCTCTGCCGGGTGAATTTCACCTCCTGCTCGCGGACGATATCCTTTTCGATCACGGCGCCTTTCTTCGAGTGCCGGGAGAAGAAGTACCACTTCGGGCCGCTTTCCACGATGTCCAAGAGCGCGAAGCGATCGAACTTGTATTTGGAAAGATCGGTGGGCATCGATTCTTTTTCTTGGAACGCCCGGCCGCGCAGCACGAACCCATCGCGGAAGATCACGGCATCGTCGGCCGCGGCGGGCAGGCACGCCAAAAAGCCCACAAGAACGGCGCCGAAAATTGCGGCGAGTTGCCAACGGCGGGGTTCGTTCATCGGTTATCCCCTCGGAGAGTTTATAAATCCATGATAACAGTTATTCGAGCGAGAATCTCGACGGGTTTGATCGGAAACGGAAGCGGAGGCTTGCGATTCGCATCGCGGCGTGGAAGAATGTCCACAGCGGTAACAACGCCGGTCGCCCCAATTCGTTGGAGTTTCGTGATGCCCGTGGTGTTTCGCTGTTTCTACTGCCGGGGAAAGTTGAGCATCGCCCGGCGGAAAGCCGGGCAGGATGTGGAATGCCCCCGTTGCCAGGCCGTGATTACTGTGCCCGCCCCGGACGACCTCGGAAACGAACTCACGGAACTGCTCACGGCGAGTAAAGTTCACGCGACCGTCGGAGCGGCGAACGACGAGTTTGAAGCCGCCGCCGCCGCGGCGATGGATGGCAACCCACTTCCGTTGCCCCCGCCGCCGCCGGCGCGGAAAACGCCGCCGAAGCCAATTCGGAATGCGAACGATCTACCGTTATTTGAAGCGGAGGGAATCGAACAATTGCTTGCCTCTAAGATTGGCCCGGAGCCACTGCCCGAGCCGGTGGTGATTCCGAAACCCACTGCGGGCGACTTTCCCAGCATGGTGACAGAAGATGCGTTCGTGATCTCCCGTGCGAAAGCCACGCTCTTGATGATCGGGGCCGTTTTGGCCATCGGTTTGGCCTTCGCCGCCGGGTTCGTGGTACGCGGTTGGTGATCGCCGATTCCTTGGATGCCAACCAACTCCCGAGGCTCCACAATGATTCGGCTTCTCCCCGCGTTCGCAATCCTGCTTTCCCCGCCGCTGTTACTCGCGGCGAAACCGAACGTCGTCGTCATTCTGGCGGACGATCAAGGATGGGGCGACCTCGGCCTGCACGGCAACACCAACCTGAAAACGCCCCACTTGGATTCGATCGGCACCCAAGGTGCCCGCTTCCAACGCTTTTACGTCGAACCGGTTTGCTCGCCGACGCGGGCCGAATTCCTCACCGGCAGGTATCACCTCCGGGGAGGTGTCATCAATGTGAGCAAAGGGGGCGAACGGTTGAACCTCGATGAAAGCACGATCGCCGAGGCGTTCCAGAAGGCCGGATACGCCACCGGCTGCTTCGGCAAATGGCACAACGGCAGCCAGTATCCGTACCACCCGCTGGGCCGCGGTTTCGAGGAATACTACGGTTTCACCCACGGCCACTGGGCCGATTACTTCGATGCCCCGCTCGATCACAACGGAACCGACACGAAAGGCAAAGGCTTCATCGCCGATGATCTCACCGCGCGCGGCATCGAATATATCGATGCACAAACGAAAGCGGGGAAGCCCTTCTTCGCCTACTTCGCCTTCAACACGCCCCACTCGCCCATGCAAGTGCCGGAGGAATACTGGAAGCGATTCGAGAAAGCCGAACTCAAACTCCGGGGCGAAGGCAAAGAAGACATCGACCACAGCCGCGCCGCACTCGCCATGGTGGAAAACCTCGACGACAACGTCGGCAAGATTCTCGCGGAACTGAAGAAACGGAAGATCGACGATAACACGATCGTCGTTTACTTCAGCGATAACGGCCCCAACGGCAACCGCTGGAACGGTGGCATGGGCGGCATCAAGGGCAGCGTGCTCGAAGGGGGTGTGCGCTCGCCGTTGCACATCCGTTGGAACGGGAAAATCCCGGCGGGCAAACTGATCGATCCGGTGGCCGCCGCCATCGACTTAATGCCCACCTTGCTCGGCCTCACCGGTGTGGAGCGAGCGGGAACGAAACCCCTCGATGGCAAGGATCTTTCCGCATGGCTCACCGGCGAAGCCCCGGCCAGCACCGATCGCGTGCTATTCCAACATTGGAACGGTAACATCGCGGCGAGGAACCAAACCTTCCGCATGGTGGCCAACGGCAACAAACTCTACGACATCGCCAACGATCCGAAGCAGCAATCGGATGTGAGTGCGAAGTTCCCCGAAGTGGCCAAGCAGCTCGCCGACGCCATCGAAGCGTGGAAGAAGGATGTGCTCGCCGGTCAACCGAAAGGGGACACGCGCCCGTACCCCGTCGGCTACGCCCAGTTCCCGCGAACGGTACTCCCCGCACGCGACGGCATCAACTCCGGCGGCATTGAACGCAGCGCCAATGCCCCGAATTGTTCCTACTTCACCCATTGGACGAAACCGACAGACCGCATGACTTGGCCCATCGAGGTGGCCGAAGCCGGGCGCTACGATGTCATCGTGCAGTACACTTGTTCGGAAGCGGATCTCGGCTCGATGATCGAATTCGCGGTGGGGGATCGCAAGATTACGGGAACCATCTCCAATGCATTCGATTCTCCGCTCCGAGGCAAAAACCTCGACCGCACGCCCCGCAAAGGGGAATCGTACATGAAAGACTTCCAACCGCTGAACCTCGGTACCCTCGAACTGCCGAAGGGCAAAGCGGTACTCTCGCTCAGCGCCCCGAAGGTGGCGAAATCCGCCGTCGCCGACGTACTCGCCGTGGAACTGATCTTGAAGAAGTGACGTTTTCAACCCGCTTCGTATTCGGCGAGTGGGTCGGCTTTCAACTTCGCCGCGACTGTCACCGTGAAGAGCGTACCGCGGCCCAACTCGCTTTGGATCGCCACGTTCCCGCCCAGCAGCTTGGCCAGCTCCCTCACGATGCTCAAACCCAAACCGGTGCCCCCCTGTTCGCGGGTGAGCGGGTTGGACGCCTGCCGGAATTTTTGAAACACCATCTCCTGTTCTTCCGGGGCGATGCCCACGCCCGTATCGGCGACCGTGAGAATGAACGAATCGCCGGAAGCGTCCGCCCCGAGCGTGATCCGCCCGCCGTCCGGGGTGAACTTCACGGCGTTGCTCAGCAAGTTGGAAACGATCTGTTGCAGCTTCCCCGTATCCTGCCTTAGTTCCGGCAAATCCTCGGAACACCGCACGACCAATTCGATTTCCTTCTTCTCCGCGGCGACCCGGAACAGCGTCGCCATCCGCTCGCAGAAGACCGCCGGGGCGATCGTTTCCGGCCGGAGTGTCATCTTCCCCGCTTCGACCTTGGCCAGATCGAGGATGTCGTTGATGAGGGCGAGCAGCAATTGCCCGCTCGTAAGAATGTTCGCGGCCCAACGCTTCTGTTTCTCCGTGAGGTTCTCCGCGTTCAGCAGGTTTTCGCTGAAACCGATCACGCTGTTCAACGGCGTGCGGAGTTCGTGCGACATCGTCGAAAGGAAGTCGGCCTTCATCCGGTTCGAGGCGAAGAGTTCGATGTTGGCCCGGGCCAGTTCATCGACCTTGGAATCGAGATCGGAGATCAACCCGCGGTTGCGATCCTGCACGTTCGTGAGGTTCGTGAGCATGCGGTTGAACGCGACGGAAAGATCCTCGAATTCGTCGCCGGTTTGAATGTCGCTGCGCACGGTGAGATCCCCGGCGGCGATCCGTTCGGAGACGTTCTTCAAATGCTTCACCGGCTTCACGATCACGTAGCGGATGACGAGGTAACTCCCCGCGAGGATGAGGAACGTGGTGCCGATGGCGATGGCGATCAGCAGCGCGCGGTTCTGGTGGAAGCCCGCTTCGATCATCTCGGTGGAAAGCCGAATGCTCACCACACCCATGAGATCGCCGGGGGAGAGATCGGTTCGGGCGAGATCGCGGGCGGCGGCGCGGGCTTCCGGGGTGTTCGCGGCCATCGCCTCCATTTTCTTTTCATCGCGGTGGCACACCAAGCACGATTGCCCGGCCCGGATCGCCCCGTAATACACGAACGCATTCTCGCTGCCGAGGTAGCGGGTCTCTTCGTTGCGCTGCGGATCGTTTTGGAATTCTTTGAGGATCGGGCGATCCTCGGCCTCGGGCAAGCGATCGGGCCGCGTGGTATCGGCGAGGAAGAGCTTGTAGCGGTAGCCTTTCAAATTCTCCGGCCAAGTGCGTTCGTTTTGGGCTTGGAATTCTTCCATGCCTTCGAGGAGTTCGCGGTTCTGCCGCACGTGCGCCCGCGCCACGATCGGGGGCACCAGCGTGCGGCCGGTGTGGGTGAGTTGATCGTAGGCGAGGTTTTCGGTCTGGCGGGAATAGAAAAAGAAACTGGCGAACATCAGCACGAGCACGATCACGCCGAGGAGCCAACGGCTCTTGCGTTCGAGGTTCGTTTCCCCCATCAACTTCTTGAACGCGCGGTACGACATGGGGGAATTCTACGAATCGCCCGTTTGCTCGACGCGCCAGCGCCGGGTGATGCATTCCCTCGTTGAACCGGAGTTGAGTTGTTGTGCTGGTTTATTCTTCAGCCGCGGAGCGGCGCCGGAACTTAGCCGGGGGTGAAGTGAGCGAAGCGAGCGGAACCCCCGGTACGCGCGTAGATAAGTTTGAGTCCCGAAGGGACGAAGGAATCAATGCATCCTTCGTCCCTTCGGGACTCATTCAAAAGTCACGCTTACCGGGGGTTCCGTGAGAACTCCGTTCTCTACTGCACCCCCGGCTAAGTTCCGACGCCGCTCCGCGGCTGATGAGAACTTCTTCGATAACACGAAGTTCGATCGAAATGTTTCGGCTTCGTTATTAGTCGCCGCGGAATACGATCGTTCCGGCGTGGCTCAATGCGATCTCAGTCATCGTTAGTGACCTGTCGATCACATCCAACACCTTTTCACGTTCAAGGCGGATTGTCTTGCTAAGATTCTCAACCGTTTCAGTGAACGACCATTCCGAAGGTTTGGCCTCGATACTCTCACGGAATAATCGCAAGTGCTTGCGCAAACGAGCAAGGTCGCCCTCGCGAAATGTGGATCTGCCATACGGGTCTATTGGCTCATCACCAACATCGAAGAACGGCAGCAAGTATTCCTGGTAATCGAAATCGGGAAACCAACAACCATCGCGGTGCTGATTCCAACCAGGCGGGAAACGGTTGTCAATCAGGACTTGCCAATCGATTACGTTATGCGGCCTTTTTGTTCGTTAATCATCTGAAGATAGCGACCCACTTTCTCAAGCCTACTCCACTCAACACTCGGTCAACACTCCACTACCGTGGCTTGCGTGCGGCGGCCATCGCTGCGGCAGGGGGTTGCCGTACGCCCCAGACGATGCCGACGCGTTTCATCAGCTTGATCACCGAGTACGCCATGTCGAACTCGTACCACGCGAAGCCGTGGCGGGCGGACGTGGGGGCGCGGTGGTGATTGTTGTGCCAGCCATCGCCCATCGCCAAGATGCCGAGGAGAACGTTGTTGCGGCTCCCTTCGCCCGTGGCGAAGCGCTGCGGCCCCCAAGTGTGGCCCAACGAGTTCACCGCGAACGTTACTTGGAAGATCACGGCGGTACTCAGGCAGTAGCCGTACACCAACCCGGCCCAGCCGTCAATCAGGTAGCAGGCGAGCGCGGCGAGCATGCCCGGTACCATCCAGAAGCGATCGAGCCAGACGATCTCCGGGTAGCGGGTGAGGTCGCGCACCGATTCGTGGTCGGGTCGCATGAGGTCGTTGGCGAAGAGCCAGCCCATGTGCCCGTACCAAAAACTTTCCACCACCGGCGAGTGCGGATCGTGTTCCGTATCCGAATGCTTGTGGTGCAGGCGGTGGTGAACCACCCACCAGAGCGGGCCTTTTTGCAGGGCCGTGCAACCGGCCACGCCCATGAGAAACTGGAACCAGCGCGAGGTTTTGAACGAGTGGTGCGAAAAGTAGCGGTGGAACCCGATGGTAATGCCCATGCCCGAGATGCGCGTCATCACGAAGAACATTATCACGCTCACGAGCGTGATCTCGACTTCGAACATCGCAAACAAGGCGATATGGACGGAAATCAGGGGCATGAGCGAGATGGCAATCCGGCTGGCTCGATACCAAGCCGGAGGCCGGGCCGCAATGGGCGCGGCAGATTCGAGGGTTACCATGAATTGAAGTTACTTTCGGAAGGATGATGAGTTGGCGGGGCGGCCAACCGGATGAATACCGTCAGTGTGGGCAATAATGAAGCAATCCACAAGGCGGAATCATCGAATCTCCGTGAATTTTCGTTCACCCTACCGCCGATGCCCATGTTTCCCATTTTGCCCAAAATTCGATTTTGGAGGTTGGAGGAGACCCACGCCGCCGCTCGGAAAACTGTTCCGGCTGCGCTGGCCTTGCCCCCATTGCATGGAAATTGGATTTGTGCTCTCATTGTGCCTTCACTGTGGGCACAGTTCGCATACGGCCTATTCGACGCTTCTCTCGATTGGGCAGTGGGATATGGCACAAAACGTTCAAGCCGAGATTTGTGCCCTCAGATCCGCCCACCTACCCCTCTTGTTACAATTGCAAGATGATGTCGGGAATTCCGCCATATGCGGAGCCACAGGACGCCTTTCCGTATCCAAGTTCCCTTTTCTGTTCCCGCATTCCTCAAACCAACAAAAAAGCCGCCGACTCCCGGTGGAATCGACGGCTTCTGTTGGTTACTTGATTCTAATCGACCCTTACATCTTGCGATTGCGGCGACGTAGGCGAAGCAGCCCCAAGCCGAGGGCGGCGATCCCGAGGATCGTCGTCGGTTCGGGTACGATGGCGTTCAAGAACACCTCACCCCCAGCGTTGCCGGTGACCGTAAAGGTGTAATTACCAGCGAACGGGTCCGTCAGACCCGTGATGTTGATCGGGCTTGTACCCGTCAACGCCGATTGATCCCCGGCCCCCGCCGCAATCCGGTAGGTGTAATTGTTCGTGCCGTCAAACCCGGGATTACCGGTGACGACAAAAACCGCAAAGGGGGCGATAGTCGTAGAACCCCCGGTGACGTTCAAGAAGGAGTTCGACGCAGGATTGGTGCTCGCGATATTCGGGGTGTTAGTGAGCAGTCGCACCGCGATGTTCGAGGTGGCAACGGTAGTGAACCCGTTGGCCAAGCTCAACGAGTTGAATCCGGGGTTCGACGGATCGCCGCCCATCAGCGTCGCGTTCGCGGCTACCGTC
>Ga0105046_10003519_pt1 | contig 24841 bp, 22 predicted proteins | sample MAT03_FD_78385 | JGI IMG/M metagenome (GOLD analysis project Ga0105046, IMG submission 78385) | Freshwater microbial communities from Lake Fryxell liftoff mats and glacier meltwater in Antarctica - MAT-03 (megahit assembly) | ecosystem: Environmental > Aquatic > Freshwater > Ice > Liftoff...
AAGTCGTTCCCACCGGTCGCGATTGATCCCTCTCAGAGCCAGATCGCGGGTGTGCCTCATCACCTAATCGTGCCGCAGGGCGACGATGGGGTCCTGCCCCGCGGCCTTGCGTGCCGGGTACAGCCCGAAGACCAGCCCCGTCGCGGTCGCCACGACGAACGACAGCACGATCGACCACAGCGTGACCTGCGTGGGGAGGGTGATGGTCGAGTCGAAGAACTGCCCGATCCAGGGCAGCCCCGGCAGTTTGGGGACGCCCCACCCCACCAGCAGGCTGCCGCCGACCCCCAGCCCCACCCCCACCAGCCCGCCGATGGCGCTGAGCACGCTCGTCTCGACCAGGAACTGCCAGAGGATGTGCCGCTTGGTCGCCCCGATCGCCCGCCGGATCCCGATCTCCCGCGTCCGCTCGGTGACGCTCGCGAGCATGATGTTCATGATCCCGATGCCGCCCACCAGGAGCGAGATCCCCGCCACCGCGCCGAAGACGAGGTTGAACGTCATGGCCGTCTTGCGGGCCGTCTCGAGCAGTTCGTAGGGGACGACCAGCGACACGTCGGTCATCTCGGGGTGCCGCGCGGCCATGATCCGCTTGAGACGCTGGGCATCGGGCAGCACCCGCTCGCGGTCGGGGACGGAGATGTACAGCTCGCTCACCTGCACCTCGCTCGCCTCGAAGGATCCGCTCTGCCTGCGGAAGATGGCGTCGCCGAAGCGCTCCCGCGCCGTGGTGAGCGGCAGGTGCACGTCCAGGTTGAAGTCCCGCCCGATCAGCGCCGCCCCCGCCCCCCCGGCCAGCCCGACGGGCGCCAGGATCCCCACCACCACCAGGGGCTGCCGGTCGATCTGGAGCGTCCCCCCGAGCGGGTCGTCGTACGGGAAGAGGCTCTTGGCGACCTCCGTCCCGATCACGCAGACCCCCGCCTTCTCGTCCAGGTCCGCCTGCGTGAGATACCGCCCCCGCGCGATCCGGAGGTTCGCCACCCGCTGCAGGTCGGGGGTCGTCCCGAAGGCCTGGCTGACCCGCCGCCGGTCCCCCCGCAGCACCTCACCCCCGACCGACTTGAGCGGCACGATGGCCTCGGCGTCGGGGAAGTTTTCGCGGATGACGTCGACGTCGGAGCGCGTCACGCCGAACTTGCTCACGAACGACCGCTGCCCGCCCCCTTGGGTGTTCTGGCTCTCGGCCGGCTTCTGGGACCTGACGATGATGTTGCGGGCGCCCAGCCGCTCGATCTTGTCCAGCGCGTCGCGCTTGGACCCCTCCCCCAGGCTGCTCATCACGATCACCGCCGCCACGCCCAGGATGATCCCCAGCGCCGTCAGGATCGACCGGAGCATGTGCAGCCGCAGGTTCGAGAGCCCCAGCCGCATCGTCTCAAGCAGGAAGGCCATCAACGTCCCCCTCGCCCCCGCCCGGCGGGCCGGGGCGTCCGACACTTCAGGTATTCTTCACCCCGCGGTGCGCCGATGAGGGACCATGCCGCATCCTACCCGCACCCCGCGGGGAAGTTGCGATCGAACCGCCCCTCCCCGCCCTCGTGACCTCGTGACTCCGTGACCTCCCCATGACCTCCACATGACCCACCCACATCACCCACACCACCCACATCACCCCCACCCCCCCCACCTGGCCCCCGCGTCGGTCGAGATCGGCGCCGAGACCGAGACGGCCCAAGGCTGGTCCTACGAGGTGACGCTCCGGCGCGGCCCTTCCGTCACGACGCACACGGTGACTCTCCGCTGGGTCGACCACGACCACTGGAGCGGCGGCCGCACCCCCCCAAGCCGCGTCGTCCAGACCGTCCTCGAGTACACCCTCACGCACGATGCCGCTCCGCCGTGGCCCTCGACCTTCGACGCCGCCCGGACCCGCCGCTGGCTCCCCCGGATCGACGCCGAAGTCCGCGCGATGATCTGAGGCCGCGGCCGCTACGACGCCTTGAGGATCCCCCGCAGGTACCGCCCCGTGTGGCTCGCGTCGACCGCGGCGACCTGCTCGGGCGTCCCCGCCGCGACGATCCGCCCGCCCCCCGCGCCCCCCTCGGGCCCCAGGTCGATCACCCAGTCCGCGCACTTGATCACGTCGAGGTTGTGCTCGATCACCACCAGCGTGTTCCCCGCATCGGCCAGCCGGTTGAGCACGATCACCAGCTTGCGGATGTCCTCGAAGTGCAGGCCGGTCGTCGGCTCGTCGAGCACGTAGAGGGTGTGCCCGGTGGAGCCCAGGTCTCCCGCGCCCTTGCCCAGCTCGGTCGCGAGCTTGATCCGCTGCGCCTCGCCGCCGGAGAGCTGGGTGCTGGGCTGGCCGAGCTTGACGTAGTCGAGCCCCACGTCGTGGAGGCATTGCAGGAACCGCATGATCTTGGGGTGGGCGTCGAAGAAGCCGATCGACTCCTCGACGGTCATGTCCAGCACGTCCGCGATCGACTTGCCCCTGTACACGACCTCGAGCGTCTCGCGGTTGTACCGCTTGCCCGAGCAGACCTCGCACTCGACGTAGACGTCGGGGAGGAAGTGCATCTCGATCTTCTTGAGGCCCTGGCCCTGGCACGCCTCGCAGCGGCCGCCGCCGGACTGAGCCTTGACGTTGAACGAGAAGCGGCCCGGCTTGTACCCGCGGATCTTGGATTCCTTGGTGGCGACGAAGACGCCGCGGATGGCGTCGAAGATGCCGGTGTACGTCGCCGGGTTCGAGCGGGGCGTGCGGCCGATGGGGGACTGGTCGACCTCGATCACGCGGTCGAGGCCCTTGGGCCACTTGAACGAGGCGTGCGCCCCCGGCCGGCCCCGCGAGCCCAGGAGGTGTCCCTTCGCCGCGGTGAGCAGGATGTCGTTGACCAGGGTGCTCTTGCCCGACCCCGAGACGCCCGTCACGCAGATCATGCCCCCCAGGGGGAACGAGGCGTCGACGCCCTTGAGGTTGTTCTCGCGGGCGCCCTTCACGGAGATGGCGTTCTTCTCGTTGAGTTTGCGGCGCTTGGCGGGCACCTCGATGCGGCGGCGGCCGGAGAGATAGTCCCCCGTGATGGAGCCCGGGCAGGCGATCACCTCAGCCACCGTCCCCTGGCAGACGACCCGCCCGCCGTGGACGCCCGGCCCGGGGCCGATGTCCATCAGGTGGTCCGCGGCCCGGATCATGTCCTCGTCGTGCTCGACCACGATCACTGTGTTGCCGATGTCGGTCAGGTGCCGCAGCGTGCCGATCAGCCGGGCGTTGTCCCGCTGGTGCAGGCCGATGGTGGGCTCGTCGAGCACGTAGCACGCGCCGACGAGGCCCGAACCGACCTGCGACGCGAGGCGGATGCGCTGGGCCTCGCCCCCTGAGAGCGTGCCCGTCCGCCGGTCGAGCGAGAGGTACTCGAGCCCGACGCCGGACAGGAACCGCAGGCGGTTGTTGATCTCCTTGAGGATCGGCTCGGCGATGGTCGTCTGCTCGCGGCTGAGTTTGAGCCCGCCGATGTACGCGGCGGCGTCGGTGATGGTGAGCCGCGTGAACTCCGCGACGTTGAGCATGCTCCCGTCGCGCCGCGGCTTGCCGATCACGGACTCCGACGCCACCGCCGCCTCGTCGATCGGGTGGGCGCTCTCGACGAGGACGTGCAGGGCCTCGATCCGCAGCCGGTCGCCGCGGCACTCCTTGCAGGGCGTGCTGGAGAGGAAGGTGCTGAGCCACTCCTTGACCGGGGCGTTCTCCGTGCTTTTCCACCACTCGGTGACGTTGGGGATGACGCCCTCGAACTTGGCCTTGAAGCGGGGGGAGTCGGTGGGCGACGTGCCATACAGGAGGATGCGCTTCTGGTCAAGGGTGAAGGTGTTGACGGGGTCGGTGAAGCTCGCCCCGAAGTCGCGGCAGTACCGGCGGAGCTTGCGGTTGAACCACGCCCTGACGGGCCCGTTCTTGTTCCACGCCGCGACCGCGCCCCCCGACAGGCTCTCCCCGTCGTCGGGCATGACGAGCTCCTCGTCGAACTCGAGGATGGTGCCGAGGCCGTTGCAGGCGGGGCAGGCGCCGAAGGGGGAGTTGAACGAGAAGAGACGCGGGGCCAGCTCCTCGAGGGCGACCTCGGGGTGGTCGGGGTCGGCGAAGTTCGTGCTGTAGGAGGCGTCGGCCCACACCGAGGCCGCCCCCTCGCGGCCGGGCGTCTCGATACTGATCACCACCACGCCCGCGGCCATCCGCAGCGCGGCTTCGATGGATTCGGCGACCCGCGTCCGCGAGTCCTCGGCGAGGGAGATGCGGTCGATCACGGCCTCGATCGCGTGCTTCTCGTAGCGGCCCAGGCCCAGCGGGTTCTCGCCGGGCTCCTTGAGGACGTCGCGGAGGTCCTTGAGCGCGCCGTTCACGCGGACACGGGACCACCCCTGGCCGGAGAGGTCCTCCAGCACGTCGCGATGGAAGCCCTTCTTGCCGCGGACGACCGGGGCCATGACCATGAGGCGGGTGCCGGCGGGGCGGGCGAGGACGGCGTCGATGATCTGGCTGCTGTTGGTGGCGGCGATGGGGACGCCGGAGCGCTCGAGGACGGTCCCGTCCTTGCGGGTCTTCGTGACGGCCCAGGAGCAGGGGATGCCGCAGCGGGCGTAGAGGAGGCGGAGGTAGTCGTAGATCTCGGTGGTGGTGGCGACGGTGGAGCGGGGGTTGCTCGAGGCCGAGCGCTGCTCGATGGCGATGGTGGGCGGGATCCCCTCGATCTCGTCGACGTCGGGCTTCTTGAGCTGGTCGAGGAACTGGCGGGCGTACGCGGAGAGAGACTCCATGTACTTCCGCTGCCCCTCGGCGAAGATGGTGTCGAAGGCGAGCGAGCTCTTGCCGGATCCCGACAGGCCGGTCATCACGACGAGTTGGTCGCGGGGGATCGTGACGTTGATGTTCTTGAGGTTGTGCTCGCGGGCCCCCCGGACGCGGATGGAGCGGGTGTCGGCGCGGCCGACGGCCCGGGACGCGGGCTCGGCGGACTTGGGCTCGGGGAAGGGCGCGGCGTCGAACTGGGGCGGGGGGAGCGAGGGGGGGCCGGCGCGCGGAGCGTCGCCGTTGACCGCGATAGAGACGCGCGGCTTGGTCGCGCGCGGTGCGGCGGGGGTGCGTGTCGCGACGGGCTGCTTGGCCAAGTCGAGGGCTCCGGCCGCGGGGGGCGGCGTTCTCACGGATTGGGGCGGGGTGACGCGGGCGGCGTGGTGGCCGGGGGGACCTGCTCGTACGAATTCGCCGAGCCGGGGTTCGGGGCCGCGGCGGGCGAGGGAGCGACGGAAGCATCCAGCCCCGGACGAGGCGGGAACGGATCGGGGGTCACGGGGAGGGACTGCTGGCGGATCGCGTCGCGCTTCGCGGCGTTGCGCTTGGCGAGGTTGACGGCGCCCAAGATCGACAGCCCGATGGCGATGCCGACCGTGTAGTTCGCGAGGCGGCGGAGGAACCCGGTCTTGGCGGACGGAAGCGGGGGCATGGGGAATGTTAGGGGGTCGGAACGCGGGATGGAGAGTTCCGGCCGCGGATCAACGAAGATCAGGAAACTGATCGGCGCAGGCCGCGACCGGGCTGGATCGAGCGGCGTCCGGCTCGGTTCACCTTCCTCCGTGTCGCCGGACCCCGGCGACGGCGGCGGCCACGGCCCACGCTCCGGCCCCGGCGGCGGCGGCCGACGCGATGGCGAGCCAGTGGCGACCGTCGACGCGGGCCGGCATGCCGCTCCATGAGCGGTCGCGGGTGATCTCCAGCGCGCCCGTGATGGGGGAGGACATCAGGACGCCGTCGACGCTGTCGAAGGGGGTGGGGAGAGCGGCGGGGCGGAGAAGGCCCACGAGCGGGCCGGCCCCGACGAGGATGACGAGGAGGAGCATCATGAGGGAACGGGAGAGCGGGCGGGCGGGAGCGCCGGGGCCCTCGCGGCCGACGACGGCGAACGTGGCGAGCAGACCCCCGATGAGCAGGGTCCACGCGCTGTAGAGCGCGGCGAGGGCGAGGGCGACGGGGAGAGGCCACGCGGCCATCCACACCAGCGCCTGGGGCCAGACGAGGGCCTGGGCGGAGACGCCGACGATGGCGGCGTCCGCCGCGGCGGCGCGGAAGGGGCGGGGAGGCGCCTCCTGGCTGAGGCGGATCATGGGCCAGACGAGTGCGATGCCGAAGGCGCCCAGGGCGAGGAGCGTGCGGGCGGCGGGGCGGTAGACGTCGGTGGACAGCAGCCCCGCGAGGCCGACGGCGCCCAGCGAAAGCACGGTCGCGCCGAAGAGGTAGAGGATCCAGAGCGCGGCGAAGGAGCGGGGCTCGCCGCGGCGGTGGGCCCAGCGGTCGGCGGGGGGAGGGGGCGCCGGGGCGGCGGGGAGCGGAGGCTCGGCGGGGGGGGACGGCCCCTCGGCGGGGGGGCCGATCGGCGCCGTGCCGGGATCGGTCACGGGGTCTGCGCCGAGGCGGAGGCGGAGATGTCGAAGTAGACGGTGGGGTGGTAGATGCGGACGAGGGGATACCCGCCGTCGATGCGGCGGGTGTCCTGGAGGAGCTGGGAGATGTGGGCGAGCTTCTGGCCGGTGCTGACCTCTCCGACGAGGGGCTTCTGCGGGCGACCGCCCCAGACCACGCGGGTGCCCTCGGTGGTGACGATCGAGAGCTGGCGGGTGTCGGAGAAGGCGGAGGCGTCGACGCCGCCGACCTGCTTGGCCCAGCCGCGCTCGGCGATGAGGGCGAGCAGCTCGAGGGAGGCCGCGATGTCCTCGCCGGGCCAGGGGCTGGCGAAGTCGCGCTCGCCGGAGGTGGTGCGGGGGGGGCCGATGGCGGGGCCGAGGATGAAGCGGAGGCCGCTGGTCGGGGGCTTGTAGATGGGGGGGAGGGGCTTGGCGTCCCAGGCGATGAGGTGGTCCATCCCCTCGTGGCGCACGACGGCGGCGGGGATGCGCCAGCGGCCGTCGACGGTGATGCGCGAGCCGCGGTCGCGCCGGACGGTGGGCGCGCCGTCGAACCACCCCGACCCGGCGAGGGCGAGGCCGATGCGCTCGAGCGGGGCGCGGCTGAAGGTGTCGCGCCCGGCGCTGAGGGCGGTCCGGGCGATCGCCGCCAGGCGCTCCTGCTCGTCGCGGGGGAGCCAGGTGGTCGGGGCGGGGGCGGCGCCGTCGGGGGCGGCCTTGGCGGGCGCGGCGAGGGGGGGCCAGTTGATCTGGATGACGACCGGGGCGGTGTCGACGATGCGGGCGGCGCGGAGTTCGAGAGGTCGCATGCCGGCGACGGCGCCGACGAGCAGGGCGGCGAAGAGCGCGAGGATGCAGAAGCTGGAGAGGTAGGCGATGAAGACGCGGACGTTGAAGCCCTCGCCCCGGTCCTCCGACTCACCGTGCTTGCGACGTGCCATCGTGGTGCGTTCCTAGGAGAGGCGGGCCGCGGGGCGGGGGCCGTCTCGGAGTGCGAGGTCGACGAGCTTCGCGCAGAGGGCGGCGAAGGGGAGGCCGGCGTGGAGCGCGGCCATGGGGAGGAGGGAGTGGGTCGTGAAGCCGGGCATGGTGTTGATCTCGAGGAGCCAGGCGACGCCGGCGGAGTCGAGGATGAAGTCGACGCGGGCGAGGTGGCGAACGCCCAGGGCGGAGGCGAGGGCCGCGGCCTGCGACTGGATGCGTTCGGTGACGCCGGCGGGGAGGGCCGGGGAGACGTCGTAGCGGGTATCGTCGCGATGGTACTTGGCCTGGTAGTCGTACACCCCCTGCGCGGGGCGGATCTCGATCGGCGCGAGGGGCCGGCCGTCGAGGAGGCCGACGGTCAGCTCGCGCCCGCGCTCGATCTCGCGCTCGAGGAGATAGACCCGACGCGGGTGCTCGCGGAGATCGGCGAGGACGGCTTGGCGGGCGGCCTCCCACTGGGCGGCGTCGCGGCAGATGTGCAGGCCGACGCTGGATCCTTCGTGGACCGGCTTGAGGACGACGGGGAGGACCAGCGGAGACTCGCCGTCGTTGGGATTGAAGATCGCGGCCTCGGCGGTGGCGATGCCCAGGCGGAGGGCCGCGAGCTTGGTGGCGGCCTTGTCCATCGCGAGACGGGCCGCGCGGGGGCCGCAGCCGACGTAGGGACGGCCGCCGGCCTCGAGCAGGTCCTGCATCGGGCCTCCCTCGCCGAAGGGGCCGTGCAGGACGGGGAAGACGACGTCGCCCCCGAGCGCGGCGAGGGCCGCGGCGTCGAGGCGGCCGACGACCTCGTGACGGACGTCGAAGCGGGGGTCGGCGGCGAGAGCGTCGGCGACGCAGCGGGCGCCGACGAGGGAGACCTCGCGCTCGGCGTCGGGGCCGCCGGCGAGGACGAGGACCGCGGCTCTGCGGGCGGCGCTCGTCACGGGTGGCGGCTCCAGATCACGACCTCTGGGTGGAGCGTGACGCCGAAGCGATCGTGGACGGCGCGGACGATCAGGGCCATGAGGTCGATGACGTGGCGGGCCTTGGCCCCGGGCGCGGTGACGACGAAGTTGCCGTGGCGCTCGCTGACGCGGGCGCCGCCGACGGCGACGCCCTTGAGGCCCGCGCGGTCGATGAGGAGCCCGGCGGAGACCCGCGTGCCCGCCGCGGCGACGTCCTCGAGGTCGGCCGCGAGCGTGGGGTTCTTGAAGCAGCAGCCGGCGGAGTTGTCGGCCATCGGCTGGCTGGCCTTCTTGTAGGCCATCACGTCCTTGAGGCGAGCGCGGAGCGCGGCGGGGTCGGCGGGCGTCAGGCGCAACTCGGCTCCCGTGACGACGAGATCGCGGAGGCCGCCGGCCCGATAGCCGAAGGGGATGTCGGCGCGCTCGAGCGTGACGTCGCGACCGGCGCGGTCCACGGCGTGGACGCGGGCCACCGCGTCGGCGATCTGGCCGAAGGCACCGCCGGCGTTCATGACGAGGGCGCCGCCGATGGTGGCGGGGATGCCGCCAAGGCCCTCGAGGCCCGCGAGGCCGCGGCGGACGGATTCGACGACCAGTCGGGGGAGGTCGGCCCCCGCGCCGACGCGGACGACACCGTCGTCGTCGAACTCCGCGCCGGTGAAGGCGGGCGCGGTGAGGGCGACGACCAGGCCGGGCACCCCGTCGTCGTCGACCAGCAGGTTCGCGCCCTCGCCCAGGACGCGGAGGGCGGGATCGATCTCGAGGCAGCGGCGGAGGGCCGCGGCGGAGGCGGGCGCGGCGAAGCGGTCCGCGCGGCCGCCGATGCCGAACCATGTGGGGATCGCGGCGTTCTCGGTGATGAGGGCGTCGGGCGTCGTGGGGGGCATGGCGACGGGCATCGGCGTTGCCGCTAGGTGGCGCTCCCGCCGGCGAGGTATCCCTTGGCGACCTGCCACACCGGCCCCGCGCCCATGACGACCAGGAGATCGCCGGGGCGGCAAAGGTTCTCGAGCTGCTCGATGATCGCCTCGAAGGGGTAGAGGTGCATGGCGCGGACGCCCTTGTCGCGGAGGCGGTCGACGAGGTCGCCGGCGCTGACCTTCTGGCGTTCGGCCTGGCTGTCACGGACGAAGTAGATGTGGGGGACGATGACGACGTCGGCCCCGGAGAAGCTGCTGGCGAACTCCTCCATCAGGTGGCGGGTGCGGCTGTGCTGGTGGGGCTGGAAGACGCAGATGAGGCGCCCCCCCTTGGCCTCGGGACGCTCGGCCTCGCGGAGGGCGCGGAGGGTGGATTCGATCTCGGTGGGGTGGTGGCCATAGTCGTCGTACACCCGGACCGGGCCGGGGCCGGCTGGGCCCGAGACGACCCGCTCGCCCAGGAACTGCATGCGGCGGTCGATGCCGGCGAAGGCGCCCAGGCTCGACGCGGCGACGGCGGCATCAGCGCCCAGGAATCGGGCGAGGACGAACGCGGTGGCGGCGTTCATGGCGTTGTGGGCGCCCGGCAGCGGGTTGCGCCAGGAGCCGACGACGGCGCGGTCGTGGGTGACGGTGACGTCGCGGACGACCGGATCGTACTGGACGATCCAGTCGGCCTCGGGGGAGAAGCCGATGGTCTCAACGGCACAGTCAAGCCCGGCGGTGACCTCGCGCCGATGGGCGCCATCGTGCGCGATCAGCAGGCGCCCGCCAGCGGACGACGGGGGAAGCAGGCGGGCGAAGTCGCGGAAGGCCTCGACCACGGCGTCGAGGGTGCCGTAGACGTCGAGGTGGTCGGCCTCGACGGAACTGATGGAGGCGACCGTGGGACGGAAGTTGTGGAACGAGCGGTTGAACTCGCAGGCCTCGGCGAGGAGGAGGCCGGGGCGGCCGGCGAGGGGGCCGGCGGGGATGGCCTCGGCGCCGAGGCGGAAGCCCGTCCCCTCGTCGGTCGGAGAGGAACCGAGCGAGCCGCGGACGAGCTGGCGGCTGGTCGCGCCGACGATGACGGTGGGGTCGAGGCCGGCGTCGACGAGGGCGGCGCCGAGCATGGCGGTGGTGGTGCTCTTGCCGTGGGTGCCCGCGACGGCGACGCCCGAGCGGCCGAGCATGCACTTGCCCAGGGCCTCGGCGTAGAGGAGCGTGGGGATGGCGCGGCGCTGGGCCTCGAGGAGCTGCGGGTGGTCGGGGTGGATCGCCGCGGAGGCGACGACGAGGTCGCAGGCGTCGGGCAGGGTGGGCGTGGTTTGATCGAAGCCGACGGGGATGCCGCCGTCGGCCAGGGCGTCGGTGGCGTCGGAGCGTTCGCGGTCAGAACCCGAGACAAGGGCACCGCGCGCGGAGAGCATGCGGGCCAGGCCCGAGAGGCCGCAGCCGCCGATACCGATGAGGTAGAGGTGCTTCGACGCGACGTCGAAGCGCTCGGGAGGCGTGCCAGCGGCGGGGTTGGTGGGGGTGCGCGCGGGCACAGGGTGAGTGTGGGGGTGGCCGGGAAGGGTAAGGGGGGTGGAGGTCGCGGGGGCTCCGGCGAGAGTGGCGGCGGGGCGAGGGGTCATTCGATCCCCTATCGGATGCACTCCGGTTCGGACGTGAGCGTGGGTGGACCCCGCGGGGCTTCCCTATTCTTGGCCCCTATGCCCGCCCAAATCCCCGTGCCCCCCCCGCCCGACCGCGACACCGTGAGCGGGTCCGCCACGGGGATGCCCTACCGGCTGGCGTGCCTCTGCGACCTGCGGGACGAGGCGGGGCGGATCCTGCTGCTGCGCCGGGCCAAGGCCCCCAACCTGGGGTTGTGCTCGCCCATCGGGGGAAAACTGGACATCGCCTCGGGGGAATCGCCGGCCCAGTGCGCCCAGCGGGAGATCATGGAGGAGGCGGGGGTGCACGTTTCCATCGATCGCTTGCACCTGATGGGCCTCATCAGCGAGGCGGCCTTCGAGGGAAAAGGGCATTGGCTGATGTTCCTCTACCGAGTCGTGGGGCCCGTCGAGGTCGAGCCGGTGGAGATGAACGAGGGGCGGCTGGAGTGGTTCGAGCCGGGGGCGATCGAGGCCCTGCCGCTGCCCGAGACCGATCGGGCGATCATCTGGCCGCTCGTCAGGCGGGCCGAGGCCCGTGGGGTCGGGGGAAGGCCGGGGTTCTTCGCGGTGCACATCGACTGCACCGGGCCCGGGATCAGGTGGGCGGTGGAGCAGGAGGAATAGGGTGCCGCGGCACCTTGACGCGAAACCGCTCCGGCCGTTCTGCCCAATACAGTTGTCCGTGAACTACCACTCCGGTCGGGTTGGGGCGTCGGGGGTTCGACGGGTCGTTTCGGCGGTGACGCTGCTCGTGTCGGCGTTGGTCCTGCTGTGGCGTCCCGCCGCGCTGGCGCAGGGGGCGGCGGCGGGGGCCGGCGCGGTTCCCGGGCCGGTCGCGGTCGCGGCGAGCCGGCAGGCGACCAACGTGGCGATCATCACGATCCACGGCGAGATCGATTCGGGGGGGGGCGGCCAATCCGTCATGGCCTCGAGCGTGAAGCGTCGGCTGGACATCGCCGTGCGGGCCGGCGCCGACGCCATCGTCTTCGACATCAACACGCCCGGGGGCGAGATCGGCGCCGTGCTGCGGATCTGCACCATGATCAAGGCGTGCCCGATCCCGAACACCATCGCGTGGATCAACCCCGACGCCTACTCGGGCGGGGCGATCATCGCCCTGGCCTGCCGCGAGATCATCGTGAGCGATCCCTCGGCGTTCGGGGACGCGATGCCCATCGCGATGGGCGGGCCCGGGGGGGCGTCGGCACCGACGGGGGAGCTGCTGCGGAAGATCCTGCCACCGCTGATCTCCGAAGTGGTGGACTCGGCCAGGCGGTACAACCAGACCTTCGGCGGGTACCTGCGGGACGAGTACCTGGTGCAGTCGCTGGTGGCCAACGACGTCGAGCTGTGGTGGGTGCAGCATCGGGAAACGGGCGTCCGGATGGCGATTGATCGCGAGGAGTTCGCGCTCCTCTTCCCGGGAGAGGGCACGGCCGGGCCGACGCGCCTGGCCTCGGTGCCGGGCGTCGGCCCGCCGGGGGGCGGGCGGTCCGATGGGCGATCCGGGGAGGCGATGCCGATCCCCGGGGACGTCCCGACGCCCCTCCCCGACCCGACCTCGGCGGAGACGTCCCCGGCGGGGTCGGAAAAGCTGGCGGCGGTGGCTGGCGAGGTGGAGCAGAACCAGACGATCCCCACGACTCGGCCGCGGCTCTCGGCGGCGGATGCGGGGCGGTGGATGCTGATCGACAAGATCAGCGACGGGTCGGGCCCCACGCTCCTCAAGGCCGAGGACATGCTGCACTACGGACTCGCCTCGAACGACACGCAGGTCGTGAACGGGCGGACGGTCCTCAAGCCGATCCGTACCGACGAGGAGCTCGCGACGTTCCTGCAGGCGACGAACGTGCGGCGGCTCCAGTCGAGCTGGTCGGAGGGGCTCGTGCTCTTCCTGACCAACGTGGCGGTTCGGGCGGTGATCCTGGTCATCTTCCTGATCGCGGTCTTCGTCGAGATGACGAACCCCGGGACCCTGCTGCCGGGGTTGATCGCGCTCGTGACGCTCGGCCTGCTCGTGGGGCCCCCCATGCTTATCGGGCTGGCGAACTGGTGGGAGGTAGCGGCGATCCTGTCGGGGATCGTGCTGATCGCGCTGGAGGCCTTCGTGATCCCCGGGTTCGGCGTGCCGGGCATCTGCGGGCTGATCCTGCTCTTCTCGGGCCTGGTCTTCACCTTCGTGCCGCAGGGGTCGGGGCTCTTCCCCACCAGCCCCTCCGGGCAGGAAGGGCTGCTGTGGGGATCGGCGACGATCCTGCTCTCCTTCTTCACGGCGGGGCTGGCGATGTACGGGATCGCCAAACACTTCGGCTCGCTGCCCCTGCTGGGGCGGCTGGTGCTGCGCGACCCGGCGACCGCGGACGAGTCGGAGGGGTACCTCGCGGCGATGGAGCACGAAACCGCCGAGGTGCGGGCCGGGGCCACGGGGGTGACGCTGACGCCCATGCGTCCGGCGGGACGCGTGGACCTGGGGAGCCACGTGGTGGACGCCGCGGCGGAGTTCGGGTTCATCCCCGCGGGGGCGCGGGTGCGGGTGGTGAGCGTGACGGGAATGCGGATCGGGGTCGAGCCCGTGCCGGACGCGGGGCCGACGGGAGCCGGATCGACCGGCTCGGAGGGCGCGACGTGAGCGAGTCGATGCTGGTGTGGGGGATGGCGCTCCTGGGGCTGGCTGCGATCCTGGTGATCGCCGAGCTCTTCATCCCGACGGCGGGGGTGCTGGGGATCACGGCGGGGGTGGTGGCGGTGGCGGGCGTGGTGTGCATGTTCCGCGCCGATGCCCTGTGGGGGGCGATCTCCCTCCTGGCGCTGCTCGTGCTGGGGCCGGCGACCGCCGCGTTCGGGCTCAAGATCTGGCCCGACACGCCCCTGGGCAGACGGATCATCGGCGCACCCAGCGACGAGGAGGTCGAGCGGCGGCGCGTCGAGGAGGAGGCCGACCGGGCCTCTCGGCAGTCCATGGTCGGGAAGGAGGGACGCGTCCTGACCGACCTGCGGCCGGTGGGCGTGATCGAGATCGACGGGCAGCGGTACGACGCCCTGTCGGAGACGCTGTTCATCCCCGCGGGGGCGCGGGTGCGGGTGACGACGCTGGACGGGGCGCAGATCAAGGTCCGCCAGGCGTGACCCAAATCCGCTCGCCCAGGCCGCCACGTGCGGCCTCGCGGGTACCGCTCCCCGAGGATTGCGACTCCGTAAGAGGATGGGCGGCGGTTCACCTATACTCCGCCCCGGTCCGCCCGCCGCGGGCCGCGTGAGGGATTCCAGCATGTCCGACTCTTCAGTCCCGTCCGTTCTCGCCCAGACCGCCCAGGGGATCAGCCCGATCCTGTGGGTGGTGATCGGCGTCGTCGCCGTGGCGACGCTGATCGTGCTCTCGTTCCTCTTCCAGTTCTTCAACCTGTACGTGCAGGCCCTGACGAGCAACGCCAGGGTGGGGCTGTTCGACATGGTGGGGATGAAACTGCGCAAGGTGGACATCCGCAACGTCGTGATCAACCGCATCCGGGCGGTCAAGAGCGGGATGGACATCCCGACCAACGCGCTCGAGACGCACTATCTCGCGGGCGGGCGGGTGAGCAACGTGATCTCGGCCATGATCGCGGCCCGCGCGGCCCGCATCGACCTGCCGTGGCAGATCGCCACCGCCATCGACCTCGCCGGGCGCGACATCCTCGACGCCGTCCAGACGTCGGTGAATCCCAAGGTGATCGATTGCCCGGCGCAGAACGGCCCGCGCGCGACGATCGATGCCGTGGCCCAGGACGGCATCCAGCTGCGGGCCAAGGCCCGCGTGACCGTGCGGACCAACATCGCCCGCCTGGTCGGCGGCGCCACCGAGGAGACGATCATCGCCCGCGTGGGGCAGGGGATCGTCTCGACCATCGGCTCGGCGATCTCCCACAAGGCGGTCCTCGAGAACCCCGACGAGATCTCCAAGACCGTGATGAAGTCCGGCCTCGACGCGGGCACCGCCTTCGAGATCCTGTCGATCGACATCGCCGACGTCGACGTCGGGGACAACATCGGCGCCCAGCTCCAGGGGGCCCAGGCCGAGGCCGACAAGAAGCGCTTCCAGGCCGAGGCCGAGAAGCGCCGCGCCCTGGCGATGGCCCTCGAGCAGGAGAACCGTGCCAAGATCGAGGAGAACAAGGCCCTGGTCGTCCTCGCCGAGGCCGAGATCCCCAAGGCCATCGCCGACGCCTTCCGCAGCGGACGCCTCGGCGTCATGGACTACTACAAACTGCAGAACCTCCAGTCGGACACGGCGATGCGCGGCAGCATCGCGGGCGAGGGATCGTCGCGCCCGACGCAGTGACCCCTTCGGCGGAAGGATCGCGGGCGATTCATCGCAGCAGCGCGCGCAGCCGTTCGCGCCGGTAGCGGTCGTCCGACCAGATCGTCAGGGGTGCGGCGGGCCGTGGCTCGGGCGGTGCGTCTCCGGCCGCTGAGAGATCGACGAAGTTCGCGCCCGTGGCGGGCGGGGCTGGGTACGGGTCGGCGCCGAGCAGCCCGCCGACGGAATCTCCCAACGCGAAGACGGTCCCGGCGGGAACCTCGGCCCGCAGCAGGCCCCCCCGCGCGCGCTTATATGAAGATGCCGGGAAGACCGCCGTAACTCCCCCGCTGCGCCGGGCGTAGACCTCCCCCCGCAGCCCGGCGCCGCCGAAGAGCCGGACGGTCGCGTCGCGCCGCCCGAGGCTCGGATCGAGCCGGAAGACGCGATCGAAGTCCGTCGGCTGACGCAGATCCGCCGGCTGGGCGCGGAGGCGGGCCGCTAAAGGGTTGCGGTCGTCCACGCCCTGCTCGACCGGCGTCCACCGGAGGCCGCCGTCCCGCCCGCCCGGCTGCGCGGCGGCAACGGAGGCGAGGCACGCAAGGATCCCGGCGGCGGATGGAGACGTTCGGGAAGACATGGCTCGACCACTCTACGGGGACCGTGGTCGGGAAGAGGAGGGGTGCCCCGGCGATCAGCGCAGCACGATCTCGAAGGTCATCGGAATCACCGCCTCGGGGTCCGTCGCCGAGAGCCGCGCGAGCGCCTCGCCCGTCGCGGTCCAGCGATAGATCGCGTCCAGCAGGGGGCCGTCCACGTCGGGATACCCGGTGCCGCGCCCGGGAAGGAACCCGGCCTTGACGACCCGGCCCGCTCGGCCGAAGCGGACGCGGACCACCGCGTTCTTGGGCTGTGCCACCAGCTGCGTCGTCACGCTGAACCGCGGCTTGATCGTGCGGATGCGGAGGCCCTTGCCCGCGACGACCCGGCCGGGGCGGACCTCGACGGCCTCCTCCAGCGCCATCGCGTCCGACTCGGCGTCGGACTCCTCGGCGGGCCGGTCGCCCGACCGATCGACGCCGATGGGGGCCGGCGGCGGAACAACCGGCGAAGGCGGGGTGGGGAGCGCGGCCGGTTCCGACTCCGTCCGCGCGCCCGACTCCACGGCCGTCGGGGCCTCAGGGCCGTCCGCGACGCCGTCGGGCCGCGGCGTCTGCTCGGCGACCTCCGCCGCGGAACTGGGCGGAGTCGGAGCGAACGGGCCGCGCGGCGCCGGCAGAGGCGGCATCGCAAGCGTCGGCTCGTCTCCGGGCGGGTCCGGGTTCCACGGGGATATGGGCGCGAACTCGGACGCGCTCGGATCGGCCGCGTCGGGCGGGACCGGGCCCGCCTCGCTCGGGTTCGGCTCGTCGGGCAGGGAGTCTTCGAGCGAGGCGGGGCCGTCCGCACCCGAGGCGACCTCTCCGGCCTCGGCGGACCCCTCGACCGGTGCCACCGGAGCCTCATCAGCCCCGTCCGCCCCGTCGGCGACGCCACGGCCAGCCGGCGGGGTGGCGACCGCTGGCGGGGCGGGCGTCGCGGATGGACTCGGAGCGGCCGCGGGCGGCGCGGGGGGTGCCCCCGGGGGCGTCGGCACTCCGGGTGACGGGCTCATCGCCGACTGCTCGAATCGTGAGAGCGGGGCGGCGTGCTCCGTTGCCGTCTCGAATCCCTGCCACGTGGGCGTCTCGGCGGTGGACGCATCGATGCCGGGACGAATCTCCGGCTCCTCGGGGATCGGGGGCTCCGGCGGCGGAGTGGGGGGCGGGACGGGCGTCGGAGGCTCCGGGGGCTCGACGGGGGGCAACAGAAACTCCTGCGGCACCAGGAGTTGCGCGTCCCTCCGTGAACCGGCCACCGGATCAGCCGCAGCCGACCCGTAGTGGGCGAACGCCACCATTCCGCCCGCGTGGACGAGCACGCTGAGGGCGGCCGCGGCGAACAACGGGGATGGGGTCTGGCCGCTGGGCATCGGAGGCACGATCGTTGCCGATCGGAACGCGAGATCTATACGCACCGGCGGCGCATTGGTGCCCCGCGAGATGAAGCCGCTCTCACTCTGGGGGGGCAGCGACCCCCACGGCGGTCCGTACGCGGAGGTGTAGCCGGAGGGTCCCTGACGGAATCCGCGAACCGGGTTCTCTCCTCGGGCGTCTGACTGGAGAGTTCGGATAGGCTGTCCCAGCGGGGACGGGCACGGCTGTTTTCGGTGCGGCCAAGGGGCCGGGAGTTTCAATCATGGCGACCGGGACGCGGATCGTGTGGGCGGCTGGTTTGGCGGTGGCGGCCTTGGCTCTCGGGCCCGCCTCAGCGCTGGGTCAGGGTGCAACGCAGGCCACGCCGGCGAAGGCGCCCGCGGCGGAGTCGACCCTCGCCATCGGCGACAAGGCCCCCAAGCTCGACGTGGTGAAGTGGGTCAAAGGCGAGCCCGTCGACGGCTTCAAGGCCGGCACCGTCTCGGTGGTCGAGTTCTGGGCCACTTGGTGCGGCCCGTGCAAGGTCAGCATCCCCCACCTCACCGAGGTCGCCAAGGCCAATCCCGACGTCCGCGTGATCGGCGTGAGCATCTGGGAGGATTCGCAAGACCCCTCGCCGCAGGAGAGCGACGCCTATCTCAAGAAGGTCGAGGCCTTCGTCGCGACCATGGGCGACGCGATGGACTACCACGTCGCCTACGGCGGCGTCGACGACGACGCCCGCCGCCCCGGCAAGAACACGATGGCGCGGACTTGGATGCGCCCCGCCAACCAGAACGGCATCCCCGCGGCTTTCATCGTCGGCAAGAAGGGGACCATCGAGTGGATCGGCCATCCCCTCAGCCCCGGCTTCGACGCGGCTCTCTCCGAAATCAAGGCGGGGACGTACGACTCCAAGGCCGCGGCCGCCCGCGCTGCCAAGGAGCAGGAGCTCAGCCGCACCGAGCGGCGGCTCGCCCGGCAACTTCGCGACGCCCGCGAGTCGGGCGATGCACGGGGCGCGGCGGCCCTCGCCGACCAGATCATGGAGCTCTCCCCCTCCGCCTTCGGGCGGTACGCGACGCTGAAGTTCCGCGTGCTGCTCCTCGACGCCAAGGACGCCGACGGGGCGTACGGCTACGCCCGCTCGCTGCTGCAAGGGGCCTATGCGCAGGACCCCCAGACGCTCAACTCGGTCGCGTGGACCATCGTCGACGACAAGGACATCGAGCCCCGCAACCTGGAGGTCGCGATGCTCCTGGCCGAACGGGCCGACGAGGCGAGCGATCGCAAGGATCCGATGATCATCGACACCCTCGCCCGGGTGCACTTCGAGAAGAAGGACCTCCCCAAGGCCATCGAGGTGCAGACGCGGGCGATCTCGTCCCTCGAGGAGCGCCACGGCGACGCGGCCCGCGCCGAACTGACGGCGACGCTGGAGAGGTACAAGGCCGCGGCGGGCGGGTAAGAAGGCCGGGGTGGTCCCCGCTCCGCTCCTCCCACTCCGCCCTCTCCGCGACCTCGCTGCTTGCCCACTCTCTGACGGGGCAACGGCGTGAATCGCGGACCGGGCGGGACCGCTCCCTCACGGTCGAGGCTCCGCCGGAGGGGGCTCGGTTGGCTAGGATCGCCCAGCGGAGGGCTTTATGGCCGTTCGGATGGAACTCTCGCGCATCCTGATCCGCGAGCTGAACGATTATCAGATCATCGAGCTCCGCGAGGCGACGGGCGACGGGGTGGACGCCGCGCCCGAGGGCGGCGAGGGAAAGTCGCGGTCGTTCCCCATCGTGATCGGCCTGCCCGAGGCGCAGTCGATCGAGCGCCGGCTCAAGGGCATCACCATCAAGCGTCCGCAGACGCACGACCTGATGGCCAGCGTCATCGACCTCCTCGGCGGCACGCTCAACTCGATCACCATCACCGACCTCTCCGATCACACGTTCTTCGCGACGCTCGACGTCACGAAGGGAGACGGCGAAGCGATCCACATCGACTCGCGCCCCAGCGACGCCATCGCGCTGGGGATCGCCGGGGGCGTCCCGATCTTCGTCGCCGAACACGTGCTGGAGGCGGCCACGCGTGACGAGGCCTGAACCCGACCCGGCTGGCGGGGGGACCGCACCCACGCCCGCCACCCCCACCACCACCGCTCCCGCCCCGATCGCCGACCGCGACCCCCACGTCGTCCCCCGCCTCTACGTCACCGGCGACATTCCCGCCATCGGTGGCCACCTCAAGGAGCGCCCCGAGGACTTCCTCGTCGACGAGGTTCCCGCGTACGACCCCTCGGGGGCCGGCGAGCACATCTACATGCTCGTCCAGAAGCGGGCGATGTCGACCCTCGAGATGGTCGAGGTGGTGGCGCGGCACTTCGGCGTCCCGCGCGGAGCCATCGGCTACGCCGGGCTCAAGGACAAGGCCGCCATCACCCGCCAGGTGGTCTCGGTGCACGTGCCCGGGCGGAGCATCGACGACTTCCCGATGCTGACGCACGACCGCGTGAGCGTGCTCTGGGCCGATCTGCACGCCAACAAGCTCCGCCCCGGCCACCTCCGGGGTAACCGCTTCTCGATCCGCATCCGGGGCGTCAAGGCCACCGACGTCCGCACCGCCAAGCGCGTGCTCGATCGGCTGGAGGCCGTCGGCGTCCCCAACCGCGTGGGCGAGCAGCGGTTCGGGATGCTCGGGAACAACCACCTCGTCGGCCGGGCGCTGGTCGCGGGAGAGTACGACCGCGCCGTGGACGAGCTGCTGGGCCCCAACGCCGAGCACCCCGCCCTCAACGCCGAGGGCCGCACGCTCTTCGCGGCGGGCCGCTTCGCCGACGCGGCGGAGGCCTATCCGCGGGCCGCGCGGACCGAGCGGCGCGTGCTGGGCACGCTCGCCCGCGGCGCCTCGCCCGAGCGGGCGATGCGCTCGCTCGACGAGCCGATCCTGCGGTACTACGTCTCGGCCTTCCAATCGGCGGTCTTCAACGCCGTGCTCGACGGACGCGTCGCCGACGGCGCGATCGGCAGGCTGACCGACGGCGACCTCGCCTTCAAGCACGAAAACGGCGCAGTCTTCGCCGTCACGCCCGACCTCGCCGCCGATCCCGCCACCGCCGCCCGGCTCGCCGCCTTCGAGATCAGCCCCTCCGGGCCGCTCTGGGGCGCGGGGATGCTCCGCGCGGCGGGCGCGACCGACGCGGCGGAGGTCGCGGCACTCGCCGCGGTGGGCACGACGCCCGAGGGCCTGCGCGAGGCCGCGCTCCGCTCGCGCCTGAGCCTCGAGGGGAAGCGCCGGCCGCTGCGCGTGCCCGTCATCGACCCCGAGGTCGAGGGAGGCCTCGACGAACACGGGCCCTACGTCCGCTGCGCGTTCGAACTCCCCCGGGGCAGTTTCGCGACTGTGGTCCTGCGCGAGATCATGAAGCCCGCCGCCGCGCCCCCGGAATGGGAGGAGCCGGAATGACCGCTCCGACCCAGCCCCCCACCCAGCCCCCGACCGCGACGCCCATTCGCTGCGTCTGCTTCGACTGGGGCGGGGTCATCCTCGCCCATTGCCGCTCGTGGGGCGAGGCGTGCGCCGCCGCGGGGCTGCCCCTACGCGAAGGGTGGGACGCGCCCGAGCGCGTGACGAAGCGGCGGGCCCTCAACGCCCGCTTCCAGCGCGGGCAGATCGAGCCCGACGCCTTCTTCGCGGCGATCGAGGCCGCCAACGACGGGCTCTACACCGCCCTCGAGACCCGCACGCTGCACGACGCGTGGCTCACCGGCGAGTACCCGGGCATCGCCGAGGTGATTCGTCGCCTCGCCCTCGTCCCCGACGTGGAGACGGCTCTCCTGTCGAACACCAACAGCGAGCACTGGCTGCGGCACATCGCCGCCGAGGGGCGCGACGCCGACTTCCCCACCGTCGCCCTCCTCAAGCACCGGCACGCGAGCCACCTGCTGGGCGCGGCGAAGCCCGACGAGGCGATCTACCGGGCCTTCGAGCGAGAGACAGGGTTCCGCGGGCCTGAAGTCCTCTTCTTCGACGACCTCACCGAGAACATCGCTGCGGCGGAACGCTGCGGGTGGCGAGGCGCCCTCATCGACCACACCGGCGACACGGCGCGGCAGGTCGAGTCGGCACTGACGAGCCGCGGCGTCTTCCGCTGACTCCCCGCCGCGCTACTCGATGATCGCCCGGATCACCGCCAGCGACGCCCCCGCCACGCACACCCACAGGACCGCCGCCTGCACGAGCGTCCGCCACCCCACCGAGGCGATCGCCGCGCGGGAGAGGCCCGCCCCGATGAGGAAGAGCGCGAGCTGGAAGCCCAGCCCCGCCACGCGGATCACCCCCGCCTCTTGCGCCGCGAGGGCGGGCACCAACGTCCTCACTCCGCTCGCCGCGAGGAATGTCAGGATGAACCACGGCACCGCGACCCGCAGTCGCGACGCCGTTCCCCCCGCAGCCACCTCCGCCCGCCCCATCCACCACGATGCGAAGAGGGCGATGGGAAAGATCCACAGCACGCGCGAGAGCTTGACGATGTTCGCCGTGTCCAGCGCGGCGTGACCGCCAGCGCCGGCCCCGTTCCCCGCGCCGATCGCGCCGCCCGCGTCGAACGCCTCCGCCGCGCCCACCACCGACGAGATGTCGTGGATCGCGACCCCGGCCCACGTCCCGAACTGCGTGGGCGTCATGTGCAGCGCGTGCCCGATGGGCGGGAAGACCAGCAGCGCCAGGGCGTTGAGTAGGAAGATCGCCCCCGTCGCCACCGCCATCTGGCTGCTCGTCGCTCGGATCGCCGCCCCCACCGCCGCGATCGCCGAGCCCCCGCAGATCGCCGTCCCCGACGACGTGAGCAGGTTCACCTCACGCCCCACCCGCAGCGCCCGCCCCAGCAGCAGCCCGAGCGCCATCGTGCCCGCGATCGTCCCCGCCGCGAGCGGGAACCCCTCCCCAGCGCGCCGGAACAGCTCGTGCAGGTCGATCCGGAATCCCAGCAGCGTCACGCAGACTTGGATGAGCAGGCGCGATAGCCGCTTTGACGGGCCCTCGAACGTCGCCAGCCCGAGCAGTGCGAGGGCCATGCCTACCACCAGCGCAACCGGCGGCGAGGCCCACGGCGAAGCGCACGCCGCCCCCGCCAGCATGAAGAGCGCGATCCGCCACGCCGGCACCCGTTCGGGCCGCGGCGTCCCCTCCGTCGCGGGCGCGGCGACATCCATCGGACGGGTCGGGTCGGCTGGTCGCGGGAGGTTCTCCACGGGCGGCTACTCTACGTCCCGTGACCTTGAGGACCCCGACGACCGCCCCCACGACCCCGCGGATGCCCAGCGTCGCCCCCACCGCGAGTCCCCTCCCCGCGCCCTCGCCGCTCGCCGCGCACTGGGACCTCGACCCCTCCATCGTCTTCCTCAACCACGGCTCCTTCGGCGCTTGCCCCCGCGCCGTCCTCGCGGCACAGTCGCGCCTGCGGGCCGAGATGGAGCGCGAGCCCGTCGCCTTCTTCGTCGAGCGGCTGTTCTCGCTGATGGACACCATGCGCGAGGCCTTGGGCCGCTTCCTTCATTGCCCCGCGACCGATCTCGCCCCCGTTCCCAACGCGACCACCGGCGTCGCCACCGTCTTCGACAACCTCCGCCTCGATCCCGGCGACGAGATCCTCTTCACCGAGCACGAGTACGAGGCATGCCGCAACTCCGCCAAGCGGTGCGCGGCCCGCTGGGGCGCCTCCGTCATCGTCGCGCCGATCCCCTTCCCGATCGCCTCTCCCGATGCCGCCTTCGACGCCATCCTCGCCCAAGTCACCCCCCGCACCCGCCTCGCCATGATCAGCCACGTCACCAGCCCCACCGGCCTCGTGCTGCCCGTGGAGCGCCTCGTCCCCGAACTCGAACGCCGCGGCGTCCGCACCCTCATCGACGGCGCCCACGCCCCCGGCATGGTGCCCACCCTCGACCTCTCCACCCTCCGCCCGAGCTACTACACCGCCAACTGCCACAAGTGGGTCTGCTCCCCCAAGGGGTCGGCCTTCCTCTACGTCCGCCCCGACCTGCAGGCGGGCTTCCGCCCCCTGGCGCTCTCCAACAACGCCGAACGTCCCGTCCCCGGCCGCCCGCAGTTCCTCACCGAGTTCGACTACGTCGGCACGCAGGACGTCACGCCCCTGCTCGCCATTCCCGACGCGATCCGCGAGGTCGCCGCGCTCATCCCCGGGGGCTGGCCCGAGGTCATGCGCCGCAACCACGACCTCTGCCTCGTCGGCCGACGCCTCCTATGCGACGCGATCGGGATGGAGCCCCCCGCCCCGGAGTCCATGATCGGCTCCATCGCGACGATGGTCCTGCCGCCGCACCCGCCGGAGCTGCGGCAACGCCTCGCCGCCCGACCCACCCGGTATCACGACGCCCTGCAGGACGCCCTCATCGCCCGGCACCGCGTCCAAGTCCCCGTCTGGGGCCTCGCCGGCAAGCCCGACCGCTTCCTCCGCATCAGCGCCCAGCTCTACAACTCGATCGACCAGTACGCCCACCTCGCAACGGCGCTCAAGGCCGAGCTCGCGGCGGAGCGGACCTGAACACTCGCCGAACTCCGCGGGATTTGCTCAACCAGCCGTCCGCGAACGGCGGATATCCTTCTTAGAGAGCGGTCGGTCCGACCGCCTCGGGAACACCCCTATGGCCGCCGAGACTCCCGCTTCCGCCCCTTCCGCCCCGAGTGCCCCGGCCGCCGAGCGCTTCCCCAAGCTCGCGGCCCTGATCACCTACCTCGACTCCCTCCACGAGCGGGCTGACCTCTCCGCCCTGGCCGATCTCTTAAGCCATCTCGACGTCGGCCGGTGCGACATCGCCCCCTCCTGCATCTTCGGCGTCCGGGGCTATCGCCGCAACACCATCGCGGCCTCCCCGTGGTACGAGCTCCTCGCCCTCTGCTGGCGCAGCGGCGACCGCACCCCGATCCACGACCACGCCGGGGTGAGCTGCGCCTTCCGCATCCTCGAAGGGGAAGGGACCGAGATCCGCTTCCGCCCCACCCCGTCGGGGCTCATCTGCCCCGTCGGCGCCGTCCGCATGGAGCCGGGCCACATCTGCGCCGCGGCCGACGACGACATCCACCAGGTGGCCAACATGCAGGCCCCGGGGACCGACCTCATCACGCTGCACATCTACTCCCCCCCCATCAAGAAGATGCGCACCTACGACTTCGCCGCGGGCGCGCCGGCCGAGTGCGCTGGTGCCTACGACGCGCCAGCCGACGACGTTCCCTGCTGAACCCCTCACCCCCCGCCGTCGGGCGTGCGGCGTGATCCGACGCCTCGAATCCACGATCCATTTCGCGCCGGTCCGCGGCACGCTTTGCCGATAGTCGCTCCGTGACCACGCTCTCCCCCTCCGCCGCCACCGTCCACTCCCCGTCCCTACGCCCCCTTCCCGCGACGGACGTCCTGCCCACCGCAGACCTCTGCCGGAGCGTTCTGGCCACCGCGGACCGGCTGGTCTTCCCGACGCGCTCGGACCTCGCGCCCGTCGCGGGCGACTATTGGACCCTCGACCCCTCGATCACCTTCCTCAACCACGGGTCCTACGGCAGCGTGCCTCGGGCCGCGCTGCGAGCCCAGGCCCACTATCGCGAGCGGATCGAGCGCGACCCGGTCCGGTTCTTCAAGGTCGACCTCGAGGCCCTCATGGACGGCTGCCGCGAG
>Ga0105046_10003520_pt1 | contig 24831 bp, 21 predicted proteins | sample MAT03_FD_78385 | JGI IMG/M metagenome (GOLD analysis project Ga0105046, IMG submission 78385) | Freshwater microbial communities from Lake Fryxell liftoff mats and glacier meltwater in Antarctica - MAT-03 (megahit assembly) | ecosystem: Environmental > Aquatic > Freshwater > Ice > Liftoff...
GGAATCGGTTGCGGGGATAGGATTTGAACGAGGATCCCGCGGTCGCGGGATTATGAGCCTGACGCTCCAAAGTTCATTTTGGCACCAAGGATCCCCCTGGGTGCGACCCGACAAGGTCTCGCTGGATGTCCGCCGTCGCGTCTTCCCCTCCCGCCGGCAAGACGCAGGTTTCCACCGTTCGCGATCGCAGCTGAGGCATCGGCGTCGGCGCACGAGGTTGCGGGCTATTTCCGAAATGACGGCCAGTTGCACTCGATGACCCCACCCCCCCTCCTCCATGCGGCTCACGATGGAGGGACCGAGGCTGGCCGCGAGTTCCTCCGTGCCCAGGTTGCAGGTGAGGATGGTGTCGTTCACATCGTTGTACCGCTGACATGGTTGCCATCGGGGGCGTAGTCCAGGGTCCACCACCAGAGGTACTGCAGGTGCCTGATTACTTGGGGCCTGCAAACCCCTACGCGAGCGGACAGCCGGACCATCTTCGGATGCCGGCCGAGTGATTGGTGTGATTCGATCCAGGCCATGACGATTCGCAGGTTTTGTTCCCAGGTTCTGGGGGAGGTACACCGGGTCTGCCGGAAACCGCTCTGACGCGCCAAGCACTCCGCTCGGTCCATCCCCCGGTCGGAACCCTCTGCGACAGCCGCCGAGGATCACCTTCCGCCCGAACAGGCCCCCATCCCGGAGTCCCAACCCAGACCTTTACCGAGCCCCTCCGTTCCGCCCCACGGCCCTCGGGTCGCCCGGGTCCGAATGATTTCACCGTCAACACCACCAACACCACCAACCTATCAAACACATCGTCATCGTGCTTAATGGCAAGGGAGGCGTCGGCAAGAGCTCCTTCGCCGTTCGTTTCGTCCAGTATCTCAAGGACAAGGGAATCCGCCATGTCGACACCGATAACGACAACGAGAACTCCACAACCTTCGCGTCATGTCGCCGGAACTCCGAAGGAAAGCTTTTGCGCCATGAGCTTGCGGTGCTCATCGGCGAGGTGTCCGTAGGTTTTGCCGATAAGGACTCCGCCATCCTTGTGGCCAACCCAGCGGGCGATGGTCATGAAATCGATCCCGCTCATGACGGAATAGCTGATGAAATGATGCCGGAGATCATGGAACCCGAGATTCGGCATCCCGGCGGCCTTCCGGACCAGGCGCAGGGACTTTCGAAAGGTCCGGGCGGGTTGATCGGTTTCGCCACGTTGTGGCGAGGGGAACAATCACTGCGAATCCGGAGCTCGCCGGTTCCGCATCTCCCGGAGATGCTTCTCCGCATACCGGTTCAGATCGACGATCCGGACCTCACGATTCTTGGCTCCGCCCATGGCGCCAATGGTCATTTGACGGATCTCCAAGTCCACGTTGGACCATCGGACGCGTAGGGCCTCCCTTTCTCGACATCCGCTAAACTGAAGGAAGCGGATGTAGTCCACGAACTCGACCGCATTCTTGGTCGCCCCTCATCCAAAGACCGCGGATGGGGTTTTACCGCCCATCTAAGACTTTGACGAACCGGCGAGCTTTCGGTACCAAGCTGTCCCGTGATTGCATGGCGTTTCAGAGCGTTTCGTTCAGCCGAAGTGTAACCAAGGCAAAGAGGCTCGGATTTGCCATGCTTAAATCATTGGTAATCAGGGTGCGCGCGTGGCGGAATTGGCAGACGCGCCAGACTTAGGATCTGGTTCCGAAAGGAGTGGAGGTTCGAGTCCTCTCGTGCGCACCAACTTAGCGAAGTCCTTCGACCGACCCGGCGCCGCCGGGTCGCCGGGTCGCCGGATCCAAGGCGATCTGCACGACCTCCGCATGCCCGGTGATTCCGTGGCAGATCGCTTCATACGTCGGATTCGGTATTTGACCGCCGGCATAGCCGGATACGACGGAAAGCACGCCGTCGAGACGTTGAAACACGGCTTCCAGACACCAAAAGCATCCTCCCCCAAAGGTGATCCGCTCGGAGGATTCTGATTTTGGATGGGATGCGGGGACGACTTTTTTGGCGGCGGTCGGTTACCCAGCAGTTTCGGCGGCACTCCCGCTTAAGCCCACCATGAGCAGTGTGAAGGGCAACAGGCTGGCAAGACGATTCACGGGCAGGACGATACCTCGGGAACCGTCCAAGGCAACCTTCCTGGCTGGAAGCCTATCGGCCGCAGCACTGCTTGAACTTTTTGCCGCTGCGGCAGGGGCAAGGGTCATTGCGCCCTACTTTGGGGCCGGTCCGGATGGGTTTCGCGGCCGCGGCCTTGGAAAACTCCTCGGTGACTTCGTCGACGACCGCCGACGCGTTGGGATCGCGGTCGGGGGCAGCGGAAGCGGCGGCGGCGTTGGCGCCGGAGGCGAAGGCGTTGACCTCGGCGTGAGTGGTTTTCTGGGGAAGCTTCCGCAGGAAGTTCTGGAACGCCATCAGGCTGGAGGCGGAGAGGAAGATGTTGCGGCAGATCTCGCTCTTCACGTTGACCATGAGGTCTTCGAAGAGCTTGTAGGATTCCGCCTTGTACTCGACGAGTGGGTCTTTCTGACCGTAGGCACGGAGGGAGATGGACACCCGGAGGCTGTCCATGTTGTAGAGATGCTCCTGCCACTGGCGGTCGATGGCGCTGAGCATCGTGTACCGCTCCACGGTCTTGAGGGCGTCCGGATTTTCGACGCTGATCTTGAGTTCGTACGCGCGGCGGACGGCGTCACAGACAAACGTGGCGACCGCAAACTGGTGGGCCGAGAGGCCGTCGAACAGGGACTTGGGCTGGGGCGCTTCCGTGCCGGTCTTGGCCGCCTTGACGATCTCTTCCTCGGGCAGACCCAGCGGGAACGTCAGGTTGGTCCAATCGGAAAGGCCCCGGACATTCCAGGCGTCGAAGTCGTTCCCGTCATCCGTGAAGGTCCGGACTTTTTCGACGACCACCTCCTCCATGATGTCCATGAGGCGGTCACGGACATCGTCGGTCTGGATGATGTCGTTGCGGAAGCTGTAGATGACTTCGCGATGGCGATTCATCACGTCGTCGAACTCGAGCGTCCGTTTCCGGAGTTGGAAATTGTGCTGTTCGACGCGTTTCTGGGCCTGGCCAATGGACTTGTTGAGCAGCGGATGCTCCAGCTCTTGGCCCTCCTCGAGACCCATCTTCTCCATGTACCGGATGATCCGGTCGGAGCCGAAAAGGCGCATCAGGTCGTCCTCAAGGGCGAGGAAGAAGTGGGAACTGCCTGGGTCACCCTGGCGGGCGCAACGACCGCGGAGCTGCCGGTCGATGCGACGGGACTCATGGCGTTCGGTGCCGATGACGTGGAGGCCTCCGATTTCAGCCACGCCTTCGCCCAATTTGATGTCGGTACCACGGCCGGCCATGTTGGTGGCGATGGTGACGGCGCCGCGATGGCCGGCGCGCCCGACGATTTCGGCCTCCTGCTGATGGTACTTGGCGTTGAGGACGGCGTGCGGAATGCCGGCCTTCTTGAGCAAGCGGGAGAGATGCTCGCTTGCTTCGACAGAGATCGTACCGACGAGGATGGGGCGGCCCTGATTGTGCACATTGACGATCTCGCGGACGACGGCGTCCCATTTTTCACGACGGGTCTTGTAGACGGTGTCGTGGGCGTCCTTGCGTTGGGACGGCTTGTTGGTGGGGATGACCAGGACGCCGAGGTGATAGATGTCCAGAAACTCCTGGGCCTCGGTTTCGGCGGTGCCGGTCATGCCGGCGAGTTTGGTATAAAGGCGGAAGTAGTTCTGGATCGTGATCGTCGCGTAAGTCTGAGTTTCGCGCTCGATCTCGACGCATTCCTTAGCCTCCACGGCCTGGTGCAGTCCGTCGCTCCACCGTCGGCCGGGCAAGGCGCGACCGGTGTGTTCGTCGACGATGATGACCTTGTTGTCCTGGACGACGTAGTTGACGTCGCGCTCAAACAGGCAGAAGGCCTTCAGCAGCTGGGAGATGACGTGAATCTTCTGAGCTCTGGCCTCGAAATCGACCTGGGCCTTCTGTTTTGCATCGAGACGCTGACGGGCATCTAGGCCGGTGGCGGAATCGATCTCGTGGAATTGCGTTCCGATGTCCGGGAGCATGAAAGCGTCCGGATCGCCAGGGTGCAGGAACTGCCGGCCCTTCTCGGTGAGGTCGGCGTCGTGCCCCTTTTCGTCGATGGCGAAGAACAGCTCCTCCTTCTCGGCATAGAGCAGCTTTTTGGACTGATCGGCGTGGAGGGAGAGCTCCGCCTTGTTCATCAGGCGGATGTTCTCGGCGGTCTCCAGGGCGCGGAGCAACTCGGGAAGGCGCGGTTGGCCCTGTTTCGCCCGGTAGAGAAGAATGCCAATTTGCCGCTCGAGCTCGTCCTTGTTGGTCGGATTGGAGCCGTCCGAAGGGTGGAGCTTCTTCATCAAGTCCTCAGCCTCAGAGATGAAGCGAAGGCAGAGATTTTTCTGGGCCGTCTCGACGCGCTCGATGGCGGGCCGGAAATCCTCGTAGATCTTGTTGTCGGTGTGGACGACCGCCGGACCGGAGATGATGAGCGGGGTGCGGGCCTCGTCGACGAGGATGGAATCGACTTCGTCGACAATGGCGAAGTAGTGGCTGCGCTGAACCTGCTCGGCGGCGGTAACGGCCATGCCGTTGTCGCGGAGGTAGTCGAAGCCGAACTCGGAGTTCGTGCCGTAGGTGATGTCGCAGGCGTATTGGGCGCGGCGGACCTCGGGCGGCTGGTCGTGCTGAATGCAGCCAATGGTCAGGCCGAGGTACCTGTAGAGGCCGCCCATCCACTCGCTATCGCGGGCGGCGAGGTAGTCGTTAACGGTAACGACATGGACGCCGCGGCTGGTCAGGGCGTTAAGATAGACCGGAAGCGTGGCGACCAAGGTCTTACCTTCGCCGGTGGCCATTTCGGCGATACGCCCGCTGTGAAGCGCGTACCCGCCGATGAGCTGAACGTCAAACGGGACCATGTCCCAGACGACAGGGTGGCCGCGGACCATGACCTCATGCTTGGAGGCGGACATCCGGCGGCAGGCCTGTTTAACGACCGCAAACGCCTCCGGTAGGATTTCGTTGAGTCGAGCGGCAAGGGCCTCCTTGTCGTCAATGGCAGCGAGTTCCAGTTTCCAGGCGGCAGTTTTTTCGCGCAGCAGGTCGTCGGGAGCAGACTGGAGCTGTTGTTCGAATTCGTTGACGCGTACCACCACGGGGCGCAGCTTTCTGACCTCGCGCTCGTTTTTGGTGCCAATTAGCTTCCGAACGAAGTAGCCCAGCATGGTTCTTAGCCCTTCCGAAAAGGGTCGGCCACGCTACGCGGCACTGGGGGATGCGTCAAAGGCTTTCCCCGATTGACCACGAGGGTCGAAGACGTTGGAACAAACAGAAATTGGCTTTGCTGGCCCGCGCGTGCCCTTAACCTTTCTCCCCGATGTTGCTGGAGTTCACCAAGATGACCGGTGCGGGGAACGATTTCATCGTCGCCGACAATCGATCCGGGGCCACCCACCTGACGCGCGAACAGGTGGCGCACCTGTGTCACCGCCAATTCGGAATTGGCGCCGACGGATTGATGCTTTGGGTGCCTTGCGCCACGGGGGCAGCGGACTGGGCGTGGCAGTTTTGGAACTCCGATGGATCGGATGCCGAGATGTGCGGCAATGGCGCCCGCTGCTTCGTGCGCTACATCCAGCGTGCTTTGGGCGGGAAGTCTCAACCCCTGACCTTCGAGACGGCGGCGGGCGTGATTCAGGCCGAGTTCGAGGGGGAACGGGTGACGGTGGGGCTCACAGCTCCGCGCGGGCTGCGTTTGCGAGAGTCGGTGCTGACTGCAGGAGGTTGGATGGAAGTTAGTTCCCTCAACACAGGAGTTCCGCATGCCGTTGTCTTTGTTGAAGATGCAGACCAGGCGATGGTGCAGGAACGCGGTCGGGAACTGCGCTTCCACCCCCACTTTGGCCCCCGTGGAACGAATGTGAATTTTGTGCAATTGAAGGGCCCCGGGCATATTCGGGTGCGCACTTACGAGCGCGGTGTCGAAGGTGAAACCTTGGCGTGCGGAACCGGGGTCAGTGCGAGCGCCATGATCACGGCGCGCCTCCATGGGTTCCCTTCACCCGTTCGGGTGCAGGTTCAGGGCGGCGATGAATTGCGGGTGGAGTTCGTCGAACAGGCCGGAGAATTCACCGATGTGAGACTCAACGGTCCGGCCACCTTTGTCTTCGAAGGGCGGATCGAAGTCTGATGCCGGTTCGTTCTTCCGGAAAAATCCATTTCCCGAAAGCCTCGGATGCCGCATGCTCTGCCTTCCATGTTGACCGGGACCTACACGGCGATCGTGACGCCGTTCCGAGACGGGAAGATTGATGAGACGGCCCTCCAACGTCTGGTGCGACTCCAGGTGAAGGGTGGCGTGGACGGCATCGTGCCTGTCGGAACGACCGGTGAATCGCCGACCCTCGATTACGACGAACACATCCGGGTGGTTGAAGTGGCCGTGAAAGCGGCGGACGGCCGAATCACCGTGATCGCCGGCACGGGCGCGAATTCGACCAAGGAAGCGATTCAGCTTACGCGGGAAGCGGCCAGGGTGGGTGCGGATGCCTCGCTGCAAGTGGCGCCGTATTACAACAAGCCGACGCCAGAGGGCATGTACCAGCACTTCCGCGAAGTGGCCGCGGCGACGAAGTTGCCGCTGATCCTCTACAGCATTCCGGGACGATGCGGCATCGAGATCGGCATTGAGACGGTCCGTCGTCTGGCGACTGACTGCAAAACCGTGGTTGGCATCAAGGAAGCAGGCGGAAACGCCGACCGCGTCAGTCAGTTGCGGGCGGCCTGCGGTCCTAAGTTCTCAATCCTGAGCGGCGACGATGCGCTCACCCTGCCCTTCATGAGCGTGGGAGCGAACGGCGTGATCAGCGTGGTCTCGAATGTGGCACCGAAAGCGGTGTCGCGAATGGTGGCTGCCTTCGCGGCGGGCGATCTTCGGGGTGCTCTAAAAGCCCACGAGCGCTTGTATCCCCTCTTCAAGGATCTCTTCCTCGAGACGAATCCAATTCCGGTGAAGACCACGCTGGCCATGATGGGACTGATGGCGGAGGAGTTCCGACTCCCCCTTTGCCCGATGACCGCCAAGAATCGGGAAACGCTCGCTGGAACACTGCGAAGCTTCGGGCTTCTCCGCTGATGCACCCCACTCGAATCTCCGATTGCCCCCTACCCCGGCGAATGTCATGACGCGAGTTCTCATCAATGGTTCCAAAGGTCGAATGGGTCAGTCCCTGCTGACCTGCGCGGCGCGCATGCCCGACATCCAGGTGATCGCGGGGGTTGATGTGGGTGACGAACTGATTGCCGCGATCAAGGACTGCGAGGTCGTGATCGATTTCAGTTTCCACTCCGTCACCCCCAAGGTGGCGCGGCTTTGTGCCGAGAAGCACAAAGCCCTCGTGGTGGGAACCACGGGCCATTCCGAGACGGACAAGGCGATAATCCGGGAAGCCTCCGGCGCCATCCCGATGGTCTGGGCCAGCAATTTCTCGACGGGAGTGAACACACTGTTCTGGCTGACCCGGAAGGCCGCGGAGATCCTGGGGCCAGCTTTCGATCTCGAAGTGATCGAAATGCATCACCGGCTGAAGAAGGACGCGCCCAGCGGCACGGCGACGACGTTGCTCGAGATTCTTGGCGAGACCCGCAAGGTGCAGCTGGACCAGGCGCTGCGGCATGGTCGACATGGCATCACCGGGGAACGCACAGCTTCCGAGATCGGCGTCCATGCGATCCGGGGAGGCGACGTGGTGGGCGATCACACGGTGATCTTTGCGACCAATGGGGAGCGGGTGGAACTGGCGCACAAGGCCAGCAGTCGGGACACCTTCGCCAACGGAGCTCTGCGGGCCGCTCAATGGATTGTCGGTAAGAAGCCTGGCATCTACGACATGCAGGACGTGCTCGGGTTGAAGTGAACTTCAGGCGTCGCGTAGTGATGCGACCAAATTCCATGGCTATTCGGGTCAAGATTTGCGGCATCATGTGTCTCGAGGACGCACTCACGGCGGTTGAGTCGGGTGCCGACGCGCTGGGATTCATGTTTTACCCGCCGAGTCCCCGGTGCATCCGACCGGATGCAGTCCGGCGCATCGTGGAACAACTTCCCCCCTTCGTGGCTCGGGTCGGGGTTTTCGTGAATGCGGATGAAGAGCAGATCCGGATGACTATTCGCGAGGCGGGCATCGATACGATTCAACTGCACGGGAAGGAGCCGGTTGAGCTTTGCCGGAGTTTATCGCCTCTGCCGGTGATGAAGGCGTTTCGAATGGAAGGTCCTGGAGCCCTCGATGCGCTCACCCCATACACCGGTTACGCTTGGCTGCTGGATAGTTATGTAGCCGGGGTCTTCGGAGGAACGGGCCAGACGTTCAACTGGGATCTGGCCTGTGAGGCTGTGCGACGCGGCGGGAACGTGGTGCTGGCGGGAGGGTTGACACCGGACAACGTCGCCCGGGCGATCGCTGCGGTGTCGCCGTACGGCGTGGATGTCTCCAGTGGCGTGGAACTGTCGCCTGGAAAGAAAGACCCGGACAAGGTCCGGGCATTTGTGGCGGCAGCGAAATCGCGCTAAGCCCGTGCCGAAACCGAAGCGGACTTTTTAACGGAGTCGACGGTGGCCCCGTTGGGGGAGCCGACCGCGAACCTCTCGTGCACGTGGCTGGGCCAGCCCTCGGTGAAGAACCGAAACAGCCAGCCGCCATGTTCGCGAAGGCGGTGGTAACCCGCCTGCAACTCAAGAATCAGAGTGATCCGCCGGTTCGGGCAGTTCAATTCACCGGTGTCGTGGGTGGCAACCGGTTGGAAACCCAGGACCCGGGTGTGGAAGTTGTAGGGGCTGTGGGCTTCGCCTTCGAAAATGTCGGTCACGTAGTGGGTGTAACCTCGTTCGACAGTTTCCCGACTCGCTTCGCGCATGAGTGCCCCGACGACCATCATGTGACGACGATACTCGGGCAGGACGGCGAACCGGCCAATCTCGGCGATGCGATTGTGGCGGATGAACGTGTCCAGATCGATTCCACCGATGTTTTTGAACCCGTACTCTTTGTAGAGGTCCAGGGGCAGGTCATACAGGACGCGGAGCGTGCCGATTGGACGATCGCCGTCGAGCACCACAAACCAAGACACACTGTTCTTCCCGAGCTCATCGTCAGGGAAAAGCTTTTCGTCGCGGGTGATCCAGTTCTTTTCCTGTTTGTAAGTGGCGCGCATGACCTCAATGGCCAGCACGCGGTCAGCGTCCCCCGTCACCCGGATCACGCGCAAACGATCACTCAAAGCCATGGTGTTTCCTCCTGGTGGAACCGGAATCCCACGATTTGCCGCTGAGTCGGGCCATCTCCTGCATGATTCGTGCATGCCACGTCCGCACGTCATCGCGAGACGGAGCGACGGCATGTTGCGGTGGATAAAGCGGCTGGCCAATAAAGATTTCCATCGGAGATCGATCCCGGATGGGTTGGTTCATGGCCTGACGTGGAAAGCGAATACCCACCGGCAGAACTGGGGCACCGGTTTCCAACGACAGTCGAGCCGCGCCGTCAAAGCCGCGAAGGAGCCGTTCTGGATGCCGGTTGGTCGTGCCTTCCGGAAAAACACCGACCGGAATTCCGCTGCGAAGCACTTCAGCAGCGCGTTCGAAGGCGGGTCCGTTCCGCGCGAACCACGGCCGGAACACATTGAGGAAGGCCGGGCGCGCCGGTTTCCGGACCAGCAGGATGCTTTCTCCGGCCCGAAGGACCGTGGCGATGCCGGGGATCAACGCGAAATTCCAGTCGGCAAGGAAGCGGACGAGTTTCCCTCGGCGTTGAAAGGCGAAAAGAATGGGGAGAAGGAGGGCTTCCAGGCGGGTGCTATGGTTCATCACCACGATGAACGGGTCCTGATCGGGTCGAAGACGTTCCAAACCATGAACATTCAGGATATCGCGACGCAGGAAACAATAGATCAGCCGAAGCAAAAATCGGCTGAGGCGGCGAGACAGAAGCGGCAGAGGACGGCTCCAGATCTCCGCCAGGCTTGGCGGATGCCACGACTCCGAAAGAAGTTCAGGCCGAGGAAGATCGGACGGATCCCAGGACCGGTTGGATTCCGAGTGAGGCGTCGTTCCAGAAGGCAGATCGGGAACGGCGTTCGCACCCGGGCGCGGAGTCAAAATGGCAGTCGGGGCGGTCAACAAAACTGCTCGGAGCAGAGCAGAACGGCAGGAGCCATAGCAAGGCAGGAGTTCCGAGCCCAAAATCTTTAAGAAGTCACCTAAAGAGTGCCCAGACGCATTGACACCCCGGATGCGGCCCCCTAGGCTGCGGCCCCATTTTGACCTGAGCGGCTGCCGTCACCACCGTCAAAAAGCGGTGACGCCAACCAAGGTCCGGAAAGGAAGTGACGCAGCGTGACCGAGATCAAATTGAAGAAGGGCGAGCCCGTTGAGAAGGCTCTCCGACGCCTCAAGAAGAAGGTGGATCGCGAGGGAATCCTCCGCGAAGTTCGCAACCATCGCCATTACGAGAAGCCCAGCGAACGACGACGCCGGAAGCTGAAGGTTGCGCGTTTTAACGCAATGCTCAGCGCCCGATACGCCGACCTCTAAATGCTGGCCGTCAGGGTCGTGGCCGGAGGTGCTCCGTAGACCTCCGGCCACGACCGCTTTTTAATGGGCAGTCCAGGTTTCGGTGGGGGACCGTTTGAACCTCACTTACAACAGGCGCGAAGCCACCCTTCGCCTTGACGGTTTTTGATTCAAGTCCTTCGCATCGTACAACTTCCATGTATTCGCTTTCCTCGTGCTGGAACTCGGGTCGCCATACCTGTGGGCGGCAGATGCTGGCTGAAATCCGGAGCCTCGGCTTCGAATACGCTGAATTGAGCCACGGCATCCGGTTGGGCCTCCTGCCCGGGATTATTGAGGCGGTCGAGGCCGGCGAGATTAAGATCTCTTCCCTGCACAACTTCTGCCCCCTGCCGATGGGCGTGATGCATGCGGCGCCCAACCTCTTCAAGTTCACCGCTCTCGACCGTCGGGAACGCGACAACGCCTGGAAGCACACCCTCAAGACCCTCGACACGGCCGCGCGCCTCAAGGCGATCGTGGTCGTCCTGCACATGGGCGCCGTCGAGATGAAGGACTACACCGATCGACTTCTGGACATGATCGGTGAAGACAAAAAAGAGACGCCCAAGTATCAGAAGCTCCTTCAGGAAGCGCTGGATAAGCGCGAAGCGCGCAAGGAACCCCACATGGAGGCCGCCTACGCCTTCCTTCATGCCCTGGCGAGCGAGGCCTCCCAACGTGGACTGAAGCTCGGCATTGAGAATCGGGAGGCACTCGAAGAGATTCCGTTCGAAAGCGATTTCCATCTGTTCTTCCGCGAATTCCAGGAACCGAGTGTCGGCTATTGGCACGACACCGGACACGGCCAGATCAAGGACAACCTCGGGGTCATTCACCACGCGATGCATGTCGGCGGACTGGCAGACCGGTTGTGGGGCTTTCACATCCATGACGTGGCCTATCCCGGCCGGGACCATTTGGTGCCCGGTACCGGGATGATCGATTACGCGGTACTGAAGCCGTTCGTGAAGCCAGAGCACGTCAAAGTCCTGGAACTTAGCCCGGGCGCACCTGTGGAACTTATCCCGCAAGGGTTCGAGCACATCAAGAGCCTCTGGGGCCCGGAGTGAAGCGCCAGCTGCGTCACGCGTGGTCGATTGCGTGGCGGGCCGGGATAACCGCCCTGCTGATGGCGTGGGCATTCCACGCCATTTTTCATGACCAATGCCGCATCCTGCTAGATGCCCAAGGCATCGAGCTCGATGCCATGCCGCGGTTGGACCGCTGGTTCGCCGTCTGGCGCCTCGGCCCGGCGGAACTCGGCCGAACCCTGATCGGTGTTCAATCCAAGTGGCTGGTTGCCTCCATCGGGTTGTGGGGCCTCACCATCGTCGTCGGCGCCTGGCGCTGGCTGCTCATCCTTCGCTCCCAAGGCCTCGACCCCGGGTTCCGGCGGACCCTCGAAATCTCCCTGGTCGCCCACTTTTTCAATTCATTCCTGCTGGGTTCGGCCGGTGGCGACGTCCTGAAATCCTACTACGCCGCCCGGGTCACCCATCATCGGAAGACCGAGGCCGTGACCACCGTCCTGCTCGATCGCGTCCTGGGACTGTTCACCATGCTCGGATTCGCGGTGGTCCTGATTCTGCCCAATCTCAGCCTGATCTTGTCCCATCGAAAAACCCAATGGCTGGCCGTCGTCATCCTCGGGATGTTCGGCGCCGCTGGCATGGTCCTCTGGCTTTCGCTGCGCGGCGGCGTCTCCGGCGTTTTCCCGAAAGCCCGGCAACTGCTCGCCCGCATGCCCAAAGGCGAACTGCTCGAGCGCGGCATCGAAGCAGGGCGAACCCTGGGGCGACGTCCCAGTTTGGTGTTCAAGACCGTGCTCGGTTCGGTGCTCTTGACCTGTATCTGCGTGTTGCAGTTGCTCACGCTGGTGTGGGGCTACGGCCTCGAGGTTCCCCTCGCTCCCATGCTCTTTGTCGTCCCTTCGGTGATCTGCATCTCGGCCTTGCCCTTGACTCCCAACGGTTTGGGGGTTCGCGACAATCTGTATATGTACCTGCTGAGCCTGCCCCAGATCGGCATCAGCGCCGGAACTGCCGTGGCCATCTCCCTCGTCGCCTACGCCTGCAGCTTGGTATGGAGCGCCTTGGGCGGAATCTTGTACCTGCTCATACGCCGCGAATCCGATCTCGTCGAGGCCATGGCCGAGGAACGCGCTGACGCCGCAGCCCGCGAAGAATCTTCGTAGGAAATTCTCATCCGAATGCGGTTGAGCTGATGAGTTGAGAGGAATCCCTTTCCGGGTTGACCCGCCCCAGGGCGAACCGGGAGCTTGCCACCGTGGAAGATGCAACGCTCCCGGCACCCTTGGCCGATAAATGCCTCGTCGTCATCGGCGGCACGACCGGCCTGGGATTGTCCGCCGCCCGTGCGTTTCTGAAGGCAGGCGCCCACGGGGTGGTCGTCACCGGTCGCAATCCCGACAATGCCGCCACCGCACTCCAAGCCCTCGGACCCAACGCCCGCGCCTTGACCGGCGACGCGACCCAAAGCCCGCACGCCAGTGATGCGATCACGCTCTGCCTGGAGTCTTTTGGCGTCTTCGACGGCCTCTATCACGTCGCCGGCGGCAGCGGTCGCAGGATGGGCGACGGACCGTTGCACGAAGTCACCGATGAGGGGATCCGCGGCACGCTTCAGTTGAACCTCGATTCGCTCATCCTTTCGAACCGCGCCGCCGTTCAGCGGTTCCTCGAGCGCAAAACTCCAGGCGTGATTCTCAACCTGGGTTCCGTCCTCGGTTGGTCGCCATCCCCCAAGCACTTCTCAACCCACGTCTACGCGGCAGCGAAGTCCGGAATTCTCGGGTTCACCCGCTCGATCGCAGCGTATTACGCCACCCAGAGCATTCGGGCGAACGTCCTTGCCCCGGCGTTGGTGGAAACACCCATGGCCCGGCGCGCTGCGGGCAATCCCGACATCCTCCGCTTTATCCACACCAAGCAACCGCTCGACGGTGGCCGAATCGGGCGCCCCGACGACTGCGACGGGGCCGCGATCTTCCTGTTGTCCGACGCTGCTCGCTTCGTCACCGGCCAGGTGCTGGCGGTGGACGGCGGATGGACTGTCAGCGAAGGACAGTATTGGACCCCATGAAAGCCATCGAGCCCTACGTCGTGGGCCTGGACCTGGGCGGATCCAGCGTCAAGGCCGCAGTCCTCACTCCCGACGGCACCCCGCTCGGTGAAGCGAACCGTACGTTCGAGGTCGACCGCCCGCTGCACTTCGCGGAAACGGTTCGCGATCTCGCCCGGGAACTCATAACGGCCCAAGGCACCGGTCCGGTCGCGGTGGGAATGTCGGCTCCGGGACTGCCAGCTAAGGACGGACGTTCCATTGCCTATCTACCCAACCGATTGCCGGGCATCGAAGGACTGGAGTGGGCGCGCTTTTTGGATGTTGGCTGCGACGTTCCCCTGCTCAACGACGCCCAAGCCGCCTTGCTAGGTGAGGCATGGCTGGGGGCGGCCCGCGGTCGAACCAACGTCCTCCTGTTCACCCTCGGCACCGGCGTCGGTGGGGCAGCGATGGTCGATGGCCGACTCCTGCGAGGGCACGTCGGCAAGGCCGGCCACCTCGGCCACGTATCGCTCGACCCAAATGGACCTCCGGATATTTGTGGAACGCCCGGAAGCCTCGAACTCGCCATCGGCAACGCCACCATTTCCGAGCGTAGCCAAGGGCGCTTCCCAACCACCCACGCGCTCATTCAAGCGCACGAGAACGGCGACCCAGACGCCTCGCGCCTCTGGCTCGCCTCCGTGCGTGCCCTTGCCGCTGCAATCGCATCCCTGACCAACGTGCTCGATCCGGAAATCGTTGTGGTGGGTGGCGGTATCGCCGCGGCGGGTGATGCCTTGTTTGATCCGTTGCGCGCCCAGGTCGCCGCCATGGAATGGCGCGTCTGCGGTCACGCCGTGCAGATTGTCCCGGCGCTGCTCGGCGACAAGGCGGGAGCGGTCGGTGCGGCGTTTAATGCCTTGTCGGCGGCGCCGCGGGATTCAACGTCCGGGAAAACCAACGGGCCGCAGGCGATTGCGCACGCGCCGTGAATCGGGAGGCGCTTCGCCTGCAACCGCGCTTTTCATGAACCGTCGCCGAATTGAGCCACGGGGTTTTCAACGACCCCCTCACCTCAACCCTTTCCCGACGGGAGGGAGTCGCGTATCACCCGCAGCTTCGCGCAGCCGTATGGAATCAGAGTCAACTCTTCCACCGCCTCTGAGGACGCCTTCCTCCCTCGATCCCGACCCACTCCAGACCTACTACAAAATGCCCGACACCGGCTTGGCGCCGTCTTCGACGAGGCGGACGGGGCGTCCATGAATCACCACTTCCATGTGGGCGGCATTCAGACCCATTTGATGCAGAATGGTGGCTTGAAGGTCGGCGATGTAGACCTTGTTCTCGATCGCGCGATACCCGACCTCGTCGGTCGCGCCGTAAATTGTGCCACCGCGGACCCCCGCTCCTGCCAGCCATGAGGAGAACCCTTTGGGATTGTGATCGCGGCCGGTAGTGTTTTGGGACCAGGGCGTGCGGCCAAATTCGCTGGTCCAGACCACCAGAGTGCTGTCGAGCAACCCGCGCTGCTTCAGATCCTGCAAAAGACCGGCGACGGGAAGGTCGGTCTGACGGCATAGCGGCGCGTGGCTTTCGATGTCGTCATGGGCGTCCCAGGCGCCGTTGCCTCCACCTGCGTGGCAAACCTGGATGAACCGGACACCCCGTTCCACCAAGCGCCGAGCGAGCAGCAATTGGCGCCCCAGCGGCTCCGTTTCCTTTCGACCAATGCCGTAAAGAGCCTGAACCGACTGCGATTCCTTAGAGAAATCGACCGCTTCCGGAGCCGACATCTGCATGCGCGCCGCCAATTCATAGGCCCGGGTCCGCGCGGCAATGGCACTCGAAATCTCGTACTGCGCGCGAAACTCGCGATTCATGTCCTCCAGCGCCGCCATGTCGCGGTCGCGATCCGCCGCCCGAGTGCCCTTCGGCGGATGCAAGTTACGGACCGGCGTGTCGCCATCTTGGAACGGCGTCGCCGACACGGAAGCGCCCAGATAGCCGCCACTCAACTGAACCGACGACGTCGGCCGACCCAGGTTGACGAAGGCGGGCAGGTTCTGGTTCGCACTTCCCAACGCATGGTTCACCCAGCTCCCCAGGCACGGATGTTCCACGATCCGATCCCGGTGACCGGTGGCCATCTCGACCACCGCCGGAAAATGATTCGATTCGTGGCACCACATGGATCGCACCAGAGCGATGTCGTCCACCATGCCGCCGATGTGCGGGAACCAATCCGAAACTGGAATGCCCGACTCTCCCCGCCGCGTGAACGTGCGATGGCACGGGATCACCGGCCGCTTCATCTCGGCGAGGTTGTCGCCAAACCCGATCGCGTCGATGAGCGTGCCCGCCCACTTGTTGTCCTTCGGATCGAAGGTGTCGATGTGACTGACCCCGCCGCACATGAACAGGAAGATGACAGCCTTCGCCCGCGCACGTAGGTGGGGTGCGGGTTCGACGAGCGACAAGGCGTCCGCGGCGTGTAGCCGGCCTTCCCCGGCCCAGAGTGCTCCGAGGGCGGTTCCCAGAAAACCGGCGCTCGTCTGGAACATAAACTGGCGGCGCGACACCCGGCCGCACGGATAGACGCGAGGATCGTAGGCGGGCGTATAGAAATCGGGTGACATGGCAAATGGCGATCCTGAGCCGCGGTTCAGATTTCCCGAGCGACCGTCATCAGGTCGCGAAGTGGCTCACCGCAGGTAGAGAAATTCATCCAGGTTGAACAGCATCCACGCGAACCCCTTGAGATGCGCAGGATCGTCGCGGAGATAGTTCAAGGCAATTGAGCGCTCGCGCGGAGTCGGATCGCGACCCAGCGATTTGGTGAAACCCAAGCCGATCGCCTTCGAAAAGTCGCCCGCCGCCTGTGCGGCCAGCCATTCACCCAGCCCGGCCGCCGTCTTGTCCGTAAACTCGCTGTTCATGAGAAAGAGCGCCTGGGGCGCCGTAACGGTTTGCGTCCGACGAGTGCACGCCGCCCGGCCATCCTCGGCGTCGAATGTTTGAAGGAAATCAGGCATCACCTCGGCGTAGGTCTTGTAGCCCCGGGACATGTAGGCGGCCCTCCGAAAAGAATCGGCCCCTGGCTTCATTCCATCGAAGGACTTTCCGCCCAATCGCGCATCGAGTTGACCCGCCACCGCCAGCAGGGCGTCGCGAACCGGCTCGGCCTCCAGTCGACGCAACGGAAACCGCCAGAGGCTCAGGTTCTCCGGATCCTTTTGCATGTTCGCGGCGAGAACGTCCGAAGCTCCCCCCGCGGAGGCGCGTCGATAGGCGCCCGACAACACGATCTGCCGGTGCAGCCATTTCATGCTGAAGCCGTGGCTCACAAATTCCGAAGCCAGCCAATCGAGCAGTTCCGGATGAACCGGCTGTCCCCCGAGCGCTCCGAAATCACTGACCGAGGCGTGCAGCCCCGCCCCGAAATGCCACCCCCAGATCCGGTTTACCGCCACCCGGGCAAAGAGCGGATTCTCCGGGGCCGTCAACCAGTCCCCGAAGGTCTCGCGTCGGCCCTGGCGAAACTCGAGGTCCTTCGAGGCGAACGGGAATCCTGGCTTGACGGGTTGGCTGGTCTTCGGGCGTTTCGGATCACCGGTCACCAGCACGTAGTGGGTGGCGGAGGCTCGCTTCGAGTCTTCCACCACCGTCCAAAACACCGGCAGTGGCTCCGGCGCCTTCAGGTCGGCAATCTGCTTCAGGTAAACGTCGTACTGTGCCACCTCCTCCGCCTTCATCACCTCTTTGATCTTCGGCGGATCGATGCGGAGGATCGGATAGTAGTCGTCGTAAACCGCCTGTTCGGCGGCGTTACGTTCCTTCTCGCGCTTGCGGATCGCGGCCTGGGCGTCCAAGGGAAGCGCCGACAACCGTTCCTCATACAGGCGGTCGTGATGCGGCCGGATGAAGTCACGCATCGCGCTCACCAAGCGGTCGAGGCGGGTCTCATAATCATTCACCTTCCGGCCCTGCTCGAAAACCTGTTCGGGCGTCGCCAGTTCGACGGGCCGCACTTCGAGCGGGTCGAAGAGTGACTTGAACGCATAATACTGCACCTGCGAGATCGGGTCGTAGAAGTGGTCGTGGCACCGGGCGCAACTGGTGGTCATGCCCAGGAAAGCCGTGGAGATTGTCTCGACCGCCGCAAAGGCAAGTTCGTGGTCCGCGTTCGCCTGCGACATCGCCCCTCGCGCCAGGAAGCCCAGCGCGAACACATCCTCCGGTCGGGGATCCACGGGGGTCAGGTGGCCGGCTGCCGAGATGATCCGACGTGGGGCGGCCCGGTTCCCCGTGATCTGAGCCCGGGCGAATTGGTCGTAGGGCAGGTCCTGATTGAGCGCCGAGACTACCCAATCCCGCCAGAAGTGGATGCCTGGCGCCGCCGGCATGTTCTCGTCGTGATCGGTGTAGCGCAGGACGTCGAGCCATTGCCGGCCGTATCGGACACCATGCTGTTCGCTCGCCAGCAACCGATCCACCACGGTCTCATGCGCCGATTCCGAGTTGTCTGCCAGGAAGGCTTCCTGTTCCTCCAGCGTGGGCGGCAGACCGACCAGGTCGAAGGTCACCCGTCTCAACCAGGTGCGTTTTTCCGCCGATTCCAAGGGCTGCACCTGGGACGTGTGCTGCGCTCGCGCCAGGAAGGCGTCGATCGGATGCGCGGGCGCCGACGAGACCTGCGGGTTGTCGGGAACAGCGGGCCGCGTCACCTGTCGAAGCGACCACGGATCCTTCACGGGGTGACCCTCAGCGCCTTTCGAAAGCGGCGCTTCGAGCGAGACAATGAAGCCTGAAAGCAGAAGCCTGACAGTCACGCCAGCGGCGGGAGGCCGCAAGCCAGGTAATCTTGGAATGGCTGGATTCCTCATGGGAGCGTGCGGACACCACCACAACCGGAGCAGGTCGGCAATCTTCATGAACGCGATGTGGGATTGAAGGCACATCGCGTCACCACCAGCGGAACGTGGGGTCGGGCGCAGGGGCCAACTGCCACTTCTCGTAGCCCGCCGGGAAAAGGTAGTTCTCCACGTGCCCGTCGCCGAAGAGCATGTTGAAGGTCCGCTTTCCCTTGTAGTTGTGCCACACGCTCTTCATGTCGCGTGGATCGCGGGTTCCGTGCCACGGCCAGTCACCCTGGATGATCTTGTTGGACGCGTTGCGGGCGATCTCGCTGGTCTTCATCGGAGTGGCTTCCGGGGTCCCGCGGGGCGCCTTGCTGTCGCCAGTCACATGCTTCACCCGGAACCAGTCGACCGCCCACATGTTCATGTAGCTGTTGCCCCAACCTTCATAGGCCGTCTTGGCCTGGGGCCAGTACGAGTCGCCCTTGTCGGCCGGACAACGGAACGCAGTGACATCCCCGACGAATGGGTTAAGCGGACGGGCGTTGGTCTGGGCGACTCCAGGCCGCCAGGCGACTGCTTTCGCGATGAGATTGCCACCGACGCTCTGCCAATCCTCGTGGACGGGGTAGTTGTCCGCGTGATCGTCGGCGTACATGTGGTACCCGAGCCCGATCTGGTGCTCGTTGCTGGCGCACTTGGCTTGGTTCGCCTTCACCTTGGCGCGGGCGAGTGCGGGCAGAAGCATGCTCGCCAGGATGGCGATGATCGCAATGACGACGAGCAACTCAATCAGCGTGAAGCCTTGAGTGGGGCGTGAGTTCTTCATGGAGCAAGGAAAACCTGCGCGCTCCTCGGTTTCCACGCAACGGGTTCTTTAGCCTTCGTGATGTTGCATAGAACGCCCCCTTAACACCCACCGCCACCGCCAGCGTGAACCGTCAGTCCGTCACGCCGGGCGGTTCTTTCTGGATCAAGTCGCCCACCTGGATCACCCCGGGTTCGACGACGCGGGCGTAAATGCCGCGTAGGTGCTGTTGCTTTCCCTCGGGCGAATTCACGAAAGCCAAGGCTGCATTCCCGTAGCGTGCGGCAAACTTGCGACACCCGTTGTGGGCCATCGCCGTCACCTCCAACACAGCCGGACCTATCCGAAGCCGATCTCCCGCTCGGAGGTTGTCCACCCCCAAGTGGAGATCGACGTACAACTGGTCACCCGCCAGAGCCCAACGTTCACGGTGGCCGGCGATCACCTGAACCGCGCGTGAATTCATCAGGGTCACCTGGGAGTCCTGCTCAGGCATTCCCGGCAAGGGCGGTGATGGAAACCGCCGGACCCACCGATCGCCGACCGCCCCGGAACCGACATCGAAAGGGCAGGACCCCACGTCCCGACGCGCATCCACGCCGCTTCGAATCACGATGGCGTCGACCCGACCGTCGTCGCGCGGCGACTGGAGGATGTGTGGCAACCCGGCCTGCAATTCCTCGGCGCTCTGATGCATGGACGATGGTTAGCCGGCGTCGGCAGCCGTGCAATGCCGCCAAACGGGGCAACTCGCGCAGGCCGGGGGCGCCGGCGCCGGTCTGAACCAATAAAACCCCTTGCGGCACGCTTCGGGGGAACCTAATTTCCCGGGCCGGTCTGGGATCGCAACGGTCCGCGACATCAGCAGCATCAGACCGGACGTCGGGGGTTGGTAGCTCAGTGGTAGAGCAGCGGCCTTTTAAGCCGTTGGTCGTGGGTTCAAGTCCCACCCAACCCACCACTTCGAATCCTCAGGAAAAGCCCGTCATTACTGGTCAGAATCCCCATTCGGCTTTCTCGGCGGCAATCGGGTCCAATAGGTTCCAAAGGCGCCCAATGCGCGGAAAATGACAAATACTGGCAAATCCGAGGAGGTCGGTTCCGAACCCGGTTAGGCCCACCGTTGAAACGGGCGTGGTCACGCTGCCGAAGAAGGGAGGGCACCCCCAGGCCCCTTGCAGGGATGCCCAGTCCGAAACTTGCCTAAAAGAAAGGAAGGCCGTTCAGCTGCCCTTCTTGGCAGCCTTGGCTTTCTCGGCCCGGACGCGAACCCAGCGGGCCTTGGCAGCAGCACCGATGCGGGCGCGGCCTTCGGCGGACATTCCGCCGCGTTTCATGCCCGATCCGGGCGGGGCGTCCCCGGCGTTTGGCCGTGGCTGTCCCAAGGGTGTTCGTGCCGCAAAAGAGTTCGGCCAGTTCGGACTGGAGTCCCTCGATTTCCTTGAGGATTTCCCCGGCCCTTTGAATGAATTGCGCTGAAACGATCATGGTTGGGTATCCTCCCCGACTGGGGAAAGGGTGAGCCTAACTCCCAGGTGGCCCGGTCCGTCAATGCGCACGGGTGCGGGTGTTGACCATGAAGACCACCATGCATTCGATCTGCGGATTGAAGTAGGGATGGCTGGTGACGTTCGAGCGCCAGTAGGCGGCCGCCTTGTCGGGGGTGTCGCACGGATACATCTGGTCCGGGGTGGGGCATTCGTGGAGCGCAACAACTTTGTACTCGTGGGGTTGAGCCGGGAATCGGAAAGGTTTGACCAGGGAATCCACCTGGATGGGTTTTGGTCCGAAGACCCGCAGCCTTGCGGCCTGGGTCGGCGTCGGCGCCTGGCGGTGACAGGGCGTAGGGCTGTTGGGGTACCCCGAAAACAGCGCTCCCGGCGCCGGCGACAGCCGACGTGGCGGGCACACCTTCGGGTCAACCGCAGACGGCAGCTTATGATGACGCTGCCGGACTGGATGCTTGCGTATGAAGCACCTGAGCGCGACATGTCTTCAGGTCAGCGTGTGGACAGGTGTGCATGTCGTTGAGGAACAACCGCAAAACGCGACGATCGATGAGAGCCAAGATGAAGCCTCCTAATTCCAGAAGCCCCGTGGAGTAGTCTCGCTGCAAATACGGATAATGCCATTGAATACTCTTGCGAGACTTGTGATGCGACTGGACTGTGACAACGCAAAATCCAAGGAGGTAGAGGCGCTCGGTATATCTCCTCTACCGTGAAAGCGGATCAGGATAGGAATGGCACTTCCACTTACCACGGTTGTGTTTTTCTAAATCGTCGCTTTCGGGATATCTACCGTTCAGAAGGAAAAACTCTAAAACGTAAAACTCGGGTCAAAAGTAGCGCTGGAAAAACAGCACGCATATGCGGGTAGTCAGGAAACATTCCTTATTCCATTGGTACTCACTGCTGTTTGCGGCATGTGTCTCCGCGTTCGGTGACACGGAGGCACCCAGGGACTTGAACCCAGTGCTGGGTTGGAATCTCGTCATGCTCCGTGTCATCGAGCAGAACCCGCCCGAACCCACGGTCGCCTCGTGGCGGCTGCACGTTGTGAGTGCCGCAATGTACGAGGCTTGGGCTCCCTATGACTCCACGACCCAGGGCCTCATTTACGGTGGCCGATGGCGCCTGCCGGCGGCGCGGCGTACGGACGATGGAAAAGCGAAATCGATCAGCTATGCCGCCCATCGCGCCTTGACCTGCCTTTTTCCGTTCCAACGTGGACCCATCGACGCCTACCTGGAGTCCCTGGGTTATAAGTCGAGTCGCACCACCAACGTTGCAACTCCGGAAGGTCTGGGAAACGTGTGCGCTGATGGCGTTCTGGAATTCCGTCGCAAGGATGGCTCCAACGCCGATCGTGGCTTCATCGAAGGAACATCCACCAACGAATTCACCTGGCTCAACGGCATGGTCCGAACCCACAAGGCCCCAGCCAACTTGCTGCTGACTCATACCTATGATGCCCTCAATCGCCTGACGCGGCTCGACTACCCCGACGGGACGTTCGAAACCAACGGGTATGCCACAGGGTCAGGTGCCAGACTGCTCCACCGAACCCGGCACCGGGACCGATTGGGCCTTATCACAGGATGGGAATACGACAGTCGCGAGCGAGTGCTGCGTGAAACCAATACCCTGGGACGCATCACCTTCTACGAGTACTGCGACTGTGGGGATCAACCCAAGTCCATCGTCCAGGCATCCGGCACTGCTGTAGCGACCACGAACCGGTTCATCTACGATTTTCAGGGGAATCTTCGTACCAACATCCTGGTGGATGGCTCGAGTCTGATCCACAAGTACGACGCCTTCGGAATTCTCACCAACACGGTCGACGCGTTTGCCTCCACCACTGACACTTTCGACAATCTGGGTCGTCTTGCTGCTGTTTCCAACAGCCTCGGGCGGATCACATCGCGCGTGTATGACGTCGAGGATCGCGTTACCACCGCGACCGATGCCAATGGAGTCACGATCACGTTGACGTATGACGGCCTGGGCCGGCTCCGAACCCGAACCTACCCGGGCGGGGCGGTCGAGGGTTGGGGTTACCAGCAGGACGGACTGAACGTTCCCACCCATTATACCAATCAGGTCAACAAAGTAACCACCTACGCCTACGATCCGCTGGGCCGCAAGACCTCGGAGATTCAGGTGGGCGTCTGGACCAACACCTTCACCTACACTCCGACAGGCGATCTCCTCACTTTGTCCGACGCAAAGGCACAGGTGACAACATGGGGCTACAATGCCGAGCGACAGGTGGTCTCCAAGAAGTATCCCAACGGTGTGACCAATCTGACCTACAGCTATTTCCCCGGCGGCCTTCTCTCGAATCGATGGAGCCAGGCCAAGGGCTCCACGTTGTATCGGTTCAACGCCATGGGCAGTCTGACCAACGTCATCTCTCCATCCGGCACCACCAATCTGACCTTCCATTACGATGGGCTCGAACGGATGACCAACATGGTCGACTCCGTCGGCACCACCCGAATCACCTACACCTTGGGAGGAAGTCAGGAGATCGTTGCAGAAGACGGGCCCTGGACCGGTGCCAATGACACCGTGACCGTCACCAACCGGCTGGGTCGCAGCCTTGGGGTGCGCATCGCCCAACCCGCGGGTTCCTGGCAGCAAACCCACGGGTACACGGGTGGTCGGCTCAGTTCAGTCGCCAGCCCCGCCGGCACTTTCACCTACAGCTACACCTCCGCCGCGGGAGCTCCGGCGTCGGCGTCGACGCTCATTCAACGAATCCTACTGCCGACCACCGGTGGAAACGCCTACCTCACCAACACCTACGACAACCGGGGGCGCCTGCTCTCCACCCAGCTCCGGAACGAGCTTCATGCCGTCCTCAATTCACACGCCTACCTGCTGGATGGCCTGATGCGAACCCGCATGACGCGCACGGACGGGTCGTACGAGGACTACGGCTACGACAACGCCGGCCAGTTGCGCACGGTGATCGGTTCGGCCGGTGGCACGAACAGTTTCAGTTATGGCTACGATGCGGCTCAGAACCTGGCCGCCCGCACCAACGGGGTCACGGTTCAGACCTTCACGGTCAACAACCTCAACCAGTTGACCGGTGGCCCGACGGCATCCTACACCCACGACCTCAACGGGAATCTGACCGGGTTTGGCAGCGGGAATGGCGTCTACCTCTATGATGCGGAGAACCAACTGGTCACGGCGTACGTGACCAACAATTGGAGATCGGACTTCCTCTACGACGGTCGAGGCCGGCTGCGGACACGGAAGGAATTCAACTGGAGCGCCGGGACATGGTCGTTGTCGACGGAGACACGCTACCTGTACGAGGGCATGCGGGTGGTCCAGGAACGGAACGGGAGCGACTTACCCCAAGTGACGTATACGCGGGGAAGCGATCTGAGTGGGGGTCGGGAAGGTGCAGGAGGCATCGGCGGGCTGCTGGGCCGGAGCCATGGCTACAACACGGGCACAGGCGCCTGGGCGACGCACCACTTCTACCACGCCGACGGCAACGGGAACGTCACGTACCTGGTGAACACCAGCCGAGCCCTGGGAGCGAGTTACCGCTACGATGCGTACGGGCGCACCACGTCTACCGCCACCGGAACGCTGGCACCCTCCGACAACGTGTACCGGTTCAGCTCCAAGGAACTGCACGCCAAATCAGGCCTCTACTACTACGGCTATCGATTTTATGACCCCAACTTGCAGAGGTGGCCAAACAGAGATCCGTTGGGTGAACCGGGGTTTGAAGTGTTACGAGGTGGTGACCCTGACGTGTTTGGCGACGGGCCAAACCTATACGGTTTTGTCCGAAATAATCCCGCGTCGCACTTCGATTCGTTTGGTCTGCAAGACGGCCAAACCGATACAGATCGATGCAAGCAACGCTGTCACGAATGGATTGACGCTTTGATCAAGAGTGGCGGTGGCGGCTTCAATCTTACGAAAGCACTCGA